>Ga0209358_10000162_pt1 | contig 62034 bp, 24 predicted proteins | sample LauGreFa1BDMLBSN_2_FD_187574 | JGI IMG/M metagenome (GOLD analysis project Ga0209358, IMG submission 187574) | Freshwater lake microbial communities from Lake Michigan, USA - Fa13.BD.MLB.SN (SPAdes) (version 2) | ecosystem: Environmental > Aquatic > Freshwater > Lake | place: Lake Michigan, USA... | reverse complement strand
CTGATACAAAAAGAGAAGTAATGTATGTAAAAGATGAAAATAAATGGGAAAAAGAAAATGAAGAGAAAAATAAAATTAGAAAGGCAATTAAACATGTGGCACATAAAAATTCAAAGATGTTAAGTGAATTTAGAATGAAAAATCCAGATTGTTTAAAAAGTACTTCAAAAATGTCAGATAAATATAATAAATTGGTAATGGAAGCAATGGGGGGCAAAGGAGATAATGAATCAGAAAAAGAAGATAAAATAATTAGAAACATTGCAAAAGAAGTTACTATTAAATAATAAATTCTTTAAGTATCTTTGGGAATTTATTATTTAATTTTATCGAATATTTTTTCCCAAGACTTTTTTCAGAATTTCATTTTTGGACATTTATTTTTGTCCATTTTTCAAAAAAGGGAAATAAATGTTGGAAAATCAAAATGTTGTGACCATAAAAAAAATTAAGCTCTAGTCAATAAAAAAAGTTTTTAGAATTTGTGACGATAAATTTTTTTATTTTATATATTTTATAAAATAAAAAGTATTTAGGAAGTTTTTCTGTCACTTATATATGGAAGCTTTTTGTGACAAAAAAACATCAAAAAACATACACAAATTTGTATGTAATATTTGTAACTTCTCTTGCTCTAAAAAAGGGGATTGGAATAGACATATTTTGAGACCAAAACATGTTAATCTAACGCTTTCTAACACTTCTTGTGACAAAAAAAACATATATATATGTGATATATGCGATAAAAATTATAATTCGCGTAATGGTTTATGGAACCACAAAAAAAAATGTTGTATTGAAGAAAACAATGAAAAAACTAATAATTTGGAGATAACCCCAGAATTAATTATGAATGTTTTACAACAAAACAAAGAATTACAACAATTACTTATGGAACAAAATAAAACAATTATTGAATTATCCAAAAACAACTCAACAAACATTGTGACAAATTCACATAATAATTCAAACAATAAATCATTTAATTTAAATTTCTTTTTAAATGAGACTTGTAAAGATGCAATGAATATAATGGATTTTGTTGATTCAATAAAAATACAGCTTTCGGATTTGGAAAATGTTGGAAAAATTGGTTATGTGGAAGGTATTTCTAGTATCATTGTAAAAAACCTAAATTCACTTGATGAAACAAAAAGACCTGTTCATTGTACTGATACAAAAAGAGAAGTAATGTATGTAAAAGATGAAAATAAATGGGAAAAAGAAAATGAAGAGAAAAATAAAATTAGAAAGGCAATTAAACATGTGGCACATAAAAATTCAAAGATGTTAAGTGAGTTTAGAAATAAATACCCAGATTGCTTAAAAAGTACTTCAAAAATGTCAGACAAATATAATAAATTGGTAATGGAAGCAATGGGAGGCAAAGGAGATAATGATGACGAAAAGGAAGATAAAATAATTAGAAACATTGCAAAAGAAGTTACTATTGACAGCAAAGCATAGTAAATAACATTGATAGTATAATATTTATCAATGTTATTATAATATTAAATTTTTTCGAGTATTAATTTTTCCAAATTTTTAATTAATACTTCTAATTGCTTATACCAAATATTGTATTCAATATATTTTTCTTCTTGATGAAAAGGCTCTTCAATAAAACAAATTGATGTTTTATCAAGTGAATTTAAAAATCCATATATTTGTTTTATATAATTTAAATCATCTAATACATTTGTATATACAATACTAATATCTGTTTTTTCTTTAATTAATAAAGCGTTAAGGTCATTTGCTTTTATATAATAATATTCCTCAGAATTCCAAAATATATCTCTTAATGTATAATAGACACAATCATTTAAAGATTTAAATTTTAAATCATTATCATTCATCAATGCTATATATTTAACACCATCAACTAGTCTTGCTGCCATAATTTTATTATTACTTATTTAAATATATTTAATACATTTTTAATTGTAATAAATATGTTACATACGTCTAATTTTGTCACGAATTAACATTAAATCTTCAAATACAATAGGCGGGGAGCCACGACTAAAATGTGTTAATTTAGCATCATTTGTAGCTAATAATAAATTTTTCAAATCTTCATTTTGTGTAAATTTTGCGTATTGAGCATCGTACATTTCTTTTTTGTGTCTTTTTCCAAAAAAATCAGGATCTAATTCAACTTCAATAGGTCTTAATAAAACACCTTTACTTTTTCCACTTTTCCCTCCGGCTGCTTTTGCAAGATTAGGATCTTTAGATAAATCTGTTCCTGAATCAAGAGAGAAACTTAAATAAAATTCAGGATGATTCTTTTTAAATTTAGAGCCTTGATAATAATGTTCTACAGAAGCCCACTGATGATTATCTAATGAAAATGGTTCTACCCAAAAATTAGACAATTTTTTTCTCCAGTCAGGAATAATTGCTAACTCAGAAAATTCTTTTAGCCTTTCATTTGGGATTTTCTCTCCTGAACCTTTTCCTGGTAATGGTTTTCCAATAGATTTTGAGTAAAATTGAAATACAATATCGTCATTATATAATCCTCTTAGTTTTGCTTCACTTAATTCTTCATATTCTGTTTCTTTAACAACAGATTTTTGTTTAGATGCTTTAAATTGTTGAAAATCTGGAATTAATGCAAAAGCACCAGAGTTTCGTTCTAAACACTTATCAGCAATCATATTTTTAATATCATAAGGTAATTCACTGAACTTATATATCAATTTTTTTTTATATCCAATTGTTTTGTAATGATTACCGGTATGTTCTACAATAATATAAAATTCAGGCATAAATATACCTTTATTTTGTAAAATACTATCATTCAATTGACCACAATTTAAAACATTTTTGATATCATCATTTTTATATGCTTCACTAGATAAAATAATAAATTTTATATTTAACAATCTCTCTAATGTAGATATTGCCCAAGTATCTGCCCAAAATTCACATTTTCTAATTTTACTTTTAAATTTTTCAAGTGTATCTATTCCTTTCATAAATTTGTATTCTTTTAATATTTCGGTTGTAACCTGTTTTTCTTTTACTAATTGGTCATGTTCTTTTTTAATTTTTTTTGCGTTTTCTGTTATTAATTTTTGTTCATTCCTATCAATCGTATTAGAAAATTTTTGTTTTAATGAAATATATTCAGCAGCTAATTCTTTTATTTTATTTGTATCGGACAATAATGATGTATTATACATATCATATTGTTCTTTATACCCTTCAAATGTTTTATCATCTGCTTCATCTGACAACTTGCGTCTTAATTTATTTACTGATGTTTGTTGAGCAATACTTGAAAACGCATCTCTTATAGTAGCAAAAAAACAATCCCCACCCCCTTCATTATCTGTTATAAAATAATTTTTATTTTTCATAAATTTTTCTATCCATGTATCACTAGGCTCTGGATGATATCTTTCTTTATAATCCTTTGCTTTTTGTGATGTTTCTTCAACTAACTCTGCAGGAATAGGAACACCTTTTGTTAAAATAAATATATCTTTTCTCTCTTGAGGAATTTCATAAAACTCATTGAATTTTGGTGGTGAATATTCTGCTTCTTGTTCTTCTAGACCTTCTTCAAGATCTTTTTTATCTTCATCGTCACCTTCAATTCTTCTGAGAGGCACATCTGGTTCTAATCTTAATTTCTTGAGCATACCTTCCGTGACAAATGTATAAATTAATGGTTCAACCATTTTTTCTACATCTAAATTATTATTTTCATCTAGATAACTAATAAAATCAGATGCTTTTATTTCATAGAGACCTATTTGTATTACTTTATTATTATATTTAACTAAATAAATAGGAAAAAATAGTATATTTTTATCCTCAAAAGTATTTTTAGAATTTCCGACCGCTATAATAACATCAACCCCTAATATTTCTAATTGATATAAATTCGCTTCCATTTTTAAATCACCTGAATCTACACTTTTTAATTCAGGATAACTCACATCTTTATTTAATTTTGATAAAACCATATTATATTTTAATACAATATTTTTATATTTAATATTTAATTAATATAAAAATAATTACCATAGTACATATTTCTTCATAAATTTATCATTTTTTAATTGTTCAACATAATACCACATACTTTGCCTTCTCATAAAAATATCGTTGTTTATCGGATTATTTTCAAATTGTACAAGTACATTTATTATTTCATCTTTATTATATTTATTAACTTTCATTTCTTTTGCAATTCCGTAGTAATCACATATTAATAATAATTCTTTAACTGTATAATTAATTTTATATCCATAACACATTGTTTCAAATATATCTTTGTTAAATAAATTATTTGTTTGGTTTACAAAATCATAATTATTAATTTCATTCAATAATAAAGATAATTTATCTGGTTCTTCATTATTTTGATTATTTTCTTGGGTATCTTGGATATCTTTGTCATCTATTGAAAAAAAAATATGTTCATTTTGTGTATTGTCCATTATTTATATAATGATAATATGTTTAAATAATGATAAAACTAATTTATATTTACATATCAATCATGTCCATGAATTTAAATATTGTTTTATTAGTTAAACTTTTATAATCTTTTACCTTACTAGTAGCTATTTTTGTTATAATTTCAGGAATAGTATATCCTTCAATTAAATCATAATTAATATCATTACTATCTCCATATAATTCTTTTTTATAAAATATAGCAATATTTTCAGTAAATTCATCTACTTCATTCTTTTTATTTTCTTGTGAAATAAATGAATAAGTTTGTGATAAAAGATTTCTAGTAATATTAATAATAGTTGAATTTGTAATTATACCATTATTACTTAAATTAATAAAGAATGCCCCCAATGCTTTTCTCTTTTCATTATCCTTATTAATTTTACAAAATTTATCATAATCAACTGATGGGTCTACATACTCAATTACATTAAATAGTTCAGAAAACTTATCTAAACTATTTTTCAAAGCATCTTTCATAACATCATATTCTGTAATTATATCAGAATATAAATCAGCGTACATTTTTGAATAAAATCTATTAGTAGAAGCAATTTCAAAAATAGCAAAACTAACTCGTGTAATATCTTCTGTTATATTATTATTATTATTAATAACATTATGTATTATTTCCATAATTTTATTTCGAATATCTATATAATTTTTATCGGATAATTTATTTAATTGTAATCTAATATTATCTATTTCACTATCTAACCCTACACGCTCTTCAATTTTTGTAGCTTGAAATGTTCTTATTGTATCCCAATCACTATCGCTAATTTCTACATTTTTCCCCTTTTTTTTCTTTAATCCATTATTATCTGACTTAATAGGATTTTCTTTTTTTTGAAATACAGGTGTTTTTACATAAGTAGGAGAACCTACTTCAAGTGATAATTCAGATATAATTTTCAATGTTTCATCTGGTAAAGTATAATTAAAGCCTTTGAAAATTAAATTATTAAAATCATCTAGTGAATATCTAATTATTTTAGCCATTTTTTTGTATAATATAATATTACATGTTACATTTATATCAATTTTTTTTAAAATAAATAAATAATATAAAATTTACTTAAATAGATTTATTGTAATTATATATATAAATGTTAACTGAAACTTCTATTAACGAAACTAGTAACAACGAAGGAACAAATGAAATATTAGATCCTTCATATATAATTGATTCTTGGGATGACCTGGAAATCGAACCAAGTATTTTAAGAGGTATTTATGCTTATGGATATGAAAAGCCTAGTCCTATTCAAAAAAAGGCAATTAAACCTATTATAAGTGGTAGAGATATTATTGCTCAAGCTCAGTCTGGTACAGGTAAAACAGCCACATTTTCAATTGGAGCATTATCAAGAATTGATTTAGAAAAAAACAAAACGCAAGTTTTAATTTTGTCTCCTACAAGAGAACTTGCTACACAAACTTCAAAAGTTATATCTTCCATTGGTAATCTAATGGAAAATAGTAAAAAAGAGCCATTGCGAATACATACAGTATTTGGTGGTGCTTCATTTGAAGAAAATTCAGGGTTTTCAAATAAAAATACGCCTCATATTATTTGTGGTTGTCCTGGTCGTGTTTATGATATGATTCGTCGTGAAAAAATATCTATTAAGTTTATTAAATTAATTATTCTTGATGAAGCAGATGAAATGTTGTCATCTTCATTCAAAGAACAAGTTTATAATATTTTTCAATATTTAAATAATGATACTCAAGTGGCATTATTTAGTGCTACATTGCCAGAAAGTGTTTTTCCAGTTATAAATAAGATTATGCGCGATCCTGTTAAAATTTCTGTAAAGGCTGAAATGTTGACACTAGAAGGTATTAGTCAGTATTATATTGCGGTAGATGATGATAGACAAAAATATACAACAATTCAAAATATTTTTTCGTTCATTTCGATGTCACAATGTATTATTTATTGTAACAGCATTAAACGCGTATCTGATTTATATGACGCAATGCGTGAAGATGGATTTCCAGTTTGCTGTATTCATAGAAATATGGACTCTGCTAGTAGAGAACAAGCATTTACTCAGTTTAGAAATGGGTCAACCCGAGTTTTAATATCCTCAAATGTCACATCGCGAGGCATTGACATTCAACAAGTTGGTATTGTTATTAATTTTGATTTACCTAAATGCGTGCATAATTATTTACATAGAATTGGTAGAAGTGGTAGATGGGGAAGAAAAGGTGTAGGTATAAATTTTATAACTAGAAGAGATATCAGTAAAATACGTGAAATTGAGGCTCACTATGCTACACAAATTCAAGAAATGCCTGCTGATTTAGCATTTTTATCGTAATTTAATTTATAAAATTAAATATTTATATACTATTCGTAAAATAAATTTATTATATTTCTTGTTTAAAATATAATAAATGTCACAAATAAATACAATTAGCGTAATGAATGATTATTTTAAATTACCAATTTTTTATAACGATAAAAAGGTACAAATAAAACAAAATATTATAAATGATTTAGAACTAGTTAAAACTATTGATGCATCTGGTTGTCAACCTATTTATAGTTATTTTTTTAATAACGATAATGATTTATCAAAAAAACTTACTGAACAAGTATCTGAATATTATACAACCGATGTTGTTTTTTTAACCGAAAAACAAGAATTACTAAGAGATTATAAAAAACTTGATAAAAAATACACTACTTATTCCCCAAATTATAAAAATATTGTAGAAATATGGGATGAAATTAAATGTGAAACAGATTTTAAGGAAAAATATTATTATATGGATTGGTCAGTATTAGAATTTTTAAATAAATCTGAACATTATTTACAATTCACAAGTTTATATAATTTGGCTTCTCCAGTAATTTCTCTCTTTATTCCAGTTTTAATATTAATTATTCCTTTTTTTATTATTAGAATGAAAGGTTTAGAACTCTCTGTTAATGAATATGTTGATGTTTTAAAAATATTAGCACAAACCAACGCAATTGGAAAACTTTTTACACAATTTAATGAAGTTTCTTTTAATGAAAAAATTTATCTACTTATTTCATCTGCATTTTATATATTTTCCATATATCAAAATGTAACAGTTTGTATAAAATTTCATAACAACATGATTAAAATACACAAACATTTTAATGAAATTTATAATTATTTAGATTATACCATTAAATCAATGGATAATTATTTGAGTTATTCAACTAATTTATCTACTCAAAAAGAGTTTAATAATGTTTTAAGAGAGAAAAAAATAATATTAGAAACAATTAAAAGAAAAATATCATATATTTCCGAATATAAATTGACTAGCATTAAAAAAATACAAGAAATTGGACACGTATTAAAATACTTTTATGAATTACATGATGATAAAATATATAATGATTCTATAATATATTCATTAGGGTTTAATGGGTATATTGATTGCCTTGAAGGATTAATAAATAACATTGAAGAGAGAAAAATTAATTATTCCGCATTTATTAAAAATAAAAAGAAATCCATAATTAAAAATAATTATTATGCTCCTTTGAAAAATGATAACCCTATTAAAAATACCTTAAAATTTAAAAAAAATATTATTATTACTGGACCAAATGCATCTGGAAAAACAACTACATTAAAATCAGCACTAATAAATATTATTTTTACACAGCAATTTGGGTGTGGATTTTATGATTCAGCGCACATTACACCTTTTAAATATATTCATTGTTATTTAAATATTCCTGACACATCCGGGAGAGATAGTTTGTTTCAAGCAGAAGCTAGAAGATGTAAGGATATTTTAGATAATATAACAACAAATGAAGATGATGGTCATTTTTGTGTATTTGATGAACTATATTCTGGTACAAATCCAGATGAGGCGGTAACAAGTGCTGTATCGTTTATGAATTATTTAATTAAAAATGACAATGTTTATTGCTTATTAACAACACATTTTACTAAAATTTGTAAAAAAATGAAAAAAAATAAAAATATATTAAATTGTCATATGGTAACAGACAAAAAAAATAACAAATTATTATACACTTATAAATTAGCTGAAGGGATTTCTGAAGTTAAGGGTGGAATCAATGTGTTAACAGAAATGAATTATCCAAAGGAAATAATAGATAATACAATTAAAAATCAAAAATAATAAAATAAATTCGTTAGTAAAATAATTAATTTATATGTTCTCTCTGTAATAATATGGCATCTTTAACAGATTTATTTAATCCAACTTTTTTAATATTTTTAGGAATATTAGTACTTGTAGTAGCGTTATTGGTTGTTTATTTTGAAACTAAATTTAGAGAACAAAATCATAAAATTTCTTCTATGTTGAGTTTAGTTTCCTCTTTAGCAGAAGAATTAAATAATACTAAAATGATTATTCATCATTTATCAATGGGTGGTGGTGTTCAACCTCAACCTTTTCAAGAACCACAATCAAATGTAGAAGAAAAAAATATACAAAAAATTAATTTAATTCATGTTTCTGATGATGAAGAAAGCGAATATGATTCTGATTCTGAATCTGAATCAATTAATATCATTGATAATATTAATGACGATAGCAGCGATGACGGAAGCGATGACGGAAGCGATGATGGAAGCCATGATGGAAGCGATGATAATAGTGTTATAGAATTAGGTGAACATAGTGACATTAAAATATTAAAAATTAATATGAATAATCAAAATAATGATGATAATGACAGCACCAGTTCTGAAGAAAATAATTTAGAATTTGATGATTTAGATAACTTAGATAACTTAGATAACTTAGATAATCTAGATGATTTAGACGAATTAGAAAACTTATCTGATAATGTTAATGTATCAACTGATGAAAATAATGATTTAAATGAAGAAATGGAAATTATTAAAACAAATGAAACAAATGAACCAGAAGAATTAAAACAAAATGATGATAAAATTATGGACATGGATTTTAAAACAATCAACATTAATTTAGAAGAAACAAAATCAGAAACTACGGATTATAAAAAAATGCCATTACCTAAATTAAGAAGCATTATTACTGAAAAAGGATTAGCATCTGATGCCTCAAAATTGAAAAAAAATGAACTTCTTAAATTGCTTGGAATTGAATAAGAATTATATCTAGTAATTATATAAAATGTCTTGGGCAACTAATTATTCAGCAAGCAATAATATTCATTTTAATTTCCCTCCAATAATGAATGACGGACGAAATTTTTCAATGTGGCAACCAGATGCTGTTATCAATCAACGCATTCAAGAAAAAGAAGGTATCACAAACAATTGGAATTATCGACAATATTTACAGCATAATGGTCAACAAATCATGAATTACAATAATACAGAAGCGGTTTATGAATTAGGTGTAGACCCACATGTACAAACTGGAAAAACACCTTCTAGCAATGTACCATATACATTTAGATCTGTTTTTGATACAAGTAAACCTGGTTATGGTTATAATAATAGTGATTTAAAAAATCCATATTTATCTAGAGAACAACTAAATGCAAGGTTAGTATCACCCTCTATTAATTTAAATAATTAGTTAAATAATATTATAATATACATAAAATAATATTATTTATGAATAATTTTAAAATATTTCAAATGTTTACAACATATATTATTGTTATTTTTATTGAAATTATACTAATATATCTTATGTTTTTTCTATATTTATTAGCTTATAATTATATATCTATATGTCGTCTACCTCCATAAATTTTACATAAATATAACCATCCGCATCTGAATATGATTTGCTACAATTTATTTCAAATATTAACGAATCATCTGTATATAATTTATCATTCAAAGCATCCAATACAAATTTAACCATATTATCCAAATCTTTATTATTAACATTATATTTTGGTGAAGAATCCTTTAACACATTTGAATACTTACCAGTTTTATAATGATTTTTTGGCCTTTTGCAATAAAAATGTAAAACACATCTAATTGGTTTAGACATTTTTTCTGTTGGAAAATTGTCTATTGCCTTGATAAAATCATCCTTATCTTTTTTTGATGGGTCATATGTTCCTCCTTTTAATCTGTGTCTATGTCTTTTTAAACTAACTGGTTCAAAATTTATATTACTTTCAAATATCATTACTATTATTTAGATAATGTTTTTATATTAATATTATAAAATGTTTAGAAATAATTAATTATTTTAAAAATATATATTTAATTCGTATGACTTAAAATTAAAAGTTCTAATTAATGAATAATAATGAGTGATATAATTGAATTAACAGATCTGGATTTTAATGATAATTCAGCCGACGATAATAATTGGAATAATAAATCTACCAATTTTGGTGGTGGTCTTGAATTTTTAATGAATGATAAAACCAAGGATAATTTAAACATGAAAAGTGATATTGATTTAGATGATTTAAATAATTTAGAAAATGAATTAAATAATTTAGTAGATGATATTCCTACTAATAGTTTTAAACCAAAATCAGATATGTTTTCTTCACCTAGTTCTATGTATGAAGATAAACAATCTGTAAAATTTAATGATGCTCCTTCTATTGGTAGATCTACCTCTAATATTAATGATGACGCAAAAACTTGGGATGGATATGGAAAATTTAATAATGTACCTTTAAATCCCGATAAAGCATTACCTTCTCAACCACAATTAAGTAAAGAAGAAATGCTAAGAGAGAAATTCAAAATTTTAAGGAAGTTAGAAGCTCTTGAAAAGAAAGGAGTTGAATTAACTAAAAAATATTCAATGGAATCATCTTTACAAGAAATGATGGGAGAATATGAAACTATTATGGAGGAAAAAACAAAACAAAACTCAGTAAAGTTTCAAGGAAATATGCTTATGGCAGTAATAAATGGTATTGAATTTTTAAATAACAGATTTGATCCTTTTGATATTAAATTAGATGGATGGTCTGAACAAGTAAATGAAAATATTACAGATTATGATGATATTTTTGGTGAATTATACGAAAAATACAAGAGTAAGGCAACTATGGCACCTGAATTAAAATTACTTTTCCAACTTGGTGGAAGTGCCATGATGGTTCATATGACAAATACTATGTTTAAAAGTTCTATGCCTGGTATGGACGATATTTTAAGACAAAATCCTGATTTAATGCGTTCTTTCCAAAATGCTGCGGTTAATTCTATGGCAAATACAAATCCAGGATTTTCCGGGTTTATGACTAATTTAATGAATCCTACCAACGGCACCTATGGAGAACCTCAAGTTCCAAGTGGTATGGGTCCTCCTCCACCAATGGCAACACAAGGACGTAATGCGGTACCACCACCACAAGGAAGACCTGGAAATAATAATTATGCCACACGACCAGATTTAAACTTTAGCAAAAGTAATTTTACAGATGAAGGTATTAGTTTAAGAGAAAATTATGAAAGAACTGAAAATCAAGAAAAAACTCGTAGACAAACACGTCCTGAAATGAAAGGACCTAGTGATATTACTGATATACTATCAGGATTAAAAACGAAAACAATTAATATTCAAGAACCATTAGAACAACAAAATAATAATGATAGTAGTACTATTAGTATTAGCGACTTAAAAGAATTACAAGGTGATGGAAATATGCCTAAAAAAAGTCGACGACGACAAAAATCTTCTAGTAATACTGTTTCATTAGATATTTAAAGAAAATAAATAAATAAAAAAATAATATTTTTTGTTAAAAATAATAAATAATATTATTATATGAATCTGGAAGCAACACTTATAAGTATTCCTGCTAGAGGGTTTAAAGGAGCTCATAATTTAACAGAAATAATAATTCCTTCTTCTGTAACTAGTATTGAAGAAAGTGCGTTTGAAGATTGTATTAATTTAACAAGTATAGTAATACCTGATTCAGTTATCAGTATTGGAAATAGCGTTTTTAAAGGATGTATTAGCCTGCCAAATATTTCACTTCCTGAATCGATTGTAACCATTGGCATTAGTGCATTTGAAGGATGTAGTAATTTAACAGATATAACAATACCAAGTTTACTTGTTAATATAAGTGATAGTATTTTTAAGAATTGTAATCAATTATCTAGCATTATTATTCCTAACTCTGTCACTAATATTGATGCTAGTGCTTTTGAGGGATGTAATGATTTAACATCAGTTACATTTTTAAGAACATATTTACAAGGTCTAACTATATTGGGTACACAATCTTTTTTAAATACAAATGTGAATTTATATTCTTTAAGACAAATGTGTTTTAATGGGTATTCAAGAAACACATTATTAAATATAGCTCAATTCAATTCTACAAATGTTAATAATTCTTTTGGAGGTATCGTTTTAGATATATCTGACAATACAATAATAGATACATCTTATTTAAATGGTTCTGAAGCTATTATTCCAAATAATATTACATCTATTTCGATTAATGCTTTTAATTCAGTGTCTTCATATTTAACAAACGTAGTATTTGATATAAATTCTACTTTGGTTATAATTGGCTCAAATGCTTTTAATAATTGTACTTTATTAACAAATATAACAATTCTTTCATCCGTAACTCAAATTGGAGATAGTGCTTTCCAAGGATGTACTGGTTTGAAATTTTTAGATGGTACTAATTTATTGAATTCTGTAATAGGGAATTCTATGTTTCAAGATTGTACTGGTTTAACAAGTTTAACTATTCCTAGTATAATAACTAGTGTCGGAGATAGTGCTTTTCAAGGATGTACTGGTTTGAAAACGCTAGACACTACAAATTTATTGAATTCTGTAATAAGTAAATCTATGTTTCAAGGATGTAATGGTTTAACAAGTGTAACTATTCCAAGTAGTGTAACTCAATTGGGGGATAGTGTTTTTAAAGGATGTACTGGTTTGAAAATATTAGATGGTACAAATTTATTGAATTCTGTAATAAGTGCGTCTATGTTTCAAGATTGTACTGGGCTAACAAGTGTAACTATTCCAAGTAGTGTAACTCAATTGGGAGATAGTGTTTTTAAAGGATGTACTGGTTTGAAAATATTAGATGGTACAAATTTATTAAATTTTGTAATAAGTGAGTCTATGTTTCAAGATTGTACTGGTTTAACAAGTGTAACTATCCCTAGTATAATAATTAGTGTCGGAGATAGTGCTTTAAAAGGATGTACTGGTTTGAAAATATTAGATGGTACAAATTTATTGAATTCTGTAATAGGTAATTCTATGTTTCAAGGATGTACCGGTTTAACAAGTCTAACTATTCCAAGTAGTGTAACTCAATTGGGAGATAGTGTTTTTCAAGGATGTACTGGTTTGAAAAAACTAGAGACTACAAATTTATTAAATTCTGTAATTAGTGCGTCTATGTTTCAAGATTGTACTGGACTAACAAGTGTGTCAATTCCTTCATCAGTAACTGAAATTGTGAATAGCGCCTTTCAAGCATGTACTAGTTTGACAAATGTCGAATCAACGTGTGATTTAATAATTAGTAATTCTGCTTTTAAAGATTGTAATCCTATTGTTCTGACAATTAAATCCTCAGTAAGAACAAATTCTATTAAAAATAATTTTTTGACATATTTACATTCCACAATTACTTCAGTAGTAATTGATAATAGCATATCAGATATTTCAGGAAATGCCTTTTATGGATGTGTTAATTTAAAAAACATATCCCTTTCAAATAATCTAACTAGTATTGGCGATTATGCTTTTCAAGAATGTACAGGATTAACTCTTTTATCTATTCCAAATTCAGTTATTAATATTGGTGTTAATTCTTTTTATGGTTGTACTGAGTTAATAAATTTAAGCATTCCTTCATCCGTAACTAGTGTTGGAGATAGTGCTTTCCAAGGATGTACAGGTTTAGAAAGTGTTTCATTATTAAGAACATATATTCAAGGGGTAACTATATTAGGCACAAATTCTTTTTATGGATTAGAAAATATTAATAATAACGATTATTTTTTGTTAAGACAAATGTGTTTTGATGGTTACTCTAGAGATAATTTAAAAATTGCTGGTTTTAATAATACAGCTATTGATATTGCTTTTGGAGGTATTATTTTAAACATATCTAACAACAATATTATAGATGTCAGTTATAACGATTTAACATTAACAACAGAAGCCGTTGTTCCTAATTCTGTTACAACTATATCTAATAATGCTTTTAATTCGGTTACATCTATTTTAACAAATGTGCTATTTAGTGAAAATTCTACTTTGAATAGTATTGGTTCAGATGCTTTTAATAGTTGTACTGGTTTATTAAGTATAATAATTCCATCATCAGTCACTTATATTGGAGATAGTGCTTTCCAAGGATGTACTGGTTTAACAAATTTAGATGGTGATAATTTATTAAATTCTGTAATAGGTAATTCTATGTTTAATGGATGTACTAATTTAACAAATGTATTAATTCCTTCAAATGTATTTACTCTTGCTACTAGTGCTTTCCAAGGATGTACTGGTTTAACAAATATAATTATTTCTTCATCTGTAACACAAATCGGAGATAATGTTTTTAAAGGATGTACCGGATTGAAAATCCTAAATGGTGATAATTTATTAAATAATGTAATAAGTATTTCAATGTTTGAAAATTGTACTAATTTAACAAGTATAACTATTCCTTTAAATATTACAAGTGTAAATGGGAATGCTTTTAAAAATTGTAATAATTTAAATAATGTTACATCTTCATGTGATTTATTAATTGATAATAATGCTTTCCAAAATTGTAATAATATAGTTCTTACAATTCAATCTGGTGTTTCAAATTCTGTTAAAACAAATTTCTTAACAAGTTCTCATTCCGCAATTATTTCAGTAGTAATTGATAGTAGCGTATTAGATATTTCGGGAAATGCTTTATTTGGTTGTAGTAGTTTAACAAATGTAACTATTCCTTCATCTGTAACTAGTATTGGTAACAATGCTTTCCAAGGCTGTAATGGATTAGTTAATGTATTAGTTCCTTCATCAGTAACTAGTGTCGGAGATAGTGTTTTCCAAGGATGTACTGGTTTAACAAATTTAGATGGCACTAATTTATTAAATTCTGTAATTAGTGCGTCTATGTTTAAAGATTGTTCTAATCTAACAAGTGTAACAATTCCTTCAAATATAACCAGCATTGGTGCTAGTTCTTTTGATAGTTGTTCTTTATTAACTAGTGTTACAACACATGGTGGTTTACTAATTAATAATAATGCTTTTATTAATTGTAATAATATAGCTCTTAATGTCCAATCTGGAATTACAACTACTATTAAAAGTAATTTCTTAACAAATTTTCATACGACAATTACTTCTTTAATAATTAATAATAGTATTTTAACCATTGCACAAAATGCTTTTGATGGTTGTGCTAGTTTAACAAATATTTTAATTCCATCCTCTGTAATTAATGTTGGAGTTAGGGTTTTTAAAGGATGTACTGGTTTGAAAAATCTAGATGATACAAATTTATTGAATTCAGTAATAGGACAATATATGTTTCAAAATTGTTCTAATCTAACAAGTGTAAATATTCCTACTTCAGTAACAAATCTAGGTGTTTATGCTTTTGAAAGTTGTACCAGTTTAACTAATGTTACGGCACCTTGTGATTTAATAATTTATTCTACTACTTTTTACAATTGTAATAATATTGCTCTTACTATTAAATCTGGAAGAACAAATCAAATTATAAGTAATTATTTAACAAATTCTCATACTTCAATTACTTCAGTAATAATTTACAATGGTGTTTTAGATATTTCAGGAAATGCTTTTGTAGGATGTACACATTTAACAAATATTTCAATTCCATCATCTGTCGTCAGTGTTGGTGCCAATGCTTTCAAAGGATGTACAAGTTTAACAAATTTAGACAATAACAATATTCAAAACGAAGTATTAGGTGATTTTATGTTTCAAGGATGTACAAGTTTAACAAATGTAATAATTCCATCATCTATCATTAGTGTTGGTGTTAGTGCTTTTCAAGGATGTACAAGTTTAACAAATTTGAATGGTGACAATCTATTAAATAAATTAATAAGCAGTTCTATGTTTCAAGGATGTAATAATCTAACAAGTATAATAATTCCATCATCTATCATTAGTGTTGGTGAAAGTGCTTTCCAAGGATGTATAAATGTAACAAATATTGTAATTCCATCTTCTGTCAATAGTGTTGGTGAAAGTGTTTTCCAAGGCTGTACAAGTTTGTCAGTTTTAAACAATACTAATTTATTAAATTCTGTAATCAGTGCATCCATGTTTAAAGATTGTAATAATATAACAAGTGTAACTATTCCTTCAAATATAATTAGCGTTGGGTTAAGTGCATTTGAAAGTTGTACCAGTTTAACTAATCTTTTTACACCATGTGATTTAATAATAGATAACGATGCTTTTAAAAATTGTAATCCTATATCATTAACAATTCAATCATCATCATTATCAAGTTTTATTATTAGTAATTATTTAACAAATTCACATGATGCAATTACTTCATTAATAATCAATAATAATATTTCAAGAGTGTTGGCAAGTGCTTTCCAAGGATGTAGACATTTAACAAATATAACTATTCCTAGTAGTGTAACACAATTTGGTACTAGTGCTTTTCAAGGTTGTAGCGGTTTAACAAGTATTACAATTCCTTTAAATGTGAATGTAATTGGATATAGTGCTTTTGAAGATTGTACTGGATTAACATCATTAAATAGTAATGATTTATTAAATACTTTAATAGGTGTTTCTATGTTCAAAGGTTGTAATAATTTAACCAATGTAACAATTCCTTCAAATATAAATATTGTTGGAGATAGTGCTTTTGAAAATTGTACTGGATTAACATCATTAAATAACAATAATTTATTAAATACTACAATTGGCGATTATATGTTTAAAGGTTGTAATAATCTAACAAGTGTAATAATACCTTCTAATATAAATAATATAGGTGTAAATGCCTTTGAAGATTGTAATAAATTATCTAATGTGACAACACCTTCTAATTTATTAATTGATTCTAGTGTTTTTACAAATTGTAATAATATCTCTCTCACAATAAAATCATCTGGAGTGGTTACTTCCATTAGAAGCAATTATTTAACAAATTCTCATACTCAATTTACTTCAGTAATAATTGATAATAGCATTTTAAATATTTTAGCTAGTGCTTTTTATAATTGTTCTAATTTAACAAATTTAACTATTCCTAATGGTGTTACTAGTATTGGAAAAAGTGCTTTTTACGGGTGTAATGGATTATTAAATTTGAATATTCCTAACTCAGTTAATGTTATCAACGAAAGTGCATTTGATAATTGTACCGGATTAACAAATATAATAATTCCATCTTCTGTAACTCAAGTTGGACCTAGTGTTTTCCAAGGTTGTACTGGTTTAAAAAATATAGATGAAACTAATTTATTAAATGACATAATTGGTGATTCTATGTTTCAAGATTGTTCAAATCTAACAAGTTTAACTATTCCTTCAAATATAACTAGTATTTATTCTAGTGCTTTTGAAAATTGCATTAATTTATCTAATGTTACAGCACCTTGTGATGTAATAATTGATTCTAGTATTTTTATAAATTGTAATCCGATAGTTCTTACAATTAAATCTGGAAGAACAAACACAATTCTAAGTAATTATTTATCTAGTTCAGAATCTATTATTAATTCAGTAATAATTTACGATGGTATTTTAGATATTTCAGGAAATGCTTTCCAAGGATGTACAAATTTAACAAATATTTCAATTCCAACATCTGTTGTTAGTGTTGGTCCAAGTGTTTTCCAAGGATGTACTAATTTAACAAATATTTTAATTCCAGCTTATGTAACTAGTATTGGAGATAGTGCTTTCCAAGAATGTACTGGATTAACAGATATTTTAATTCCATCATTAGTGACTCAAATTAGACCTAGTGTTTTCCAAGGATGTACTAATTTAACAAATATTTTAATTCCATCATTAGTAACTAGTGTTGGAGATAGTGCTTTCCAAGGATGTACTAATCTAACAGATATTTCAATACCATCATCTGTAACTAGTATTGGAGATAGTGCTTTCCAAGAATGTAGTAATCTAACAAATATAAATATTCCTGAGTATGTAACTAATGTTGGAGATAGCGCTTTCCAAGAATGTAGTAATCTAACAAGTATAATGATTCCTACTTATGTAAATACTCTTGGAAATGATGCTTTTAACGGGTGTATTAAATTATCTAATGTGACAACACCTTCTCATTTAGTAATTCATCCTAGTATTTTTGTAAATTGTAGTAATATTGCTCTTACAATTCAATCTGGATTAACAACTTCAATTATAAGTAATTATTTAACAAATTTTCATACTACAATCACTTCAATAATAATTTACGATGGTGTTTCAGATATTTCAGGAAATGCTTTTGTAGGATGTACTAATCTAACAGATATTTTAATACCATCATCTGTAACTAGTATTGGAGATAGTGCTTTCCAAGAATGTACTAGTTTGACAAATATTTTAATTCCATCATCTGTCGTGAGTGTTGGTTCCAGTGCTTTCCAAGAATGTAGTAATATAACAAATATTTCAATTCCATTATTAGTAACACAAGTTAGATCTAGTACTTTCCAAGGATGTAGTAATCTAACAAATGTTTCAATTCCAACATCTGTAACTAGTGTTGGCGATAGTGCTTTCCAAGAATGTATTAATCTAACAAGTATAATAATTCCTACTTATGTAAATACTCTTGGAAATGATGCTTTTAACGGGTGTATTAAATTATCTAATGTTACAGCACCTTCTCATTTAGAAATTGCCACTAGTGTTTTTGAAAATTGTAGTAATATTGTTATTACAATTAAATCTGGATTAACAAGTTCAATTATAAGTAATTATTTAACAAATTCTCATACTACAATTACATCAATAATAATTTACGATAATGTTTCAGATATTTCAGGAAATGCTTTTGTAGGATGTATTAATCTAACAAATATATTAATTCCTTCATCTATAAGTCACATTGGTTCCAGTGTTTTCCAAGGATGTACTGGTTTAACAATGTTGGATGAAAATAATTTATTAAATGATCTACTTGGTGACTCTATGTTCCAAGATTGTAGTAGCTTAACAAGCATAACAATTCCTTCATCTATAAGTCACATTGGTTCCAGTGTTTTCCAAGGATGTACTGGTTTGACAATGTTGGATGAAAATAATTTATTAAATGATATACTTGGTGAGTCTATGTTCCAAGATTGTACTAATCTAACAAGTGTATTAATGCCTAGACATATATTAGAATTACGTGATAATGCTTTTAATAATTGTATCTTATTAACTAATGTTACAACACCATGTGATTTATATATTGAAGAAAATGTTTTCGAAAATTGTAATGATATAGCTCTTACAATTCAATCATCCATTTATTCAGATTCTATTATAAGTAATTATTTACCAAGTTCACTTACCTCAGTTACTTCATTAATAATTAATGATGATATTATAGATATTTCTGGAAATGCTTTCCAAGAATGTGTAAATTTAACAAATATATTAATACCTTCATCTGTAAGTCATGTTGGTTCCAGTGTTTTCCAAGGATGTACTGGTTTGACAATATTGGATGAAAATAATTTATTAAATGATCTACTTGGTGACTCTATGTTCCAAGATTGTAGTAGCCTAACAAGCATAACAATTAGGTCATCTATAAGTCATGTTGGTTCCAGTGTTTTCCAAGGATGTACTGGTTTGACATTGTTGGATGAAAATAATTTATTAAATGATCTACTTGGTGACTCTATGTTCCAAGATTGTAGTAGCTTAACAAGCATAACAATTCCTTCATCTATAAGTCACATTGGTTCCAGTGTTTTCCAAGGATGTACTGGTTTGACATTGTTGGATGAAAATAATTTATTAAATGATATAATCGGTGACTCTATGTTCCAAGATTGTACTAATCTAACAAGTGTATTAATGCCTAGACATATATTAGAATTACGTGATAATGCTTTTAATAATTGTATATTATTAACTAATGTTACAACACCATGTGATTTATATATTGAAGATAATGTTTTTGAAAATTGCAATGATATAGCTCTTACAATTGAACCATCCATTTATTCAGATTCTATTATAAGTAATTATTTACCAAGTTCACTTACCTCAGTTACTTCATTAATAATTAATGATGACATTATAGATATTTCTGGTGACGCCTTCTTAGAATGTTCAAATTTAACAAATATAACAATTGGTAATAGTGTAACTGAAATTGGTTCTAGTGCTTTTAAAGGATGTAGTCAAATAATGGATTTATTCATTCCTGAATCAGTTACTAATATTGATGATTACGCATTTGAAAGTTGTACTGGATTAACCAATGTCATATTACAAAGACAAATAATTAAAGATATACAAGGGTCAATAACACAATATTTAACTAGATTAGGTTACAACTCTTTTTACAACACAACCGGAATTAACAGCACAAATTATAATTGTTTAACAATTATGTATATTGATGGATACACAGAAGCAGAATTAAGAAGCGGTAATTATGATAATGGTCACAGCAACCCTGATAGTTATTTTACAGATGGTATGAGTAGTCATTATATTGATAAAGCATTGTTTATGTATTCTGGAGCAGGTTTTGATAATGAAGCCGTTACTAATGCCATAGCAGCATCTTGTTTTAATGAAGATACCAAAATATTGTGCTTGAACATAGATACCAATGAAGAAGAATATGTTGCCGTTCAAAATTTAAAGACGGGTGACTTAATTAAAACATATTTACATGGATACAGAAAAGTTGATGTATTGTGTAAAGGTAAAATTAAAAATAATACTAAATATTTCACTACATGTATGTATAAAATGTCTAAAACGGAAACAAATGAGTTGACCGAAGATTTAATCGTTATTGGTGGTCACGCTTTATTAGTAGATAAATTATCTGAAGAAGAGTATGCTATTTCAGCTTCTCTATGGGGTTCACCTTTAGAAATAGATGGCAAATATTTATTATTGGCTGGTATTACTGATAAATTTGAAAGAATTGAGGGAGATGAGGTTTTTACATATTATCATTTCTGTGTAGAAAATGATGGCGACGATGAAGCCAGATATGGTGTCTGGGCAAATGGTGTATTAGTAGAAACACCCTGTAAAAAGGATATTCTTGCATTTAGAAATGTTAAGTTTTTATAAAATTATGGAAAATAAAATATTTAGAGATTTATAAATTTATAATTAAAATAATAATTTATTTTAAAAAATAATAAATCAACACTAATTTTCCATTAAATTATAATTTCTGAAATAATCAAAAATATTTATATATTTTATTTTTTTTTGGAATTATTATATTATTATTCAATAATATAATGAGTACTGGTATTAGTTTTGATATTTCTAATAATTTACTCATCGGTGCAAGCTATTCTGGCTCTGGAACAAAAACAGCTGATATTCCTAGTAGTGTTACTGAAATTGCGAATAATGCCTTTAATGCATTGTCAGATATTTTGACAAGTGTAACTATCCCTTCATCTGTAACTAAAATTGGAACAAATGTTTTTACAAGTTGTCTTGGATTAACAAGTGTAATAATTCCTTCATCTGTAAATACTATTGGTAATTATGCTTTTTATGGTTGTACTAATTTAACTAATCTTACTATGTCTTGTGATTCTGTAATAAATCCTCTTATTTTCTATAATTGTAATAATATATCTCTTACTATCCAATCAGGAAATACAACAGCTATTGTAAGTAATTATTTAACATATTTAAATGTTGAAATTACTTCAGTCATAATTGATAGTAGTATTTTAACTATTTCGGATAATGCTTTTTTGAATTGTACAAATTTAATAAGTGTAACAATTCCTGATTCTATAACTAGTGTTGGGTTAAATACCTTTAAAAAATGTACTGAATTGAAAAATCTTAACCTTTCGTGTAAAATTATAGGTGCTTATATGTTTAATGAGTGTATTGGTTTAACCAATATAACTATTCCTGCTTCTGTAACTAGTTTTAATACAACTAATGACAATACACTTGGTCAAATAAATGGTGGTTTTTATGGTTGTACTGGTTTAAAGAATGCTACTATTTTAAGTAATAAAATTGGTAATTATACATTCAGCGGAACTGGGTTAACTAGCATTGATATTTCAAGCAATACAATTGGTGTTTGTTCATTCAAAGGGTGTACTTATTTAACTAGTGTAACAATTAATGATTCTGTAACAGATACGGGTAATACTGCTTTTGAAGGATGTACTGGTTTAACAAATTTGAATATTCTGAATAAAGTAATTGGTTATCGTATGTTTTCAGGTTGTACCGGTCTAAAAAGTGTAACAATTCCTTCAAATGTAACTCAGATCCAGCATTATGTTTTTGAAAATTGTACTGGTTTAACTAGCATAACTATTCCTTCAAATGTAAATTCAAATTATCAATATACACTTGATTATGCTTTTATGGGATGTACTGGATTAAAAAGTATAGATATTCAAAATAATTTAATTGGTAATAGAATGTTTTCAGGTTGTACCAATATAACAAGTGTAAACATTTCTTCAAATGTAACTAAAATCAAGGATAGTGCTTTCCTAAATTGTAGTAAATTAAAAAGTGTAACCATCCCTTCATCTGTAACTGATATTGGTGAGTTAGCTTTCCAAAATTGTAGTAGTTTAACTAATTTAGATGACACCAATATTTTAAATAATGTAATTGGTTATGGTATGTTTTACGGATGTACTGGCTTAACTAGCATAACTATTCCTAATTATGTAGATAGTATTGGTTATTCTACTAACACTGATAATACTAATAACCCTAACGTTGGTGTTAGAGATGGAATTTATTATAGTCAATCTACTTTTTATCCTAATAGCTATGGTTATTTTGGTGCTTTTGAAGGATGTACTGCGTTAACAAGTGTGACACTTTTAAATAATAAGATGGACCATTATATGTTTAGCGGTTGTACTAGTTTAAAAACCTTACCAAATTTATCTAATATACTTAAGATTGGTATTCGTACTTTCAAAGGATGTAGTGGATTAACAGAAATAAATAATTTATACAATATAACATCAATACCAAATGGAATGTTTTTGGGTTGTGCAGGTTTAATAATTTTAACTATTCCTAATTCTATAACTAATATTGGAGATAATGCATTTTACAATTGTGATTCTCTAACAAGTATAACTATTCCTGCATCTGTGACTAGTTGTGGAAGTGGTGCTTTTTTATCATGTGATAAGTTAACAGATGTTACATTTTTAAGAAGCTATTCAGAAGGATTAACTAGGTTAAGTCATGATTTATTTGCTTGGACACCTATGAACATATCTTCTACAAGAAGAATGCTTTTTAATGGTTATTTATATAACGAATATTTACCAAATGACGAATCAGCCCTTATTAATCTAGGCAAAAGTGGTACTGGTATACCAAACGCATTTCAAGCTCTTGGAGGAATTTATTTAGATATAACTAATAATAGTATTACAGGCGCAAGAATTGCTAGTTTTTTTAATCCGTCAACTATGACAGCTTTTGTGGTTATTCCTAATACAGTCACATCTATATCTAGTAGTGCTTTTAGTCAAGTTGCTAGTTATTTAACAGATGTAATATTTGATAGTGGTTGTATCATTACTAGGATAGATTCATCCGCTTTCGCAAATTGCAATCAATTGACTAGTATAATAATTCCAAATACTGTAACTAGTATTAATTCAAATGCTTTTAGTGGGTCTGGGTTAACTAGTATAACACTATCTTCAACTTTAACTAGTTTAAGTGATAGTATTTTTAATGGATGTAATCGTTTAACAAATGTAACTATACCTTCATCTGTGATAAATATAGGTTCAAATGCTTTCAATAGCTGTACTAGTTTAATAAATATAATAATTCCGAATAGTGTAACAAATATAGGTTCAAATGCTTTCCAAGGATGTACTGGTTTTAAAGATATTAATGTTCCTTCATCTGTAACTAATCTTGGGGATAATGCTTTTCAAAATTGTACATTTTTAACAAGTATAACAATTCCTGGTGTAACTACACTTGGCAGCAGAGTTTTTTTAAGCTGTATAAATTTACAAAACATACCAAGTCTCACAAATATAACTAGTATTGGTTATAATACTTTCGGAAATTGTACCAGTTTATACAATATAACAATTTCTTCGTCTGTAACTAGTATTGGTGAGTATGCTTTTTCTGATTGTATTCGTGTAACAAGTATAGTTATACCTAGTTCAGTAATTAGTCTAAATGCAAATATTTTTAAAGGTTGTACTGGTTTGAAAACTATAGATGGTAATAATTTATTAAATGGTGTAATTGGCAGTAATATGTTTGAAGGATGTACAAGTTTAACAAGTGTAATAATTCCTTCGAATATTACTAGTGTTGGTTCAAATGTTTTTAATGGATGTACTGGTTTAACTCAAATAGATGGTACAAATATTTTAAATACAATACTTGGAAGTAATATGTTTGAAGGATGTACAAGTTTAACAAGTGTAACCATTCCTTCCAATGTAACGAGTATAGGCGATTCTCTTTTTCAAGGATGTACTAGTTTAAAAAATGTTGAAATTTCTTCATCTGTAACTAGTATTAATCAATCTGTATTTAAGGATTGTACTAAATTACAAGATATTGATATTCCTTCATCTGTAATTAATATTGGAAACAATGCTTTTCAAGGGTGTACTAAATTACAAAGTATAACAATTCCTTCATCTGTAACTAATCTTGGGGATAGTGCTTTTCAAAATTGTTCTTTTTTAACAAGCATAACAATTCCTTCATCTATAATTAATGTTCGACAAAGTGCTTTCTTAAATTGTACCAGTTTAACAAGTGTCTACTTGTTAAGAACCATAATACAAAATGTAACTACAACTACACTAGGTACCGATTCTTTTAAGAATACAAATATAAGTATTCCTTTTTTAAGACAAATGTGTTTCGATGGTTACTCAAGAGGACATTTGGGAACTGCTGGATTTAATAATACAAATATAGAATTAGCTTTTGGAGGTTATAGTTTCAATATATCAAATAATGTTCTTTTGAATATAGATTATATTTATTCTACTGGATATAATAAAAATGCAATTAGTATTCCTAATTCTGTTACATCTATAGCATCAGGTGCTTTGACTGGTTATGCTGAATTAATAACTGGTATTCATTTTGGTAAGAACTCAAGGTTAACCAGTATTAGTGAAAATTTTTTGTTTAATAGTAATAGTAGTAATATTTGCCCGTTAACGAGTATAAATATTCCTTCATCAGTAACTAGTATTGGTGTTAATGCTTTTAAAAATGCTACTAATTTAACAAGTGTTTCATTGCTAAGAACATATGTACAAGGTGTAACTACACTAGGTGCAAATTCTTTTTTAAATACAAATGTAATTGTTTCTTTTTTGAGACAAATGTATTTTGATGGATACACAAAAGTTTCATTATTAAATGCGGGGTTTAATAGTACCAATATTAATAATGTTTATGGAGGAATTGTTTTAAATATATCTAATAATATAATTACAGATGCTAGTTATTCTGATCAATCATTTCCAGCAGATGTGTTTATACCTAACTCTGTTACACAAATAAATAGTAGTGCATTTAATTCAATTAAGTTAGTGTTAAGAAATATAGTTTTTGATAAAAATAGTTCTCTTACTAGTATTGATTCAAATACATTTCAAAATTGTATTTTATTAAATAGTGTAACAATTCCTGTAAATGTTACTAGTATTGAATCGAATGCTTTTAATGGTTGTAGTAGTTTAACAAGTATTTTATTGTTAAGAACATATGTACAAGGTGTAACTACATTTGGTACTGATTCTTTTTTAAATACAAATGTGAATGTTTCTTCTTTGAGACAAATGTGTTTTGATGGTTATTCAAGAAGTAATTTAAAAGCTGTTGGGTTTAATAGTACAAACACTGATACCGCTTTTGGAGGAATTGTTTTAAATATATCTAATAATACAATTACAGATGCTAGTTATTCTTATTTATCATTCACTCCTGATGCGGTTATTCCAAGTTCAGTTACAAACATAAATAGTGATGCTTTTAATTCGTTAACTTCAACTTTAACAAGCATATTTTTTGATAGTATAAATTCAACACTTAATAATATTGGTCCAAATCTATTCCAAAATTTTGTTAGCTTAACTAGTGTAATTATTCCTTCAAATGTAAATAGTGTAGGTGATTATGCATTTGATGGATGTACTAGTTTAACTAAATTAGAACTTTTTAATAAAGAAATAAGTAATTTTATGTTTCGTGGATGTTCTCAACTAAATGATGTGTCATTAAATTCATCAGTAACTAAAATAGGTAGAAATGCTTTTGATAGTTGTACTAGTTTAATAAATATATTAATACCTTCATCCGTTATTAGTATTGATGAATATGCTTTTGATAGTTGTACAAGTTTAAAAAACATTTCAATTCCTAGAACATATTCACAAGATTTAACTACAATAGCAAGTAATTCTTTTATAAATACACCAAAAATTAGTGTAGAATCTTTGAGGGAATTGTGTTTCAGTGGTTATACAAAAAGTAATGTAACAATTGCTGGATTTAATATTATAACTATTGCGAATGGTTTTGGAGGAATTGTTTTAAATATATCTAATAATAATGTTGTATCCGCTAGTTATCCCGACCCATCAATATTACCTGTTGTAGTTATTCCTGATTCAGTTACAAATATAAATAGCAATGCTTTTCAGTCTGTAACTTCTGTTTTATCAAATGTATATTTTGGTAGTAATTCCACGCTTAACAAAATTGATTATGATGCTTTTAATGGTTGTTCTTTTTTAACAAGTGTAACTATTCCTTCAAGTGTAACCAATCTTGGTGGTCGTACATTCAATAATTGTTTAAATTTGACAAGCGTTACATTTCTAAGAAAATATATTCCAAGTATAGGCCAAAACATAACTAGTGTTAATAGTGATTTTGATAATACAAATGTAGATGTAGCTTCTTTTAGACAAATGTGTTTTGATGGTTATCCAAGAAGTACAACAACATACTATAATTATAATAATACAAATGTTAATATTGCTTATGGAGGTTTTGATATTCAATCGTATTATTCACAAATTAACAATATAACTTATAAACCTGAATATAATTCTACAGAACTTGTTATTCCTAATAACTATGATTCAATAAACACTACTAATTTTAATACAACAGCTAAAACAAATTTAACAAATGTAGTTTTTGGTGATAATGGATATATTACTGATATTAGTTCAAATACGTTTAAAAATTTTACTTCATTAACAAGCGTAAGTATTTCTCCCAATGTTACTAGTATTGGAGCGAATGCTTTTGAAGGATGTACCAATTTAACAAGTGTTTTATTTCCAAGAACATATTTACAAGGTATAACTACACTAGGTGCAAATTCTTTTTCAGGCACAAATGTGAATATATCTTCTTTAAGACAAATGTGTTTTGATGGTTATTCGAGAGAAACCTTAAAAAGTATTGGTTTTAATAGTACAAATACCGATAATGCTTTTGGAGGAATTGTTTTAGATATATCTAACAATAATGTTATAGGAGCATCTTATTCATCTGGATCTGATAATTATGAAGCTTTTATCCCTAATTCAGTCACAAATATAAATAGCAATGCTTTTAATTCAGTTACTTCAGTGTTAACAGGTGTATTTTTTGGAAATAATTCTATACTTAATAACATTAGTTCAAATGCTTTTATTAATTGTAGTAGTCTAACAAGTGTAAGTATTCCTTCCAATGTTAGTGCTATTGGAGATAGTGCTTTTCAAGGATGTGCCAGTTTAACAAGTGTTTCATTATTAAGAACATATGTACAAGGTGTAACTACATTAGGTACAAATTCTTTTTCGGGCACAAATGTAAATGTATCTTCTTTAAGACAAATGTGTTTTGATGGTTATTCAAGAACTAATTTGAAAAGTGTTGGATTTAATAGTACAAATACTGATCTTGGCTTTGGAGGAATTGTGTTAACAATTGTTGACGATAATATTATAGGAGCAACTTATTCATCTGGATCTAAAGACGCAATTATACCTAATTTTGTCAGAACTATATCAAGTTATGCATTCAGTTCAGTTTTTAGAAATGTATCTAATATTATATTTGACACTAATTCAACCCTTTATAGTATTGGTACTAGAAGTTTTGAACGTTGTACATTCTTAACAAGTCTAACTATTCCTTCATCTGTAGTTAGTATTGGAGATAGTGCTTTTTATCGTTGTACTGGTTTATCAAATATTACATTGTTAAGAACATACTTACAAGGTGTAACTGAATTAGTGGCGAATTGTTTTAATTTAACAACAATTAACCAATCTTCTTTGAGACAAATGTGTTTTGATGGTTATTCCAGGTCAAATTTAAAAATTGCAGTTGTTGGCTCTAGTACTTTAGTCAATTCAGATTCTTTAAATGTGGATAATGGATTTGGTCTTGTTTTAAACATAACCAATGGTAGTATTACAAATGTTATTTATAGAACAGATATATCTGGAAATGCTGTTATTCCTAATTCAGTCGTAGATATATCGGGCAATGCTTTTATGTCAGTTACTTCAGTTTTAACAAATATATATTTTGGTGTCAATTCAAAACTTAATAGGATTGGAGCTGCTGCTTTTATGTCATGCTCTTTGTTAAGAGGTATTCAAATTCCTGATGCAGTAAAAGAACTTAAAACTAATGTTTTTAAAAATTGTAGTAGTTTACAAACTGCAACTTTTTCTACAACATTATTAGGTATTGATGTATCTGCTTTTGAAAATTGTACTAGTTTAACTAGTTTAATAATTCCTCCAACTATATACAATTTTAAGTCTAGTATTAATGGTAATTACCTGGGTGTTAGATTGGGTAATTCCGCATTAAAAAATTGTACCAGTTTAAGAAATTTAACGTTACCTTCAGTTATGACGTTAAGAGTTAATATTACAGAATTTATGACAGGGTGTTCTAATGTTGATCTCATTGTTACCGCTAACATAGACACAACTCCCGGATGGACTAAAACGCTCGCAATTGAAGACAGCTATTTAGGTGGTTATGCAATTTGTTTGAGTTCAATTACAATTAATGAAGGAATTACATACATAGGTAGTAGTGCTTTTAGTGGTTGTTCGAATATAACTAGTTTATCGTTACCTTCGACTGTCATTGGTATTGGAAATTATGTTTTTAATGGTTGTAGTAAATTAACAAGTTTAACATTGCCTGATTCTTTAACTGCTGTTGGTGCTAATGCTTTTGCTGGTTGTTCAAAAATTACTACTTTAAATTTAAATAATTTATCAAGAATTGAAGGCGGGGCTTTTGATGGAAATAGTATAACTTCATTCACATATGGAAATAATCTAACATATTTAAATTTCAATACATTAACTACAACTTTTGTCGTAAAGCCAACTATCACAAATATTTCTTATAGGTGGTATACAAGTCTAACAAGTATAAATATTCCATCATCCGTTATAGACGCTGATTTTACTCTTTCTACTGGTTTAACGAGCATAACATTTGATCCAGATTCAAATTTAAAAACACTTACTTTAGATTCATGTTATAGTTTACAATCTGTAACTATACCAGATTCTGTAACTTATATAAATTGTACAAATTGTACTAATTTAACAAGTATAACACTTCCTAACAATCTTAATGTATTTACTCGCTTTGCAGGAACTAAAATAAGATCTCTAACTATTCCAGATAATGTGACAATTCTACCAAATAGTTGTTTTGCCGATTTAACTAGTTTAACAAGTATAACTATTAATCCAACTTCAAATTTAGTAACTATTGATACGAGCGCTTTTCAAAATTGTTCTAATTTAAAAAGTATAAATATTGAGAATAGTTCAAAACTAAAAACTATTGGTAATAATGGTTTTATTAATTGTACTAATTTAACGAGTATAAATTTTCCTGCATCTGTAACTAGTATTGGTGAACGTGCTTTTAAAGGATGTAGTAATTTAACAGAAGCACTAAATTTTGAAAATACAAATTGTACTATAATATACAATGTAACTTTTGAGAATTGTGAAAAGTTAAACAATATTACTATTCCAAATTCTGTAACTTATATTTCTGGTGGCTCCTTCGGAGGATGTACTAGTTTTAAAAGTATTACTATTCCAAATTCTGTAACTTTTATGGGTGGTCATACTTTTGCAAATTGTACTGGATTAACAAGTGTAACATTACCTTCAAATGATAATTTTGCAGAACTTAATGGTTTATTTGTGAATTGTAGTAGTTTAACAGGTATTACTATTCCAAATTCTGTAACTAATATTGGACATCACAACTATCAGGGATGTTTTGGAAATTGTATTGGTTTAACAAGTATATCTTTTCCTAATAACTTAAAATCGATTGGTTATGCTTCGTTTGCAGGTTGTAAAAACATACAAAGTATAACAATACCACAATCTGTGACTCAAATAAATAGTTATGCTTTTGCTGGTACTTATAGTTTAAGAGATATTAATATGTTAAGAACCTATATTCCTGGAGAACAGAACGTAACAACAATTGATAGCACAACTTTTGAAAATACTTTTAGAACTATGAATAATCAAGAAATTACAGAGCAACAATTAATTGATACCTATATAATTAATTTAAGGAAATTTTGTTTTAATGGTTATGCAAGAAACGTATTAATAAATGCATTTGGTACATTAGGCAGAAAATATATCACTGCCGCTTTTGGAGGGTTTGATTATACATTATCTGGTACTAATATAGTAAATTCAAGTGTGGTTGAATCAACATTACAAATAGCCATTATTCCTAATTTTTGTACATCTATAGGCGACAATTGTTTTTCCAATAGAAATCTAAAAGATCTTGTTTTTGATAGTAGTTCAAATATAAATAGTATTGGTATTAATGCTTTTCAAAATACTGGTTTAATGAGCACAATAATTCCTCTTTCTGTAACCGCTATTAATAATAGTGCTTTTAATAGTTGTACTAATTTAATAAATATAACTCTTCCTTCCAATTTAATTACTATTGGTAGTCAAGCTTTCAAGAATTGTAGTAGTTTATTAAGTATAATAATTCCTGCTTCTGTAACAAATGTTGGTGTCAATAGTTTTGAGAATTGCACAAGTTTGAAAATATTAAACAACAATAATTTACTGAATAAAACAATAAGTAGTAGTATGTTTTTAGGTTGTACTAATTTATTGAGTCTAACAATACCTCAAAATATAACTAATATTGGTGATTCCGCTTTTAGTGGTTGTAGTAAATTAACTAGTTTGACATTATCAAACCCTAAATTAGAAAGTAGTTATACATTTCAAAATTGTATTAGTTTGAAAACTTTAACAATTCCTTCAACTATTACAAGTATTACAGGTAATTATCATTTTAAAGGATGTACTGGATTAACAAAATTGGATGAAACTAATCTATTAAATTATTTAATAGCTGATAATATGTTTTCTGGATGTACTGGTTTAACAAGTGTAACTATTCCTTCAAATATAACACAAGTAAATGAAAATGCTTTTGAGGATTGTAGTAGCATAACAAGTATTACAAGCCCTTGTAATTTAGTAATTGCAAATTGTTTTTCTGGTAATAATAATAATAATGTAACACTTACAATTAAATCATCACCAGAATCAAATACTATTATTTCTAATTTGTTGTCATCCAATACGCGAAATATTAGTTCATTAATAATTGATAACACTATTACAAATATATCTGATAATTCCTTTAAAGGATGTCCTTCTTTAAAAAACTTTGTTATTCCTAGAAGTGTAATTGAAATTGGTAATAATGTTTTCGATGGATGTACAGGTTTAACAAATATTAATACTACAAATATCGAAAATAGTTTTATAGGTAACACTATGTTTAATGGATGTAGTAACATAACAAATATAAATATTCCTGATTATGTAACTAGTGTTGGTACAAGTGCTTTCCAAGGATGTACTGGTTTGACAACAATCACACTAAATAGAACTTATTCACAAGGTCTAACTACATTATCCAGTAATTCTTTTTTAAACACACAAAATATTGTTATTCCTTCATTAAGACAAATGTGTTTTGATGGATATCCAAAACAATCAGTCCTTGATGCTGGGTTTACTACATCACAAGTAGATATTGCTTTTGGAGGAATTGTTTTAGTTATAAATAACAATACTATTACAGGTGCTAGTTATCCAAATTCAGCATTATCAGGACAAGCTATTATTCCTAACACAGTTACATCTATATCTAGTAACGCTTTTAATTCAGTTTCGCAATATTTAACAGAAGTTACAACTGATAATGTTAACACTAGACTCGATAGTATAGGTCAAAATGCTTTTAAATCATGTAGTAATTTAACAAGTATAAATATACCTAATAATGTAAATAGTATTGGTAATAGCGCTTTTGAAGATTGTGTTGGATTAACAAGTGTATCACTTGCCAGTGTAACTATTATTAGCAAAAGTGTATTTAAAGGTTGTACAGGTCTAAAAAATATAGAAAATTTTACAAATAAAACTAATATTCAAGATAGTGCTTTTGAAAATTGTGTTGGATTAACAAATATAATAATACCTTCTAGTGTAGTTAATATTGGTAGTAATACATTTAAAGGATGTACAGGTCTAAAAAATATAGATAATACTAATTTATTAAATAGTTTACTAGGTGTTTCCATGTTTCAAGGATGTATTGGTTTAACCAATGTAACAATTCCTTCAAATATTATTAGTGTTGGTACTAGTGCTTTCCAAGGATGTAGTAATTTAAAAACTCTAGCTAGTTCTAATTTATTGAATAATGTGATTAGTGCGTCTATGTTTTCAGGATGTACTGGTTTAACAAGTCTAACAATACCTTCAAATATAAATAGTATGGGTGTTAATGCCTTTGATGGTTGCACTTTGTTATCTAATGTTACAACCCCATGTGATTTATCAATTGATTCTAGTGTTTTTCAAAATTGTAGTAATATAGCTCTTACTATTCAATCTAGAGATTCAATTACTACTATTATATCCAATTTTTTAACAATTTTACATAACAGAATTACTTCAATAATAATTAGTAGTAGTGTTTCAAATATTTCTAATAATGCTTTTTCAAGTTGTACTAATTTGACAAATATATTAATTCCTTCTTCTGTAAATAGTATAGGTCAAAATGCTTTCCAAGGATGTACTGGATTAAAAAGCCTAGGTGGTTCTAATTTATTAAATGATGTAATTGGCTCTAATATGTTTTCTGGTTGTACTGGGTTAACAAGTTTAACAATTCCTACAAATGTAACTAGTGTTGGCTCTAGCGCTTTCCAAGGTTGTAATAATTTGACAAATATATTTATTACTGAATATGTAAGTAGTGTTGGCTCTAGCGCTTTCCAAGGTTGTAGTGGATTAACAAGGTTAAATGGTTCTAATTTATTAAATGTTGTAATTAGTTCTAGTATGTTTTCTGGTTGTACCGGACTAACAAGTTTAACAATTCCTTTAAATATTACAAGTATAGGTGATGGCGCTTTCCAAGGATGTACTAATTTAAAAAGTCTAGGTGGTTCTAATTTATTAAATGATGTAATTGGCTCTAATATGTTTTCTGGTTGTACTGGGTTAACAAGTGTATCAATTCCTTTAAATATTACAAGTGTAGGTTCAAGCAGTTTCCAAGGATGTACCGGATTAACAAGCTTAACTAATAGTAATTTATTAAATGACGTGATAAGTTCTAGTATGTTTTCTGGTTGTACTAATTTAACAAGTGTATCAATTCCTTATAATATTAGAAGTGTAGGTGCCAGCGCTTTCCAAGGATGTACGAAGTTAATTAATGTTACAACTCATTGTGATTTAATAATTGATGACTCAACTTTTTTAAATTGTAGTAATATAGTACTTACAATACAATCAGGAAATACAAATGCTATTCGAAGTAATTTTTTAACTAGTTCTCATACACAAATTGCTTCTGTAATAATGAATAATAGTATTTTAGAACTTTCAACAAATGCTTTCAAAGATTGTACATTTTTAAAAAATATAACAATTCCTAATACCATAAATAATTTTGGTAGTAGTTCATTTGAAGGTTGTACCGGGTTAACAAGAATAACTATTCCTGCGTCTGTAATTAATGTTGGTTCTAATGTTTTTAAAAATTGTAATCATTTAACTATTATTGATTTTTCAAATAATGTAATTGGAGATTCTATGTTTTATGGTTGTATTAGATTAACTAGTGTAACCATTCCTACATCTATATTAAGTATTGGTGTGAATGCTTTCAATAGTTGTTCTTTATTATCTAATGTTACAATGCCATGTGATTTATCAATTGATTCATCCGTTTTTGAAAATTGTAGTAGTATAGCTCTTACAATTAAATCTGGAAGTACACGTTCAATTATTCCCAATTATTTGACTGGTTCTCATAATAAAATTACCTCAATAATAATTGACAATGTTTTTAGTGTGTCGTCTAATGCTTTTAAAGATTGTACAAAATTGACAAATATATTAATCCCATTATCTGTAACCAGTGTTGGTGATAGTGCTTTTAATGGATGTACTGGTTTAACAAGTTTAAACAATACAAACTTATTGAATAAAGTATTAGGTGATTCTATGTTTCAAGGTTGTACCGGTTTAACTAATGTAACAATTCCTTCTTCTATAACTAGTGTTGGTGTGAATGCTTTTAAAAATTGTAATCATTTAACTACCTTAGATATTTTAAATAATGTAATTGGCGATTCTATGTTTTATGGATGTACTAGTTTAAATAGTGTAATAGTTCCTGCTTTTGTAACTAGTGTTGGTGCGAATGCCTTTTATGGATGTACTGGTTTAACAAGTTTAGACAATGCTAATATTAAAAACAAAATTATAGGTGATTCTATGTTTTATGGATGTGCTGGTTTAACTCGTGTAACAATTCCTAATACTATAACTAGTCTTGGACTTAATGCTTTCAATAATTGTTCTTTACTAACTGATGTTACTACATCTTGTGATTTAGTAATTAACTCTTCCGTTTTTCAAAATTGTGGTGTTATAGTTCTTACAATTGATTCTGGATTAGAGTCAGACACAATTAGAAGCAATTATTTGACTAGTTCTCATAATAAAATCACTTCAATATTAATCAATAATACAATAACAAATATCTTACCTAGTGCTTTCCAAGATTGTAGTAATTTGATAAATATATTAATTCCTACCTCTGTAATTCAAGTTGGAGCAAATATTTTCAAAGGCTGTAGCAATCTAACAAATATAAACGCTACTAATTTATTGAATGCTGTAATAGGTGAGTCTATGTTTGAAAATTGTAACAATTTAACAAACCTAAGTGTTTCTTCAACTATAAATAGCGTTGGTGCAAATGCTTTTAAAGGATGTAGCAGACTAACAAATATAGATATTTCAAATAATGTAATTAGCAATTCTATGTTTCAAGGATGTACTAGTTTAACAAGCGTATCAATTCCTTCAAATGTAACAAGTGTTGGAGCAAATGCTTTCCAAGGATGTACTGGATTAAACAATTTGGGTATTTCAAATAAAACAATAAGTAATTCTATGTTTAATGGATGTACTAGTTTAACAAGTGTATCAATTCCTTCAAGTGTAACTAGTGTTGGTACAAGTGCTTTCCAAGGATGTACTGGATTAAACAATTTGAGTATTTTAAATAATGTAGTTAGTGATTCTATGTTTCAAGGATGTACAAGTTTAGTAAGCTTATCAGTTCCTTCAAATGTAACCAATATTGGAGCAAGTGCTTTTGAAGAATGTACTAGCTTAGTAAATGTTATATTGTCAAGAACATATTTACAAGGTGTAACTACATTAGGAAGTAATTCTTTTAAAAATACAAACGTAAATGTATCTTCTTTAAGACAAATGCGTTTTGATGGTTATTCAAGAAATACTTTAAAAAATACGGCTCAGTTTGACGATATAAATGTAGATTCCGCCTTTGGAGGAATAGTTTTAACAATAACTAACAATAGTGTTACAGAGGCATCTTATTTAAATGGTTCGGAAGCGGTTATTCCTAATTCAGTTACATCTATATCAGTCAATGCATTTAATTCTGTTATTGGATATTTAACAGAGGTTACCTTTAGTGCGAATACAACTATCAATAGAATTGGTTCAAATGCTTTTAAATCTTGTTCACTTTTATCAATCATAACAATTCCTTCTAATGTAATAAATATAGATGTTAGCGCTTTTGAAGGATGTATTGGTTTAACTAGTTTATCTATTCCAAATGTAAATAGTATTAGTGATAGTATTTTTAAAGGATGTTCCAATTTAACAAATATTACTATTTCTTCATATGCTATTAGTGTTGGAACTAGTGCTTTCCAAGGTTGTATTAATTTGACAAACATACCAAATCTTGAAAATGTAACAAGTATTGGCGCAAATGCCTTCCAAAATTGTGTTCGTTTAACAAGTGTAACTATTCCAAAGGTTAATATTATTAATAATAATGTTTTCCAAGGATGTAGTAATTTAACAAGCGTACCTAATCTTGAAAATGTAAATAGTATTGGTATTAATGCTTTCCAAAATTGTATTGAATTATCTAGTGTTACGATAACTTCAAATGTAACAAGTGTTGGAGCAAATGCTTTCCAAGGATGTACTGGATTAAACAATTTAGAGATTTCAAATAATGTAGTTAGTGATTCTATGTTTCAAGGATGTACTAGTTTAACAAGTGTATCAATTCCTTCAAGTGTAACTAGTGTTGGTACAAGTGCTTTCCAAGGATGTACTGGATTAAACAATTTTGATATTTCAAATAATGTAGTTAGTAATTCTATGTTTCAAGGATGTAGTGATTTAACAATCCTATCAATTCCTTCAAGTGTAACTAGTATTGGTACAAGTGCTTTCGAAGATTGTAATAAATTAACAAGTCTTACACTATTAAGAACATATTTACAAGGTGTAACTACATTAGGAAGTAATTCTTTTAAAAACACAAACGTAAACGTATCTTCTTTAAGACAAATGTGTTTTGATGGTTATTCAAGAAATACTTTAAAAAATACAGCTCAAATCAGTGATGAAAATGTAGATTCCGCCTTTGGAGGAATAGTTTTAACAATATCTAACAATAGTGTTACAGAAGCATCTTATTTATCTGGTTCGGAAGCGGTTATTCCTAATTCAGTTACATCTATATCTGCTAATTCATTTAATTCTGTTATTGGATATTTAACAAATGTAACATTTAATGCAAATACAACTATCAATAAGATTGGTGCAAATGCTTTTAAATCATGCTCTCTTTTACCTAATATATCAATTCCTTCTAATGTAACAAATATAGATGTTGGTGCTTTTGAAAGTTGTATTGGTTTAACTAGTGTATCCATGTCAAATGTTAATAGTATTAGTGATAGTGTTTTTAAAGGATGTATCAATTTAAAGAATATAACTATTCCTTTAAATGTTACTAGTGTTGGTACAAGTGCTTTCCAAGATTGTAGTAATTTAACAAATGTAACTATTAATTCAAGTGTAATAACTAGTGTTGGAGCAAATGCTTTCCAAGGTTGTAGTTATTTAACAAATTTATCGTTCCCTGATGCTACAACAAGTGTTGGTGATAGCGCCTTCCAAGAATGTGTTCGTTTAACTAGTGTAACAATTACAAAACTAAAAAGTATTAGTTCCAGTCTTTTCCAAGGATGTAGTAATTTAACAAGTTTACCATCTATTGATAATCTAACAAGTATTGGTACAAATGCTTTCCAAAATTGTATTGAGTTATTAAATGTTACTATTTCTTCAAGTGTAACTAGTGTTGGAGCAAATGCTTTCCAAGGATGTACTAGATTAAACAATTTGGAGATTTCAAATAATGTAGTTAGTAATTCGATGTTTCAAGGATGTACTAGTTTAACAAGCGTATCAATTCCTTCAAGTGTAACTAGTGTTGGTACGAATGTTTTCCAAGGATGTACTGGATTAAACAATTTGGATATTTCAAATAATATAGTTAGTAATTCTATGTTCAGCGGATGTACTAGTTTAACAAGTGTCTCAATTCCTGACAATGTTACTAGTATTGGAGTTAGTGCTTTCCAAGGATGTACTAGTTTAACAAGTCTCACATTATTAAGAACATTTTTGCAAGGTTTAACTGAATTAAGAAGTAACTCTTTTTATAATACAAATGTGAATGTAGAATCTTTAAGACAAATGTATTTTAATCGTTATTCACAAGATATAATGTTAAATGCTGGGTTTATTCTTGAAAATGTAAATAATGTTATTGGAGGTATTGTTTTTGATATCTCTAACAATAGTATTATCGGTACAAGTTATCCAAATTCAGCGCTATCAACAGAAGCTGTTATTCCTAATACAGTTACATCTATATCGAATAATGCTTTCAACAATGTTTCTCCATATTTAACAAGAGTAATATTTGATATTAATTCTAATGTTAATAGCATTGGAAATAGTGCTTTCCAAGGATGTAATCGTTTAACAAGTATACTAATACCCAATAATGTAACTAGTATTGGTACAAGTGCTTTTGAAGGATGTACTAATTTAATAAACGTATCAATTCCAAACCTAACTACTATTAGAAATAGCACATTCAAAGGTTGTTATGATTTAACTAGTGTAACAATTTCTTCAAATACTTCTAATATTGGAAATAGTGCTTTCCAAGATTGTACTAATCTAACAAATGTAACAATTAATTCAAGTGCCATAACTAGTGTTGGCACTAGTGCTTTCCAAGGTTGTACAAATTTAATAAATTTAACATTCCCAGATACTACAACAAATGTTGGTATTAGTGCTTTCCAAGGTTGTACAAATTTAATAAATGTAACAATTCCAAATATTACCAATATTAATAATAATGTTTTCCAAGGTTGTAGTAATTTGATAAGTATACCAAATCTTGCTAATCTAACAAGTATTGGTACTAGTGCTTTCCAAGATTGTGCTGGGTTATTAAGTGTAGCAATTTCTTCAAACGTTACTAGTGTTGGTGTAAATATTTTCAGAGGATGTATTGGTTTAAACAATTTGACTATTTCAAATAATTTTGTTGGTAACTCTATGTTTTATGGTTGTACTAGTTTAACAACTATAGTAATACCACAAAATGTTACTATTATTAATGATAGTGCTTTCCAAGAATGTACTAGTTTAATGACTCTTACACTAGAGAGAACATATTCACAAGGATTAACTATTTTAGGTACTAATTCTTTTTTAAATACAATTGTAGACACAACTTCTTTAAGACAAATGTATTTTAATCGTTATTCAAAAGATGCATTATTAATAGCTGGTTTTATAAGTCAATATATAAATTCTATTTTAGGTGGTATTGTTTTAGATGTTTCTAATAATAGTATTATAAGTGCAAGTTATCCCGATACATCATTAACAACTGAAGCTGTTATTCCTAATTCAATTACATCTATATCGAATAATGCATTTAATTCAGTTGCTCAAATTTTAACAAAGGTAACCTTTGATACTGGTTCTAATATTAATAGTATTGGAATAAATGCTTTTAAAAATTGTTCTGTTTTAACAAGTATTAATGTTCCTGATACAGTAACTAATATTGGTGCTAGTGCATTTGAATTATGTGGTAATTTATTAAGTGTATCAATTACTAATGTTAAAACTATTAACAATAATGTTTTCAAAGGTTGTGTTGGTTTTACAAATATTCCACAACTTACAAGTGTAACAAGTATTGGTGCAAATGTTTTCCAAAATTGTACTGGTTTAACAAATGTAGTAATTCCTTCATCTGTAATGAACATGGGTGTAAATGTTTTCCAAGGTTGTACTAACTTGAGAGATTTATCTCTTGCTTCTACTTTAAATTTTGTGAATCTTAATATGTTAGATGGATGTAATAATGTAAATGTTGTAATCACATATGATTCAGATACAATCAATAATAACTTTTTATATGGATATACTCAAATTTCTTCAGTTGTAATTAATAATGGAATCAAAAATATAGGCAATAATGTTTTTATTAATTGTAATAATGTAGCAACTATGACAATTCCAAATAGTGTTACCAGTATTGGTACAAATACTTTTGAAGGATGCTCTAATTTAAGAAATATAACATTCCCTAATAATATAGTTAGTATTAATAATGGTCTTTTCAAAGGATGTAGTAACTTGACAAGTGTACCAAATTATGATATTTTAACAAGTATTGGTACTAGTGCTTTCCAAAATTGTAACGAATTAACAAGTGTCACAATTCCTTCAAGTGTAACCAGTGTTGGTACAAATGCTTTCCAAGGATGTACTGGATTAAACAATTTGAGTCTTTCAAATAATGTAGTTAGTGATTCTATGTTTAAAGATTGTACTAATTTAACAAGTGTATCAATTCCTTCAAGTGTAACCAGTATTGGTGCAAATGCTTTCCAAGGATGTTCTAAATTAAACAATTTGAGTCTTTCAAATAATGTAGTTAGTGATTCTATGTTTAAAGATTGTACTAGTTTAATAAGCGTATCATTTCCTAACAATGTTACTAGTATAGGTATTAGTGCTTTCCAAGGATGTACTGGTTTAATAGATGTTACAATGTTAAGAACAAATGCGCAAGGTTTAACTACATTAGGTAATAATTCTTTTTTTAATACACCAAATGTTAGTCTAAATTCATTGAAGAATTTATATTACAATGGTTATTCAATAGATACACTCAAAAATACAGCAGGTTTTAATAGTACAAGTGTTGATAATGCTTTGAGTGGAATTATTTTAAATATTGAAAATAATGTGATCGTATCAACATTATATATATTAGGTTCAACAATAGCTAATATTCCTAATAATGTGGTATCTATATCTAGTAACGCTTTTAATGCGGTTGCTTCAGTTTTAACAGGCGTCGTATTTAATAATGCGATTACTAATATTGGCACAAGTGCTTTCCAAGGATGTACTGAATTAACAAACGTGATAATACCTTCATCTGTAACTAGTATTGGCACTAGTGCTTTCCAAGGATGTACAGGATTAGTCACATTAAATGCTTCGAATTTATTAAATGGTATAATAGGTGAATCTATGTTTAAGGATTGTACTGGATTATTAAATCTAACTATTCCTTCAAATATAACTAATGTTGCTGCTGATGCTTTTAATGGATGTACAGGTTTATCGAATATTATAACACCATGTAATTTAACAATTGACGTTAATGCTTTTATAAATTGTAATCCTATATCTATAACAATTCAATCTAATAATTTAATAAAAACTATTAAATCCAATTTTTTAACAAATTCACATGTAAATATTAAAGAAGTAGTAATTCATACCAGTGTTTTTGGCATTGCAACAAATGCTTTTAATGGATGTACAGGTTTAACAAATATAGTAATTTCATCATCTGTAACTGAAATCGGTGATAATGGGTTTAAAGGTTGTACTGGTTTAACAAATTTAGATAGTACAAACATTAAAAATAAAATTATAGGTGCTTCTATGTTTGAAGGATGTAATGGATTATTAAATATAGTAATTCCTTCTAGTATAACTAGTATTGGAATTAATTCCTTCAAAGATTGTACTAGTCTAACAATTTTAGAAAGTAGTTACATTAAAAATAAAATTATTGGTGTGTCTATGTTTTCTGGTTGTACTGGATTAGAAAGTGTAATTTTCCCATCATATGTAACTAGTGTTGGTAATAATGCTTTTGAAAATTGTGTTAGTTTACAAAATATAATAGTTCCTTCAACTATAACTACCCTTGGTACTGGTATTTTCCAAGGATGTACTGGTTTAACACTTTTAGACAGAACTAGTTTATTAAACAACGTAATTAGTGATTTTATGTTTCAAGGTTGTACTAGTTTAACAAGCTTATCAATTCCTTCAAATATTACTAGTATTGGTTCCAGTGCTTTCAACAATTGTTCTTTATTAAGCAAAGTTGAATCTCCTTGTAATTTGTCATTTAATTATAGTGTTTTTCAAAATTGTAGTAATATAGAACTTACAGTTATTAGATCATCTACTTCAAGAACTATTATAAGCAATTATTTAACATATTTACATAGTGAAATTACTTCATTAAAAATAGATAGTAGTATTTTTAATATTTCCTCATCCGCTTTCCAAGATTGTACTAATTTAACAAATATTGTAATTCCTTCATCTATAACTAGTATTGGTAATAGTGTTTTTAAAGGATGTAATGGTCTAAAAAATTTAGATGATAACAATTTATTCAACAAAACATTAGGCATTTCAATGTTCCAAGATTGTACTAATTTAACAAATATATCTATTCCTTCAAATATAATTAGTCTTTCTGATAGTGCTTTCCAAGGTTGTAATAATTTAACAAACATAATTATTCCTTCAACAATAACACAAATTGGTGACAATGTTTTTAAAAGCTGTAATGGTTTGAATGATATAGAAGTAACAAATAAAGTAATTGGTAAATCCATGTTTGAAAATTGTAGTAATTTAACAAACATAATAATTCGGTCATCTGTAACTAATATTGGGGAAACTGCTTTCCAAGGATGTACTAAATTAACATATTTAGATGATAATAATTTAAAAAATAAGGTAATTGGTGTTTCTATGTTTTCTGGTTGTACTGGTTTAACTATTGTAACATTATCTTCAAGTATAACTAGTATTGGAGCATTTGCCTTTAATAATTGTACTAGTTTGGCAGATTTTATTAGTCCTTGCGATTTATTATTAAATTCTAATATTTTCCAAAATTGCAATAATATAAATCTCAAAATTAAATCGTCTGCAACTACAAAATCAATTAGAAACAATTATTTAACAAATTCTCATATCAATATTAGTTCAGTAATAATTGATGATAGTGTTTCTAGTATTTCATCTAGTGCTTTCTTTGGTTGCTCTAGTTTAACAAGTGTAACAATTGAATCTGTAAATAGTATTGGCGCTAGTGCTTTTGCTCAATGTACTGGTCTTATAGATATAACAATACCTTTTAACACTAATACTATTGGCGCATATGCTTTCCAAGATTGTAGTAGCTTAAGAAATGTTACGATACCTTGTAATTTAACTATTAGTTCTACTATTTTTCAAGGTTGTAGTAATATAGCTCTTACAATTCAAGATAGTAAAACTAGTAATACTATTAGAAGCAATTTTTTAACAAGTTCAAATGTAGAATTTACTTCAGTAATAATTGACCCTAGCGTTTTAAATATTGCTGCAAATGCTTTCAAAGATTGTACAATTTTAACAAATATATTAATTCCTGATTCAATAAGAAATATTGGTACAGGTGCTTTCCAAGGATGTACTGGTTTAACAAAACTAGATGGTACCAATTTATTAAATTATGCAATCGGTGCCTCTATGTTTAATGGTTGTACTGGTTTAACAAATATAACATTTCCTTCAAATATAATTAGTATTGGTATTAATGCTTTTAGTGGATGTACAAATTTAACTAGTGTTACATCATCTTGTGATTTGACATTTAGTAATAGCGTTTTCCTAGGTTGTAGCAATATAACTCTTACAATTAAATCTGGAGTATTAACAGATTTTGTCCCAAGTAATTATTTAACAAGTTCTCATACCGCAATTACTTCAGTAAGGATTGATACAAGCATTTCTAGTATTTCTGATAGTGCTTTTCAAAATTGTACAGGTTTAACAAATATACTAATTCCTTCATCTATAAATACTATCGGTGATAATGTTTTTAACGGATGTAGTAATTTAAGACTTTTAGATGGTACTAATTTATTAAATACCACAATTGGCAATTCTATGTTTAGAGGATGTACTAATTTAACTAGTGTAACTATTCCTTTAAATATAACTAGTATTGGAATTAGTGCTTTCAGTGGATGTACCAAATTAACTAGTGTTACCTCTTATTGTGATTTAGTAATTGATAATACTATTTTTCAATATTGCAATAATATAGCTCTTACAATTCAATCTGGAAATACAACAAATGCTGTTATAAGTAATTATTTAACTAACTCACATACCAAGATCACTTCACTAATAATTAATAATAGTGTTTCAAGTATTTCATCTAGTGCTTTCTCTGGTTGTGCTAGTTTAACAAGTGTCACGTTTTCATCTGTAACTAGTATTGGTATCAATGCTTTTGAACAATGTACTGGATTAACTAATCTAACTATTCCTTCCAGTGTTACCAATATTGCTTCAAATGCTTTTAATGGATGTACTGGATTAAATAGTGTTATAACACATGGTGATTTAACTATTGATAATAATGCTTTCCAATATTGTAATCCTATTTCTTTTACAATTCAATCTGGAAATTCCACTTTTATCAGAAGCAATTTCTTATCAAATTTCCATAACAAGATTACTTCGGTAATTATTAATAGCACTATTACAAGTATTTTACCAAATGCTTTCTTGGGTTGTGTTGGTTTAACAAATATATTAATTCCTTCCTCTGTAATTAGTATTGGAGATAATGCTTTCCAAGGATGTACTGGTTTAACTAATTTGAATGGTACCAATTTATTGAATGCGCTAATAGGAAATTATATGTTTAATGGTTGTACCGGGTTAACAAGTGTGACAATACCTTCCAATATTAATAGTATTGGCACCAATGCTTTCCAAGGTTCTACCAGTTTAACAAGAATGAATGGAAACAATTTATTGAATGCGCTAATAGGAAATTATATGTTTAATGGTTGTACCGGTTTAACAAGTGTGACAATACCTTCCAATATTAATAGTGTTGGCACTAATGCTTTCCAAGGATGTTCTGGTTTAAGTAATTTAGATAGTACCAATTTATTGAATACAGAAGTAGGGACAAATATGTTCCAAGATTGTGTTAATTTAACAATTTTATCTATTCCTTCCAATATAACTAGTGTTGGCGCTAGTTCTTTCCAAGGATGTACTGGTTTAACAAATATTACAACACATGGTAATTTAATAATTAATAATACAGCTTTCATAGGTTGTGGTTCTTTGATTCTTACAATTCAAAATTCATCATTATCCAATTCTGTTAAAAGTAATTATTTAACTAGTAATCATACTCAAGTCAAATCTGTAATAATTAATAATAGTATTTCAAGTATTTCATCTAGTGCTTTCTCTGGTTGTGCTAGTTTAACTAGTGTAACTATTCCTTTAAGTGTTACTTCTATTGGTGCAAATGGTTTCCAAGGATGTACTGGATTAAATAATCTCACAACTCCTTGTGATTTAGTAATTGATAATAATGCTTTCCTAGGTTGTAACAATATAGCTCTTACAATTCAATCTGGAAATACAACAAATGCTGTTATAAGTAATTATTTATCTAGCTCGCATACCAAGATCACTTCAGTGATAATTAATAATAGTGTTTCAAGTATTTCATCAAGTGCTTTCTCTGGTTGTGCCAGTTTAACAAGTGTTACGTTTTCATCTGTAACTAGTATTGGTAATAATTCTTTTGAATTATGTACTGGATTAACTAATATAACATTTCCTTCCAGTGTTGCCAATATTGATTCAAATGCTTTTAATGGATGTACTAGATTGAATAATGTTACAACACATGGTGATTTAACTATTGATAACAATGCTTTCCAAAATTGTGACAATATAGCTCTAACAATTCAATCTGGAAATTCTAATTTTATTAGAAGCAATTTCTTATCAAGATTACATAACAATATTACTTCAGTAATTATTAATAGCAGTATTACAAGTATTACACAAAATGCTTTCTTCGGTTGTATTAGATTAACAAATATATTAATTCCTAACTCCATAAATAGTATTGGGGATAATGCTTTCCAAGGATGTACTGGTTTAACCAATTTAAATGGTACTAATTTATTGAATACGCTAATAGGAAACTATATGTTTAATGGTTGTACCGGGTTAACAAGTGTGACAATACCTTCCAATATTAATAGTATTGGCGACAATGCTTTCCAAGGATGTACAGGTTTAAAAAAAATAGATGAAACCAATTTATTGAATTCTACATTAGGAACATATATGTTTAATGGTTGTACCGGTTTAACAAGTGTGACATTACCTTTGAATATTACTATTTTAAGCAATAATGTTTTCCAAGGATGTACTAATTTAAATAATGTTACATCACATTGTGATTTAACTATGAATAGTACAGCTTTTATAAATTGTAATCCTATAGCTCTTACAATTAAAGCTGGTATAATTTCAAAGTCCATTAGCAATAATTATTTAACAAATGCTGACGACAAAATTAGTTCATTAATAATTAATAATGGTGTTTTAAATATTTCAGCAAATGCTTTTGAATTATGTAATAATTTAACAAATATAGTTATTTCTTCGTCTGTAACTAGTGTTGGCTCTAATGCTTTCCAAGGATGTACCGGATTAACAAAATTAGATGAAACTAATTTATTAAATAATATAATTGGTGTGTCTATGTTTTCAAATTGTACTAACTTAACAAGTATAACATTTTCTTCAATTATGAATAATGTTGGCATTCGTGCTTTTAGTGGATGTAATAAATTAACAAATGTTACAACACCTAGTAATTTGTTATTTGTTTCTAATGTTTTTGAGAATTGTAATAATATTGCTCTTACAATTAAATCTGGAATAAATAGTAGAATTATAAGTAATTATTTAAATAATTCACATGTAACAATTACTTCATTAATAATTGATAACACTATATCTGAAATTTCTGGAAATGCTTTCTTGAATTGTATTAACTTAACAAATATTTCAATTCCTTCATCGGTAAACAATATCGGTTCTAGTGCTTTTGAAGGTTGTACTGGATTAACTAATTTAAATAGTAGCAATATTCAAAATAGATTTATAGGTATTTCTATGTTTAAAGGTTGTAATAACCTAACAAGCATAGTTATTCCTTCGTCTGTAACTTATCTTGGCACAACCGCTTTCCAAGGATGTACTAGCTTGAAAACCTTAAATGGTGACAATCTATTAAATAAACAAATAAGCGGTTCTATGTTTTCTGGTTGTACTGGTTTAACTAGCATAACTATTCCTTCAAATATAACTAATGTTGGATCTAATGCTTTTAATGGATGTAGTTTATTGTCTAATATTGTTGTTCCATGTGATTTAACACTACCTAATAACGTTTTCACAAATTGTGGAAATCTAATTCTCACAATTAAATCAGGAACTACAAATACAATTAGGTCTAATTATTTAACAGATTTACATACTAATATCAGATCATTAATAATTGATAATACTATATCTAATATTTCTGGAAATGCTTTCCAAAATTGTAGTAATTTGACAAACGTGATAATTCCTTCATCTGTAAGTAGTGTTGGTTCTAATGTATTCAAATCTTGTACTGGATTAACAAATATTAATGGTACTAATTTATTGAATAAAGTGATAGGTGCAAATATGTTCCAAGATTGTGTTAATTTAACCAGTGTAACTATTCCTTCCATCATTACTAGTGTTGGTATTAGTGCTTTCCAAGGATGTAGAAACATAACAAACCTAAATGGTAGTAATTTATTGAATAATGTTGTAGGTACAAATATGTTCCAAGATTGTGTTAATTTAACAAGTGTAACTATTCCTTCAAATATAACAAGTGTTAATGCTAGTTCTTTCCAAGGATGTACTGGAATAAATAATCTCACAGCTCCTTGTGATTTAGTAATTGATAATACTGCTTTCCTAGGTTGTAACAATATAGCTCTTACAATTCAATCTGGTGTTTCAAATTCTATTAAAACAAATTTCTTAACAAGTTCTCATACCAAGATTACTTCAGTAATAATTAATAATAGTGTTTCAAGTATTTCATCCAATGCTTTATTCGGTTGTGCTAGTTTAACAAATGTAACTATCCCTTCATCCATAACTAGTATTGGAAATAGTGCTTTCCAAGGATGTAATAGTTTAGTTAATATGTTAATTCCTTCATCTATAAAACAATTAGGAGATAGTACTTTCAAAAATTGTGTTGGATTAACAAACATATTAGTTCCTTCATCTGTAACTCAAATGGGTAGCGGTATTTTCCAAGGTTGTGTTAATTTGAATTATCTTAATGCTACAAATTTATTAAATGATGTGATTGGTAATTTTATGTTTTCTGGATGTAGTAACATAACAAGTCTATCAGTTCCATCAAATGTAACTTATATTGGTGAAAATGCTTTCCAAGGTTGTAATAATTTAACAGACGTTTCATTTTTAAGAACATATACACAAGGATTGACTACTTTTGGTTCAAATTCTTTTTCTGGTATAATTTTCAGTGTTAATTCTTTAAGACAAATGTGTTTTAATAGTTATTCAAGAAATGAATTAATAAATGCTGGATTTAATTCTACAGATGTGAATAATGCTTTTGGAGGTATTGTTTTAGATGTATCTAATAATAGAATAATAGGATCAAGTTATTTAAATGGTTCTGAAGCTGTTATTCCTAACTCAGTTACATCAATGGCAAATAATGTATTTAATTCTGTTACATCTGTTTTGGAAAATGTTGTATTTGATAGTAGTAATTCACAACTTAATATAATTAGCAATTTTGCATTCAAAGATTGTAGTATTCTAACAAATATAAATATTCCTTTAAATATAACTAGTATTGGTACTAGTGCTTTCCAAAATTGTAGCTTTTCTACTATAATAATTCCTTCAAACGTAACTAATATTGGTGATAGTGCTTTCCAAGATTGTAATTTATTGGATAATATAATAGTTCCCTCTGGAATTAATAATATTGGTATTAGTACTTTCAAAGGTTGTGTTAGCTTAACAAAATTAGACAATACTAATTTATTAAATAATACAATAAGCGATTCTATGTTTGAAGGATGTATTAATCTAACAAATGTAGTTATTCCTTCAAATATAAATAGTGTTGGTGCAAATTCTTTTAAGGATTGTGTTACATTAACAAATATATTAATTCCATCATCTGTCAATACTATTGGTGAAAGTGCCTTCCAAGGATGTACTAGTTTAACAAAATTGGATGGTGACAATCTATTAAATAATACAATAAGCAATTCTATGTTTGAAGGATGTATCAATTTAACCAACTTAATAATTCCTTCCAATGTTGATAGTATTGGTACAAGTGCTTTCCAAGGTTGTAGTCAAATAATAAATGTTATTATTGCCAATTTGTTTATCAATACAATAAATGATTCATTATTTAAAGATTGTATCAATTTAATAAATATACAATTACCTTCTAATTTATCTAATATTAATAACAATGCTTTTCAAGGATGTATTAGCCTTACAAATTTAGATGTACCTTTATCTGTAGAAATTATTGGGGAAAGTGCTTTTGAAGGTTGTATTGGACTAACAAGTATTAGAATGTTTAGAACATATTTACAAGGTGTAACTACACTTTTTCCAAATTCTTTTTTGAACACACCAAATATTGATTTTACTTCTTTAAGAAAAATGTGTTTTGATGGTTATCCTAAGATTAATCTACTTCTAGCTGGTTTCGATGAAAGCAATATTAATGCTGCTTATGGTGGTATTGATTTAGATATATCTAACAATATCATTATTTCAGCAAGTTATCCTAATCCACAAGTAGAAGCAATAGCAGTCATCCCAAATAATGTTAAAGCTATATATAACAATGCTTTAAGTAAAATTTATTCATTTGCAGATGATAATTTAAATAGAGATTTTGATTCGGATATTTTAAATATAGATTTTGATTCAGATACTTTATATGTAGATTTTGGTTCAGATAGTTTAAATAGAGCTTTTGATTCACTCACTTCTGTTACTTCTGTTACTTCTGTTTCTTCTGTTACTTCTGTTACTTCTCTTACTTCTATTTTAACGGATATAATATTTGACGAATTCTCATCATTGACTATTATTGATGATGATGAATTCTATAATTGTGTCAATTTAACGAATATTATTATTCCTTCGCTTGTAAATAGTATTGGTAATAATGCTTTTTATAATTGTAATAGTTTAACAAATATAACGATTCCTCCAAATGTAGAAATTATTGGTGATAATACTTTTGAAAAGTGTACAAATTTAACATCTTTTGTTACAACGAGACCCCCTGAAATTGGATTAACTATATTAGGTTATGATTGTCTCAGTAACATTGTAGAATATGAAAATCACCCATTAGAGAGCTCTATAAAAGATTTGTATTTACAAGGTTATTATGAGAATATTTTAACAGAAGAAGGTGCAGGTATTCCAACAAACAATTTTTATTCATCTATTGGATTAAAAAAGCTTGTTGTTGAAAATGGAAAAATTACTGGTATAGAACCCGGTACAACAGAAATGATTTTGCCTTCTAGTATTACAGATATAAGTATTCCGTCAGAATCATTGTCTAGTATTACAAATGTTAATTTTGGTCCTGATTCTGAAATTAGTACATTAGCTCCTAATACATTTACAAATTGTAGTAATTTAAGTTATATTGTATTACCTCCAAGTTTAACTAGTATTGAAGATGGAGCATTTAAAGGTTGTACTAGTTTACCTAACATATCGTTTCCAGAGTCTTTAAGTAGTATTGGTGCTGGTGCTTTAGAAGGTTGTGTTAGTTTAAGTAATCTTGGAATATCTAGTGATACAACAATTCATCCTGATGCTTTAACAGGTTGTAGTAATGTAGAAATAGCACTTACTGGTAATTCAAATACTATTCCTTCTAATTTTGTAAGTGGACCAGCAGTAACACAAATTAAACTTAATAATGGAATTACAACTATATCAAATAATGCACTTAAAGGATTATCCAATTTAGAAACATTTACTTTTGGTTCTTCTGGTGACAACAATTTAACAGGTGATTTTGTTTTTTCATCCATACAAAATGTGGGTGCAAATGTTTTTGAAGGTTGTACAAATTTACGTAGTCTATCAATTCCAGAAAATGTTGCCAGCTTAGGAGTAGTAGGTCGTGGTAGTGGTATAGAAGAAATACGACTATCTTCAAGAATGTATATTGAATCTACTGCTTTTGAAGGACTTGTTAATCTTACAAATTGTACAATTGTACCTTCTGGATTTGGTATTATTAGTGAAGATTATTTCAATGGTCAACAAAATATTGTAAACTTAGTAATTGAAGATGGAATACAAACTATATCTAAAAATGCCTTCAAGGATTTAGTTAATTTAGAAAATGTTTATATTTATAATAGTTATGGAGATGTTACTATTGAAGAAGGCGCTTTTAGTTGTAGTGAACTAAATTCTAATATTTTAAATGTATATATAACAACCTTGACAATAATACACCCTAATGCTTTTACTAATCGTAATGTAACATTATCTATTGAACCCACAATAATTAATCAAAATGAGCTTTTAACCGAAATACCAAATAATTTTATATCTGGTGTTCAAGAAGTTAAAAAGGTTATTATTCATTATGGTATTACAAATATAGGAGAAGGTGCTTTTGATGGAAGTGGTGTGTCTCAAATAGGATTTGAATCATATCAAGGATTTTAAATTTATTAGATCCTTATTTTATTATTAAATATTACCATATTACCATATTACAATCCGTATAAATTTTAAAATTAATTAACAGATTTTTATATAATTTAATAAATTATATAAAATTAAATAACCTCTAGCGATTTAAAACCTTTTTCTATTTTACTCAATAAATTCATAAATGGTGTTTCATTTTTTCCATATAATAGTGAATTATGTATTAATTTAATATTACCTACTAAACTTTGACTATTTATGTGTAGCCAAATTATATAAATCAAAAATAAACCTATTGTAACATATATATCTCTCATTTTAAATAATTCATTTCTTAAATAATAAAGAGGTAAAACTTTTATTATTGTATTTATAATTATAAACCAAACAATTGTTTTTATACTTGTAGACCATACTATCATTAAAAATAGCATTACTATATTATCTATTAATCCTAATGTTAACGCAAATTTTGGACTATACTTTGTATAATTAAAAAAATATAATATATACCAAGCATAAACCCAATATGAAAATACTAAATCTGTTCTTAATGCAACCATATATTATAAATTTATATTTATTATTTAAATATAATACTATATAATTTTAATAATGAAAAAGTTTGGTAATTGTAATAGCAATACTAGTTGTCCAAAAGGGGGAGTCAAAATACATGAAACTTATAATAATACTCATAATAATTCCAGAATTAATGCTAGTTTAGATCCCGAACATTTTTACAACCAAATAAAAAATCAGAATAAACATACTGGTGTTCGGATTGTACAAGGTGAAAATGAATATAATATAGATCCATTTGATAATATTAATCCATTTAGTAATCCAGATGGTATTCAAGATTTTAAAAATGTTACTTATGATAATTCTTCTTACATCCAAATGGATTTAAATATTGATAATTATTCAATTAACGATATTTATAAGCTATTTGGTGTACAAAATAAAATTCTTACCGACGATGTTATGAGGGAATCAAAAAAAATAGTGTTAAAAACACATCCCGATAAATCTAGATTAGAACCCAAATATTTTTTATTCTTTTCAAAAGCTTATAAGCGTTTATTTGGCATTTATGAATTTCAAAATAAAACAACCAAGAAAATAGAAGATAAAAATGAATTTTATGATTCTTCCAAAGGCGAAATTCTTAATAAAATGTTTGAAAGGGAAAAAGATTTAAAAAAATCTGGTAATTTTAACAAATGGTTTAATGAACAATTTGATAAACACAAATTAGAAGATAATTTAGAGAATGGTTATGGTGATTGGTTAAAATCTAATGAAGATATTGTGGATGTTGGTAATGTTTCACAAGCAAATATGGGTGCGGAAATAGAAAAACGAAAAAAACAAGTTCAAACCATGACTACTTACAATGGAGTTAATGATCCTTATGCTTCTACATTTGGTGGGTCAACATTAATGGAATATAATAAAAATTTTTCGTCTGGTACACTTTTTAGTAGTGATGGAATGGGCTATACCGATTTACGTCAAGCTTATATAGAATCTGTTATACCAGTAACGCAAGAAGATTATCAAAAAATGCCAAAATTTAAAAATATGGAAGAATATAAAAATCATCGCAATAATGTTGATGTTACACCCATTGATAAAACAGAAGCAATGAGACAATTATATAACCAAAATAAAGATTTGGAATCCGAAAGTGCCGCACTTGCGTTTCATTATGCAAAACAATCCGAAAAAGCAAAGAAAAACCAAGAGAGTTTTTGGTCTGGCTTAAAACAATTAACACATAAATAATATATATATTTTATATATGGAATTGAATAATCCGAATGATGCACTTGATTTGACTGATCAGGATTTAGCAGAATTGCCACCATTACCACCTAATTTAATAACATTATATTGTGATGGTAATCAATTAACTTCATTACCTCCATTACCGGATACTTTAGAAGTATTAATATGTAGTAATAATCAATTGACAGAATTACCTCCATTACCTAGAGGTTTAATAGAATTACAATGCGAACGTAATCAATTAACTTCATTACCTACATTGAATAATAGTTTAAAAATACTAAATTGTGATTATAATCAAATAACTGAATTACCTCAAATTCCAGAACGTTTAACTATGCTAAATGCTAGAGATAATCCTATTATTAAATTAACAAACTTACCACTTGCTAGACGTTTACCTCATGTAGAAATATTTGTAGATGATTTAAATTTAAACTCAGCCGAAATATATAAACAATTCTTAGATGAATCTATTCATGAACATGAAGAGAGAATGAATAATGATAATATTACATTAAAACAATTAAAAGAACGTATGGATATGTTAAATTTAAAAGTTGTATCACAAGGAAATAAACAAGAAATTGAATTGGAAAATGGACTTGTAATTCCTAGTGGACCTGTCAATATGATTAAAGATTATATGTCACAATATAAAGGTGGCAAAAGAACAAGAAAAAATAAGGGAGGTAAAACAAGAAAACGCAAGTCAAAAAATACACGTAAAAAATAATATTAATTTCTATTTATATACATATTATTATTATTCCATTGTGCTCTACAATTTGGACATGTTCTTTTTCCAACTTGCTTTGATAATAACCAATAACGGATTTCATCTTCAAAAAAATTTTTGTTACAACAACTACAATTCATATAAATATCACATTCGGCTATTTGTTCTTGCTTTATTGGACAAATGTCATCATCTTGTTCTATAAGTTTTTTTCTAATTATAGAACCAGAAAATAGATTTACATTATTTATATTATTTATATTACCTTCAATTGTAGCAGTACCTTCAGTTGTGGTCGTATTATTTCCTGATGAATCATATAATAATATATTTTGATTACCCGAAATTATATTTCCTTGTAAATCTAATCTATATATAGTGATATCGTTGTCACCAAAATGATTAACATAAATAGTATTACCTGATAAATCACTTGTAATATTATAAATTCTTGTAATGTCGAAGAACAATGGAGTGTGTGATATACCATCAAAATAATAAAATGAACCACTTTGTGTTTTTACTCTAATTAAATTACCAGACATATCTATTTCTCTATTTGGATTTGCGTGTAAAGGCACAATAATATCTATTGGGTTTAACATATTTTCATCAAATCGAGACATTTAATTTTAATTATATTTACTTAAATAAAATCTTTATATAGATTTTATAACTATAATATAGGATGACTACAAAATTTGAAAATGGATTATTCATTTTTCGTCGCGACTTTAGAATAATAGATAACAATGGACTCAATTTATTAAATGAACGATGTAAAAATATTTATACTATATTTATTTTTACACCTGAGCAAGTTGGCAGCGGAAATAAATATAAATCAAATAATGCGGTTCAGTTTATGATTGAAAGTTTACAGGATTTAGCATCTCAAATTTCCAAAGCAGGAGGACATTTATATACTTTTTTTGGTCATAATGAAAAAGTTGTTGAAGATTGTATAAAAGCGTGGGATATTAATATTGTTTGCTTTAATTTAGATATTACTCCTTATGCTAAGGAAAGAGATGCTAAGATAATTAAGTTATGCGAGCATATGAAAACGTATGTTATATACGATTTTGATTATTATTTGTGTGAACCAGGTTCTGTAGTAAATGGGTCAGGAGAGACGTATCAGAAATTTACGCCTTACTACAATACTGCAAAGAAGTTAAAAGTTGAAAAGCCGGCATCTAAACGTAAGATACATTTTAAAAAATCAGAAGCGCATATTTCAAATAAAATGCAACTTGATGAAGCAATGAAAAAATTTGTTGGAGATGAAAATCCAGATATTTTGGTACACGGTGGAAGACAAGAAGCAATAAAACAAATGAGAATAGCATCAAAAAATATAACGAATTATGCTGAGATACGAGATGAATTATCTAAACCTACTTCACAACTTAGTGCTTATATTAAATTTGGGAATATATCGGTGAGAGAAGTGTATTATGCTTTTAAATCTAATCATGCTTTCATTCGTCAGCTATACTGGAGGGAATTTTACGCTGGAATTTTGTATTCATTTCCTCATGTATTAGGTCACTCTTTGAAGCCAAAATATAATAAAATAAAATGGCATCATAATGAAAGATGGTTTAACGCTTGGTGTATGGGTGAGACTGGATTCCCAGTAGTGGACGCAGGAATGAGACAATTAAATGCCACAGGATATATGGTAAACCGTGCAAGATTGATTACTATGTCATTTTTAATTAAAACTATGCTTATAGATTATAGGTTGGGTGAAAGATATTTTGCTACAAAATTAACAGACTATGATCCAGCTTCTAACAACGGCAACACTTTATGGCTCATGGGTGGTGGTGCGGACTCTCAACAATACATGAGAATATTTAATCCATTTACTCAAGCAAAAGAACACGACCCAAAATGCGAATATATAAAAACATGGATAACAGAATTAAAAGATGTTGATAACGATATTATTTTAAACTGGGAAACAGAATGGCAAAATCACAAAGAAATCAAATATCCAAAACCTATTTTAGACTATTCCGAACAGAGAAAAAAAGCATTAGATATGTACGCAAAGGCATTATATTAAAATAATTTAAAATCAATATTATATAATAATATAATATGGATATTGAAGCTATATTAGAAGAAAATGAGCGGTTAAAAGTGCTAGTAGAAGAATTACAAGACAAATTAAAAAAATATACAAACCCTAACGCTCATCAAGTTTTTTACGAAAAAAATAAAGAAAAAATTATTAAAGAAAGTAGTGAACGTCTAAAAAAATTAACAGAAAGCAATCCAGAAAAGATTAAACAATATAGAAGAAATGCCTATTTAAAAAGAAAAGAAAAATTAAAAAATGATAATATTAAGGAAATTTAAATAATTTAATTGTAAATTATTTAAAAATATATCTTTAGTAAATTTATAAATGGAAGAAATAGTTTTGTGTCAACCAATTAAATCAAAAAAATGTGAACATGATAAACAAAAGCGATATTGTATTGATTGTGATGGAAATAGTTTATGTTCACACAAAAAAAGAAAGGAAAGATGTAAGATATGTGGAGGAACATCAATTTGTATACATAATAGAGATAAATCTAATTGTAGTGAATGTAAACCAAAATTAATATGCGAACATAGTATTCTTAAAAGAAATTGTATTAATTGTAGTAATCATAACTTTTGCATACATAATAAAAGGAAGGAACGTTGTGTTGAATGTAAAGGGTCAGCAATATGTATACATAATAAAGTTAAGTTTGTTTGTAAAGAATGTAAAGGTGGTTCTATATGTGTTCATGGAAAGTATAGGAGATATTGTGTTGATTGTAATGGAAATGGATTATGTTCACATAAAATAATTAAAGAAAAATGCAAGGATTGTCAAGGTAGTTCTTTTTGTGAACATGGAAAAAGAAAGACACGATGTAAGGAGTGCGGTGGTTCAGAATTATGTGAACATAATATAATTAAATATAATTGTGTGAATTGTAAAGGAAGCGGTATTTGTATTCATAATAAATCAAAAACATTTTGTAAAGATTGTAATGGAGGTTCATTTTGTGAACATGGAAAAAGAAAATCACGATGCAAGGAATGTGGTGGCAATGATATATGTAATCATGACATAACTAAAAGATGTTGTAAAGAATGTAACCCCAGTTATTTTTGTACTCACGGAAAGCCCAAAACGAGATGTAAAATTTGTGGTGGAAGTGAAGTTTGTATTCATGATAAATTAAGATATAATTGCTTAGAATGTGGATATGATGGGCGTTATTGTATAAATTGTAAATTAGTTTATAAATTAAAAAAATACGACAATCATTGTCTTCGTTGTTTTATACACTTATTTCCAGACCAACCTGTATCAAGAAATTACAAAACAAAAGAATCAGCCACTGCTCAATTTATAATAAATAATTTTCCAAATTTTACTTGGAATTTAGATAAGAAGATTGAAGACGGATGTTCTAGACGAAGACCAGATTTAATGTGTGACTTAGGTTATCAAATAATTATTGTTGAAGTAGATGAAAACCAGCATACCAATTATGATTGCTCATGTGAAAATAAGAGATTAATGGAAATATCTCAAGATGTAGGACATAGACCAATAGTTTTTATAAGATTTAATCCAGATGACTACATAAATGCTAATAATGAAAAAATTACTAGTTGTTGGGGAACTACACCAAAAATAGGCATTCTAAAAATTAAAAATAATAAAGCTGATGAATGGAATGAACGATTAGAAGTATTAAAGACGCAAATAGAATATTGGTGCAATGAAGATAATAAAACTGAAAAAACTATTGAAATAGTTCAGTTGTATTACGATGAGTTAAATTAATCAATTTATTATACAAGAAAATAATAAATGGATTCAAAGATTTTATATGAAAAAGATGGTATGAAATTTACTAAAATAAATGATAAAAAATATTGCCTTGATTTTTCAATGGAAAATAAAAATATTCTTTTAGCTAATGTAGTTAATTTTGATTTAATTAAATTAATATATGAATTAAATGGGGATATTTATGAAAGCGTTGAACTTGAAAAAAAAAGTGATAATGAAGCTGTTGTCTTATTAGTTATGAAACATCTATTTGAAGATTTAGGTTTGCCACAAAGATATTCTTATCTCCATATGGAAAAAATTATAAATAGCAATAATGAAATCATATTTAGGTCTCAAAGTATTTATTCAGAGAGACCAACAAATATTCCAAAAGATGCTGAATTAATGGCAATGAAAGAAAATATTGGCACATGTAAAATTATATCACCACATAAAATTAACTTCTCATTTGCTGTAGTTTTTGAAGATTATGTAAAAATTCCACAATTTGCTGAAAAAATGATAGGAATCATTTTAAATAAAATATTTAAGCGTGTAAAACAATTTATAGAAAATATTATAATTAATTAAATGAATAAGTTTAAAGAAATTATATTTTTATTTAATGCTCTTACAATTATTTTTGTTGAGTTACTATTATTTTTTATTTGTAGAGATAAATTATTATTTGTTGATAGATTAACACAGCGTTTAGCTAAGATAAATATTTTATATGTAAAAGTATTTCAAGCTTTCGCTTTAAATAATAGTTTAATTGATGACAAAATTAATAACATGTTGTTGAAATTCACTGATAAAGCTCCTTGGACACCAAATGATATTGATTATGATACATTATTTCAACTGGAAGATGAAGATCATATTAAATTCTTGGATAATTTAGATCAACCAACAAATGCTGGTATGATTTCATTGGTTTATAAAGCGACAAACCGAAAAGATAAATCAAATGTAATTATTAAAATTAAAAGAAGAGATATTGAAAATAAATTAAATGATGCCATAAATAATCTTTTATTTTTTATGTATATTTTATCTTTTTTTCCTTTAGTACAAAAATACCAATTAGTAGAAGTAGTAAATAAAAATATAGATATTATTAAACATCAAGTTAATTTTAATGAAGAAGTTCAAAATATTTTGAAAATTAAAAATAATTGTAAAAATTTAAAATATGTCAAAATACCTAATGTTTTTAAAGAAATTACAGATAAATATCAAAATGTCATTTTAATGGAAGAAATTGATGGAGTTCCTATTCATAAAGTTAAAGAAGAAGATTATGAAAATTTTGCCAAGCAAGTGCTTAAATTTGGATTTGTTACTTCTTTTTTACATGGTCTTACACATGGTGACTTACATAGTGGCAATATTTTATTTATTAAAGATGAAAATGAAACAAAATATAAACATAAAATTGGTGTACTCGATTTTGGAATAATTTTTGATGTTGAAACAAATTATAAAACTATAATGTTTGAAATTATATCAGAAATGTTTAATAATCCACCTGAATTATCCGCAGAAAAATTACTTACTTCTGGAATTATTGAACCTGTAGATGTGTTTAAAATGTTGCCTAGTGAACATTATCAAAATATTTTACATTTTACAACTGAAATTATTCGTGATACTATATATAATTCAAAACAAGCAAATCAAATACAAATATATAAATTTTTGTCACAATTTAAAAATTATATTGGTCAAACCGAAATTGCTAATTTTGGCCTTAAACCAAGTGATAATTTTGTAAAAACACAACTTGTATTAGCTATGGCACATGGTGTTACTCTTACACTTTGTAAAGATGATTATATGTCACTTGCTGATAAAGTAATTACTGAATTATTTCATACAAATATGATATTGTAGTTTTATTTTCATCTAAACTATTTATTATTTTACCTTTGCCTTGTTGTATTTTATAAATTATAGCTAAAATTAATGTTAAACTAATTAAAAATACAATAAATATTGATAAAAATGATAAATTGTTTGATATGTATATGTAACTATATATTAAACCACATATAATACCCATTATTACTTGAATTATTGAATGACGATCCCATATTACTCTTTGAGCTGAAAAAATAAAAATCAACAAAATACATAACCATAATGAAATGTATTTGTAATAATATAATATACAAGAAAATATGGTTCCAATTTCGGCGTGACCTGATGGCATACCATAATCTCTAATTGTATACATATAGTCATCACTATATGGTCTTTTAATTTTATTGTAACCAAAATATTTTACATTAAATTTTTTTTCTAAATTATTTTGAAATAAGTGATAAACAAATATTATAGTTAAAAAAAATATAACATAATATGTCGGTCTATACATATATTATGATCTTATTAAAATTATTAAATATATATAATTTAATAATTTATTTTTCAATTGTAACTTCCTTTGCAATGTTTTTAATGATTTTATCTTCTTTTTCCAAATCATTATCTCCTTTGCCTCCCATTGCTTCCATTACTAATTTATTGTATTTGTCTGAAACTTTAGAAATGCTTTTTAAACAATCCGGGTTCTTCATTCTAAACTCACTTAACATCTTTGAGTTTTTATGTGCCACATGTTTAATAGCTTTTCTAATTTTCTTTTTTTCTTCATTTTCTTTCTCCCATTTATTCTCATCCTTTACATACATTACTTCTCTCTTTGAATCAGTACAATGAACTGGTCTTTTTGATTCATCTAATGAATTTAAGTTTTTAATAATAATATTTGAAATACCTTCAACAAATCCCACATTACCAACATTTTCCAAATCCGAAAGCTGTATTTTAATTGAATCTACAAAATCCATTATATTCATTGCATCCTTACAGGTTTCATTTAAAAACATATTTAGATTAAATGTTTTATTATTAGTGATATTATGTGAATTTACATTATTATTTAATGGCTGTATTTTTTGACACACATCAAGTACCATGTGTTTCAATTCTGAATTTTCTTTGATTAACATCATGATTAATTCTTTGTCTGAAGGGTTATCTTGTTCTGATGATTCTGATGTTATATTGCATATTTTCTTATGTCTCCATAATCCTGACCTATCTTTATATTCTTTACCACAAATACATTTAAATGTATTGGAACTTTTTGGAACTTTTTTGTTGAAAATTGTTGATTTTTGTTGATATTTATGTTTATCGGTTAAAATATGTCTATCGAATTGACTTTTTCGTGATGTAAAATAATGACAATTTTCGCAATGGAACTTTTCCGAACTTTTTGGAACTAAATCTGTTGACATTTGTTGATATAATAGCAACAGAAAAAAGTTCCTAAATTGTTTTAAAATATTGTATAATTTTATAAAAAAAAATATCGTAACAATTTTGAAAAACTTTTTTCCAATATGTGACGCTAATTTTTTTTATGGTCTCACAGATTTTTCATTTTTTCATTTTTCAAGAATTATTTCTATTTTTCAAAAATGGACAAAAATAAATGTCCAAAAATGAAA
>Ga0209358_10000161_pt1 | contig 62052 bp, 87 predicted proteins | sample LauGreFa1BDMLBSN_2_FD_187574 | JGI IMG/M metagenome (GOLD analysis project Ga0209358, IMG submission 187574) | Freshwater lake microbial communities from Lake Michigan, USA - Fa13.BD.MLB.SN (SPAdes) (version 2) | ecosystem: Environmental > Aquatic > Freshwater > Lake | place: Lake Michigan, USA... | reverse complement strand
TTGTGGGTATACCCCCCAACATAGAGTTGTAATCGAGGAGAAACCACACGCGCCACTCGACTTTATCTGTGTGACATGTCACACGGCCCGCCACCGAAAAGACCCGCCGCCGCGACTGCGGTGATAGTTCCCGCCCTTGTGTGACATGTCACACACACTTCAGGGTCTTTGCCTCGCGCTGTGCGCTGCGTGCATGTGCCGCCCAGCCTGCGCCCGCCGACCCGCCTACCGCATGGGAACTATCACGCGGGCCAAAAAAAAGGGCGAACCCCGAAGGGCCCGCCCGTGGTGCTGCTGGTGTTACTTGCTCGGCTTGAGCGTGTTGAATTGCGCTCGGAAATCCTTGAGCAGTTTAATTGCAGCGTCAACAGCGAAGTCAGCCGCGTCCGCCTCGGTAACGCTTTCAATACCGGCGTCAATCCATTGCAGCATTGCAGCGTGATTGACTTCCGCCGGTTTCGTCGCGGTGCCGGTGTTGCCGACGGTTTTCTTAGCCGTCCAACCTGCCGCTTTGAAGTAGCGGCTGAAGCCAGTCCGCATCGCCTCATACGTCCGGCGGTCGGCCTCCGGCAGTTCCTTGGTCTTGCGACCAGCGAGGAACTCGGCATAGGCATCCTCTTTGATGCTCTCCGCTTGCGCCTTACGCTTGCCCTTGAGCAGCTTGCGAAGTTCGGCAGCGACTTTGCCAGCGCCCTCACCGGCGGATTTAGCGGCTTTAAACAGTTCAGCGTATTTGCTCATGTGATTCTCCAGATTAAAGGTTAGGTGTTACACGGCAGCGAAGTCGCTGACCGTGAGACTATTATATCAAATATACGCTTGTGACTTGTCACGTCGGTTGATCCCCACCCATCCCCGACCCCCCAAACTGGCTTTGGAGTCCCGCCGCCGCTCCCCTGAACTGTGTTTTACTCAAATAATCCCGCATTTTTCAAACTCGCCCTAATACCCATACTATACAGTCAACTATTAACCCATCGTGTTTATTTTTGGAGCGATCGTGCCTTTTTCTGGAGTGTAGACCCCCACCCCCTCTATATAGAAACACCCCCGGCATAGGAGTCCCAACCTCCTCTTGACACCCCACCCATACCACTATATAAAACAGACAACCAACTGGTGCCAAACCACCTGCATGATTGAGCTACACCCACAAATTGAGCATGGCATCTTGCCGGAGCACGCGGCGAAGATTCAGAACCTCTCCCTGATAGAGCGGGCGAAACTCGCTGTCCACACCTTCCACGTATTGAACGAGGCTGCGGACCCCTACCCCAACAGCACGACCGACGTTGACGAGCTTTTCGATGCACCCGACCCCCTTGCTGCGATCGAGCAGAAGGCGATGAATCAGGCGGTGCTGGACCTTGCCGACCCGAAGGCGAACGCCGACACCCTGCACAAAACCCTGACCCAGACCTATAAGTACTCGCGGCCCGCCGTGAAGCGCCTCGATCGGGTGCTGGCAGAGCTGGACGAAGAGATCGTCAATGTTGCAGTGCGGCTGCGGGCATACACCACCAATAAGTTGATCGAAGAGTCGGAGAACCCCGACCCGAAGGTGCGCATAAAGGCTCTGGAGCTGCTGGGCAAGGTCAAGGACGTGGGCCTCTTCACGGAAAAGGTGGAGATCACCCACAAAACCAAGTCCGACGACGAGCTCGAGGCTGAAATCCGGCAGCGGCTGGAGGTCTACATGGGCAAGATTGACATCGTGGACGCGGAAGAGGTGGTCCCAGAGGTGCCGAAGACCCCGATGGACGAGCTGAAAGCCGCAGTGAACGTCGAAAAAACAGCAGAAACCGAAGAAACACCCTAAGTCCAGTGCCAACCCCTCAAATTCCCTCTCTCGAAGCCATCCAGCGCGACCCGAGCCTAATCGCGGCGCTTCCTAGACAGGAAAAAGAGCAAATTCTGGTGCTTTTGGACGAATTAACGGCCAGAAAGAAGAAAAAACAGGCGAAATTGCACCTTTTGGAGTTCGTGCTGCACATCGATCCTAAGTACAAGGTCGGCAGGCATCACAAACGACTCGCGCACCTGCTGGAAGCCATCGCCCGGGGTGAAAAAGACCGAATCTGCGTGAATATGGCCCCCCGGATGGGCAAATCGCTGCTGGTTTCCTATTATTACCCGGCGTGGTTCATCGCCAACTACCCCGATGCCAAGATCATGATGGTCTCCCACACGGCGGACCTTGCGGTGGACTTCGGTCGGAAGGTGCGAAATCTGGTGGGGTCGGACCCGTACCGCGAGCTCTTCCCCGGGGTTGAACTGAGCCAAGACTCCAAGAGCGCCGGACGCTGGAACACCAACTACGGGGGCGAGTATTTCGCCGTGGGTGTGGGTGGTGCGATCGCTGGACGTGGTGCCGACCTGCTGCTGATTGACGATCCACATAATGAACAGGACATCATCAACGGCAACCTTGACGTGTTCGACAAAGCCTACGAGTGGTATACGACCGGTGCGCGGACGCGCTTGATGCCGGGAGGACGCGTGGCTGTGGTGCAGACCCGGTGGGCGACCAACGACCTGACGGGGCGCTTAGTCCACGATATGACCGTCAATGAAGGCGCGGATCAGTTCGAGATCGTGGAGTTCCCGGCGATCCTTGAGAAAGAGGAGCAGGTCACCACCGAGGAGCCCGAGGACCCGGACGACCCCACGGCACCCCTGCACACCGTGACCAAGACCGTCATCACCCAGCAGTCGCTGTGGCCGGAGCAGTGGCCGCTTGAGGCACTCCTGAGAACCAAGGCGTCGATGCCGACGTACCAGTGGAGTGCGCAGTACATGCAGAACCCCACCTCTGAGGAGGGGGCGATCGTCAAGCGCGAGTGGTGGCGGGTGTGGGAGAAGGACGCAGCGCCGAGGCCGGACTTCATTGTGCAGGCGTGGGACACGGCGTTCGAGAAAACCACCCGTTCTGACTACTCCGCCTGCACGACGTGGGGGGTGTGGTACCCCGAGACAACCCCGGATGACATCACCTCCGGGCGGGCCAACGTGATCCTGCTGGACGCATTGAAGGACCGGATGGAGTTCCCGGAGTTAAAACAGGTGGCGTTCAAGAAGTTCAAGGAGTGGGAGGAGTGGCAGGTCCCGATGACGCTGATCGTGGAGAAGAAAGCCTCCGGTGCCCCCCTGATCTACGAGCTGCGGCAGATGGGGCTGGTGGTCGGGGAGTACACCCCGAGCCGGGGTCAGGATAAAATCGCCCGCTTAAACAGCGTGTCAGATATGTTCAGCTCTGGTATGGTGTGGGCACCACGTACGCGGTGGGCGGATGAGGTCATTGACGAGGTGGCGAGCTTCCCTGCCGGTCAGCATGATGACTACGTGGACTCGGTAACTCTGGCGCTGATGCGCGTGCGACAAGGTGGGTTCATGCGGCTTCCGTCCGATGAGCCTGATGAGATCAAGCAGTTCAAAAGCCGTAGGCGGGCTGGGTACTATTAAGGATACGACATGGCGAATGACACAGAAGCGTACTACGGGAACCCGCTTATCGAACGGCAGGGACGTAGCGTACGGGAAAGACCAAAGGTTAACGTGTCGCCGGAAGCAATGGAGATGGTAGCTGGGTTTCACCCCGTGCTTGGCCCCGCTTTGTCGGCTAAAGACTTTGAAGTTTCTAGGCGTGGGGGTGATGTAGCGGGTATGGGTTTAGCGGGCTTGGGTATGCTTCCTGTTGTTGGGGGTGTAGTAAAACCAATATCAAAGGTACTCAAGGCCGCACCGGAAGGAGCGGATATCATAAATACGTTTAGAACTAGCCGGGGTTCTGCGTATGCACACCATGCAGACAACACAACTACCAGAAACCGTTCTGGAGCCGCGCATAGCGATACAACAGAAGGGGTGCAAGCTAGGTCTGGAAAGACTATTTTTGTAGACCCTAAAGTCGCAAATACGGTTGGCGGTCTTTTTCAAAATACAGATATGGCTACCAAGGTAGTTCCAAAATTTGATAGCAAGGGAGTCCACATACCCGGAAAAGCTGTGCTTCAGCTTACCGAAGACTATGGGCCTCACAAAGCTGGAACTGTATTACACGAGTTTTCATACAAAACAAATCCCGAAGTTGGTTTTAACCCTGTAGAAATTTATCGTAGCGAAAGCCCTATGGGTAACGCTGGGACGGGTATACATTTTGGAACTGTAATTACAGAAGTCACTCCGCAAATTGTCGCTAAAAAAGTGGGCGGTGCTGTTCAAATGCCACGAGAATACAGCCAAGGTAATCTGAGGTTAATCTAAGGAAAAAATATGGCAACTAATATAGACAAAACACTGTACGAAGCACCCCTCGGACTGGCACAGCTGGCGGAACCGGAGGTCGAGGTTGAAGTCGAGATCGACATTGGCGAGCCGGAAGAATTGACGCCGGAGGAAGAAGCCAAGTTCGAGGAGAACCTCGCGGAAGTGCTGGACGGCTCTCAGCTGCAGACGCTTGCAAGCGAGCTTGACATGATGTTCGACCAAGATTCACAGAGCCGCAAGGACTGGATGGAGACCTACGTGAAGGGTCTCAAGCTCTTGGGGATCAAGATCGAGGAGCGTACTGAGCCGTGGGCCGGTGCCTGTGGTGTGTTCCACCCGATGCTGATGGAGAGCGCGGTCAAGTTCCAGTCAGAGACCATCATGGAGACGTTCCCCGCTGCGGGCCCCGTCAAGACCGTGATTATCGGCAAGGACACGAAAGAGAAAGAAGACGCCGCCGTGCGCGTGCGGGAGGACATGAACTACGAGCTTACCGAGCGGATGCTGGAGTACCGGTCGGAGCACGAGCGGGCGCTGTTTGCACTGGCGCTGGCGGGCAACTCATTCAAGAAGATTTACTTCGATCCGTCGCTGGACCGGCAGGTGTCGATGTATGTGCCGACCGAAGACATTGTGGTGCCGTACGGAGCCACGACGCTGGAGGGTGCCGAGCGCGTCTCGCACCGGATGCGTAAGACCAAGAATGACCTGCGCAAGCTGCAGGTGGCAGGGTTCTACCGCGACATTGAGCTGGGCGAGCCGCTGCGCACGCTGGACGACGTGGAGAAACAGAAGGCGGAGGAGCAGGGGTTCAGCGCCACCACGGACAACCGGTACCAGATCATCGAGATGCACCTCGACTACGACATGCGCGATGTGGAGTACACCGACAAGTTCACAGAAAACGACGGTGTCGCCGTGCCCTACGTGATAACGTATGACCGGGGTACCAAAGAGGTCTTGGCGATTCGCCGTAACTGGGACCCGGCAGACGACACCAAGAAACGCCGCCAGCACTTCGTCCACTACGGCTACATCCCGGGCTTTGGCTTCTACTGCTTCGGCCTGATCCATCTGATCGGTGGTCATGCGACGGCGGCGACATCGCTGCTGCGGCAGCTGGTGGATGCGGGTTCACTGGCGAACCTGCCGGGTGGGTTCAAGGCTCGCGGGATGCGGATCAAAGGCGACGACACACCGATCGCCCCGGGTGAATTCCGCGATGTTGACGTACCCGGTGGCACCATCCGGGACAACCTGTTGCCCCTGCCGTACAAAGAGCCCAGCCAGACCCTCGTGCAGTTGATGGACAAGATCGTGATCGATGCGCAGCGGTTCGCCGCTACCGCAGATATGAAGGTCTCCGACATGTCCGCCAACTCCCCGGTGGGCACGACGCTGGCGATTCTCGAGCGGATGTTGAAGGTGATGAGCGCGGTTCAGGCCCGGGTTCACTTCGCCATGAAGCAGGAGTTCAAGTTGCTGCGCGATATCATCCGCGACAACACGCCCGAGGATTACGACTACGAGCCGGAGATTGGTGACCGCAAGGCCAAGAGGTCTGACTACGACATGGTGGACGTGATCCCCGTGTCCGACCCGAACGCCTCCACGATGAGCCAGAAGGTCGTGCAGTACCAAGCGGTGATGCAGCTGGCGCAAGGTGCGCCGCAGATTTATGACCTGAAGCTCCTGCACCGCCAGATGATTGAGGTGTTGGGGGTCAAGAACGCCGCCAAACTGGTGCCGACGGACGACGACATGAAGCCGACTGATCCGGTCACGGAGAACATGGCGATCCTCAATGCCAAGCCGGTCAAAGCCTTCATGTATCAGGACCACGAGGCGCACATCGCCGTGCATATGGCGGCTATTCAGGACCCGAAGATCGCAGCACTCATGGGCCAGAACCCGATGGCACAGACCATCATGGCTGCAGCCGCAGCCCACATCTCCGAGCACGTTGCGTTCCAGTACCGCCGCGAGATCGAGAAACAGCTCGGCAGCGAGTTGCCGCACCCCGAAGAGAATCTGCCGGAGGAGTTGGAGGTTCGTCTGTCCCAGCTCACCGCACAGGCCGCGTCGCGTCTCCTGAAGAAAGACCAAGCCGAAGCCGCAGCGCAGCAGGCCGCACAGCAGGCCCAAGACCCGATGGTGCAGATGCAGCAGAAGGAGCTGGAGATCAAAGAGAAGGAAGTGGGCATCAAAGAGAAGAAGATGGCCATCGACGCCGCTGCCAAGGCCGACGAGCTTCGCCTGAAAGAGAAAGACCTTGCCATAAAGGCCGCGTCAGAGGCCGACCGTGGCCGTCGGGAAGAGATGATCGCAGGTGTGAAGATCGGTGCAGACCTGCAGAAGTCCCGTATGCAGTCTCAAAAACAGGCGGCAAAACCCGCCAAGAAGGGTGACTGATGAACGCGATCGAGCTGCTCCTTAGCAAAAACGCCGAGGACCGCGCCGCACAAATCGAGTTTTTGGCTGCTGGTAACGCCAAGGACTACGCAGAGTACAAACACATCTGTGGGGTTATTCGAGGTCTTAACCTTGCGGATGAACATCTAACAGACCTCGCAGAAAGGATGCGGAAACAAGATGACGATGACGGCGCTTGAACAGAAATGGGAGGCCGAGAAAGATGACGCCGCCCGCAAAGCCAAGCAGTTGCCTGACCCGTCGGGGTATCACATTCTGTGTGCTATTCCGGACATCGAGCAGAAGTACGACAGTGGGATTCTCAAGGCTGATCTCACCATGCAGCACGAGGAGATTTTGACCACTGTGCTATTTGTGGTGAAGCTGGGTCCCGAAGCGTATCAGGACAAGTCGAAGTTCCCGGCTGGCCCGTGGTGCAAAGAAGGTGACTTTGTGATTGTCCGGTCAAACACCGGCACTCGCTTGGACATCCACGGCAAAGAGTTCCGCATCATCAACGACGATACGGTGGAAGCGGTGGTCGAAGACCCTCGCGGAATCCGTCGCAAATAAGGAGTAGCACATGACCCAACCCGAATTCAAGTTCCCGGACGAAGTGGACGACAAGAAAGGCGAAGAAGGCAAGGAGGCCGATGCGCTGGAGATTGAGGTGGTGGATGACACCCCCCCGGAAGACCGTGGCCGCGAGCCGCTGCCGGACACCATTGTCAAAGAGCTGGAGGATGACACCCTCGAGGAGTACTCCGACAAGGTGAAGAAGCGCCTCTCCCAGATGAAGAAAGTCTGGCACGACGAGCGCCGGGAGAAGGAGGCAGCACGCCGGGAGGCCGAAGAGGCAGTCCGGTTCGCACAGGCCAAGGACGCGGAGATCAAGCGCCTGCAGGCCCGGATTGGTGAGGGCGAAAAGACGTTCACCGCCGAGCTGACCAAGTCGATCACCGCCGAGGTTGCGTCCGCCAAACAGCGGCTGCAGCAGGCATACGAGGAGGGAGACCCGGCCAAGATTGCCGACGCCCAAGAGGCCCTCACCGATGCCAAGATCAAGTTGAAGGAGACGGAGTACCGCCGCACCCCTTTACAAACCGAAACAGAAGGTGTAGAACAGCAATCACAGGCACAAGAACCGCAGCCAGTGCTGGACCCGAAAGCGCAAGCTTGGAAGTCCAAGAACACATGGTTTGGGGTTGATGAGGAGATGACTAGCCTCGCCCTTGGCCTGCACCAGAAACTAGTCCGGCAGGGGGTCGATCCGCGATCGGACGATTACTACCGCCGAGTAGACGAGGCAATGCGGAAACGCTTTCCGGAAGAATTTGAGGGCGAAGAGCCTGACGATTCCGAGGATACGCCTCCAACGAGGGCGAAAGATAAGCCTCGCAAACCAGCTACTGTGGTAGCTCCGGCAACGCGCAGCACCGCGCCAAACAAAGTGCGATTGACGCAGTCCCAAGTGGCCTTTGCCAAGAGAGCGGGCATTCCGCTTGAACGATATGCGAAAGAAGTGATTAAACTGGAGAACAACAATGGCTGATAACCGAAACCCTCGTGACCTCGTTACTCGTGATACGACGAAACGCAAACAGTCGTGGGCACCGCCCTCGATCCTGCCGGACCCCAAACCCCAAGAGGGCTGGGTCTTTCGGTGGATTCGGACCAGTGTGATGGGGAAAGTTGACCCCACCAACGCATCCGCAAAATTCCGTGAAGGCTGGGTGCCAGTGAAAGCTGAAGATCACCCGGAAATCATGATGATCGCTGACCCCAACAGTCGGTTTCCCGGCTCGGTGGAGATCGGTGGTCTGGTGCTCTGCAAGGCACCAGTTGAGATGGTGGAGTCCCGTCGTGAGTGGTTTGACGACCAATCCAAGTCTCAGATCGAAGCAGTGGACAACAACTTTATGAAGACCAATGACGCCCGGATGCCCCTCTTCGCGGAGAAGCGTACCGAGGTTTCGTTTGGTCGCGGTACCAAATAAACCCTTTTCAGGAGTATAAACAATGGCATATCCGACTATCGACAAGCCGTATGGCCTGAAGCCGGTCAATCTGCTGGGCGGTCAGGTCTACTCTGGCTCCACCCGTCAGATTCCGATTGCTTCGGCTCACGGCACGGCGATCTTCTACGGCGATGTGGTTATCATGTCGTCCAATGGTTGCATCACCGGAGCTGTTCTGACCGCTACCACCGTCAACGTGGTTGGCATCTTCCAAGGCTGCTCGTACGTGAATTCGCAGGGCCAGCGCGTGTTCTCGCAGTACTTCCCTGCAGGCACGACCGGCACCGCTGATACGTCCGACGGCATCGTCGCCTACGTGGCGGATGACCCCGATCTGGTGATGAAAGTCGCCATCGTTTCGGGCACGACCGTGGTTGCGCAAGCCGCCCGTTCGGGTCTGGTTGGCGGCACCGTGGCTCTGGTTGCAAACACCGGCCTGACCACGACCGGCGACAGCCAGCAAGCGGTCCTCAATGCGGGAAGCCAGACCACCACCGCACCGTTCAAAATCATCGATGTTGTCCCGGATACTGCTCCGGCCACCGGCTCGTTTGTCGAAGTCCTCGTGACTTGGAACGAAGGTGTCCACCAGTACCGCAACAACACCGGCATCTAAGGGGATTAAAACATGGCTATTTCACGCGCCCAACTACTGAAAGAACTCCTCCCCGGCCTGAACGCGTTGTTCGGTATGGAGTACGCCCGCTACGGCGAAGAGCACAAGGAGATTTTCGAGACCGAAACCTCCGAGCGTTCCTTCGAGGAAGAAACGAAGCTGTCCGGCTTCAGCGCCGCTCCCGTGAAGAACGAGGGCAACGCGATCTCCTACGACAATGCGCAGGAAGCATGGACCGCCCGTTACAACCACGAAACGATCGCGCTGGGCTTCTCGATCACCGAAGAGGCAGTCGAAGACAATCTGTACGACTCGCTCTCCACCCGGTACACGAAGTCCCTCGCCCGTGCAATGGCGTACACCAAGCAGGTCAAAGGCGCTACCATCCTGAACCAAGCGTTCGCTGGTGGCCCGACCTACGGTGACGGCAAAGTTCTGTGCGCTACCGACCACCCGCTGATCAGCGGTGGCACCAACAGCAACACGTTCACGACTCAGTCCGACCTGAATGAGACTTCGCTGGAAGCAGCGGTAATTCAGATTGCTGGCTGGACCGACGAGCGTGGCCTGCTGATTGCGGCCAAACCCCGCAAACTGGTTGTCCCGCCGAACCTGATGTTCGTTGCGACCCGCCTGCTCGAGACCGAGCTGCGTGTTGGTACCAACAACAACGACATCAACGCACTGAAGTCAAACGGTTCCATCCCCGAAGGCTATCGCGTCAATCACTTCCTGACCGATACCAACGCATGGTTCCTGCTGACCGACGTGCCGAACGGCCTGAAGCACTTCGTCCGCACCCCGCTGGCAAACAGCATGGACGGTGACTTCGATACCGGCAACGTCCGTTACAAAGCCCGCGAGCGTTACAGCTTCGGCGCTTCGGACCCGCTGGGCATCTTCGGCTCGAGCGGTTCGTAACAGCACTGGGCAGTCTTGGAAAGGGCCTCTTCGGGGGCCCTTTTCTTTTGTTTCGCGTTCTGATATAAAGGCTGCAGTCCCAGATTTTTACCCGTATCGACCGACTGGGCGGACTTGTTAGAGACGATGCGGGGATGTGCTAACACACGAAAGGAATATCATGGGTCAATCCACGATGGACGGTCCGGTAATCTCCAAATCCGGTTTTTATCGCACTGGTCCTGCAAACGTAGTCAACGTCCCCAACGGCACCAATACCCTCTCCCTGACGGTAGCGCAGCACGCTGGCCGTATCATCACCACAAACGACGCCACCCTGATTCTGACGCTGCCGACGATTAGCGCCGCAGCGGATGCAAGTTCGGCTGGCCCCGGCGCTGACCCGAACAACCCCAACAACCAAGGTGCCGAGTACTTTATCTACATCGAGACCGCTGCCACGGCTGTCGCCATCAAGACGGACGGCACGGACAAGTTCGTTGGCTCGATCCAGATGGTGGACACGGATACCTCGGGCGCTATGACGGGCTACGCCCCCGGCGCGTCCAACGACGTGATCAACCTCAACGGCACGACCACTGGCGGCATTTCGGGTACTTGGGTGCGGATCACCGCGCTGAAGTCGCTGCAGTATCGGGTGGAAGGTGTTCTTCTCGGCTCGGGTACTGTAGCTACGCCGTTCGCTGACGCTTAATAGGAGCTGAGTATGTCGATGCAAACTGATGTTAAATCGACGTACCTTGCCGCTGACGGGGTGGTGTTTGCTGGCCGCACCCGTCTCAGAGGCGTCACGGTGTCGGTGGCTGTGGCTGGTACCGCGCTCGTTATTTACGACAACGCCTCCGCTGCTTCGGGGACGGCCCTTCTGACGTTGAGCACGGCGATTGCCGGTAGTTACAGCGTATTGATTCCGGGCGAGGGTATTCTTGCTCAGAACGGGTTGTTCCTCGACATCAACGGAGCCGCTGGCGTCACTGCTTTCTACGGGTAATCACAAGGGGGAGTTTGTGCAGAATCAGCAAGGGTTCAATCTGGCCGGTAAGAAGTTGATGATTGGCCTCCCGGCGTACGACCACAAAGTCGGCGTCAAGATGGCCATTTCATTGATGCGCTTTGCTCAGAAGGTCCTTGAGCACGGCATCGATATCCAAGTCAGCAGCATATGTGGGTGCTCCGTGGTGACACGCGCACGAAACATGATCGCGGACGAGTTCATGAAATCCGACTGTGATCACCTGCTGTTTATCGACGCCGACATGACGTTCGAGCCCGAAGCGATTCTGCGGCTCATTGCGTGGAACCAGACCCGTCCGATCGTGGCCGGTGCGTACGAAGCTCGCAAAGAAGGCAAGGTCTACATCCTGTCCTTGGATGGCGACGAGAGCAACGTCCACATGGATTCGATGGGTCTTGTTAAGGCTCACCGTGTTGCTACGGGCTTCATGATGATCCACCGCCACGTCTTTGAGAAGTTGCGCGACATGCACCCCGAGTGGGAGCACAAAGACACCAACAGCGACAACATGCTGTATGCCTACTTCGATTTCAAGCTGACCCGCGAGGGTTACATTGGAGAGGACTTCCTGTTCTGCGACCGCGCCCGCGAGGCAGGCTTCACGGTATGGGTTGACCCGACCATCGGGTTGGGGCACATGGGCATCCACGAGTTCAAGAGCCACTTCGGCAATGACGTTCTTTACCCTTCGATGGAGCGTGCAGCACTGGCCTCCAAAGACGAGGACGAAGAGGAATTGCGGGTGGCATATGGCTAAGAGTCCAGCATGGCAAAGAGCAGAAGGCAAAAATCCGAAGGGTGGTTTGAACGCGAAGGGGAGGGCCTCGTACAACAAAGCCAATCCCGGAAAGCCCGGATTGAAGCCGCCGCAGCCCGAAGGTGGCTCAAGGAAAGACAGCTTCTGCGCTCGGATGTCTGGCATGAAGAAGAAGCTGACATCGAAGAAAACGGCGAATGATCCGAACAGCCGGATCAACAAAAGCCTACGCGCATGGAAATGCTAACCATGACGCCACAAGAAAAACTGGAACAGGGACTGCTGGCGCTTGAAAAAGATCACAAGGCGACCAAGCGGGATATTCAGTGCATAACCAAGACGTGGGACGAGTTCACTGCGGAGTATCTGCCGTACATGAAGATGCTTGTGCAGCGCGAGAAGGATCGTGCTGAGTTACGCAAGGCCATCATCAAGCACGGCACGATCGTGGCGATCGGTGCGGTTCTGATCTTTGTTCTGAACGCGGTTGTGAACGAGGTCATTACAACCCTCAAAGCCGCCAGCACGATCCGGCTTAAATAGGAGACAGCATGGCTGACAAAATTGAAGAACCAAAAGGCAAAGCCCTTGAAGACCTGCGTCGCCAACGCGACGACCAGCGGCAGATGAAGGCGGAAGAAAGAGCGGGAGCGCCTACAGGCAAGAAAAAAGGTGGCTCCATCCGTGGTGGTGGCTGCGAACAACGCGGCAAGACGAAAGGAAAATTCGTATGAAAAAGATGAAGCGATATGAAGATGGCGGCGATGTCGATTACGACAAAGACTCCGACTCGGAAGCCCAGAAAGTTTACCGCTCGGACCTGAGCGAAGTGTCCGATTCTGAGCGCGTGCCGAAACGCAGCGCCTCGGCCAAGAAAGCTGCCAAGAAGGACGATGGCAGCTACGACCGCAAAGAGCAGCGGCGGGCGATGTTTTCTGGGTTTGGTGAGCCGTCCAAAAAGAAGCCGACGTTTGGCGAAACCATGCGCAAGCGCGTGAAAGACGTGGTGGGGTTCAAGTCCGGTGGGTCCGCCTCCCGCCGTGCTGACGGTATCGCCAGCCGGGGTAAAACTAAGGGTCGGATGATCTGATGCCTTCCAAGTCTCAGGCGCAGCACAACCTGATGGCTGGAGTGGCCAACAACCCCAGTTTTGCGCGTAAGGTTGGGGTCGATCGCAAGGTGGGGGAAGAGTACTTGAAGGCAGATCGGAAGCAGAAAGCTTTTTGGAGGGGGCCGACATCCGCAAAGGTCAATCGGCCCAACACCGCGCATGGGAAGGTAGACATGCCATTTGAGTCAACCAAGTCGAAAGGCGGGATCATGAAAGAATCGAAAGCAATGGCTAAGAAAGAGCTGTCCTTTATGCAGAAGAAGGGTGCTCCGAAGTCGATGGTCAAGCACGAGAAGGCCGAGATGAAAAGCATGAAGTTTGCCAAAGGTGGCGGCATCGAGTCTCGCGGCAAGACCAAGGGCAAGATGATCAAGATGTCCAAGGGTGGTCGGGCCTGCTGATGCGCCCCTCTCGCGGCATGGGGGCAATCGCCCCCAGTAAAATGCCCAAGCCCCGAACCGTGAAGAAGCGGGACGGGAATGAGCCTGTGAAGCTGTATAAGAAGGGCGGTAGGGTGAAATATGGCGTTCAAAACCACTGATACAACTGCGTTCAACCTTGACCTTAACCAGCTGGTCGAGGAGTCGTTCGAGCGTTGCGGGGCTGAACTGCGTTCAGGGTATGACCTGCGCACTGCGCGGCGGTCGCTCAACCTGCTGACCATCGAGTGGGCCAACCGGGGTCTCAACCTGTGGACTATCGAGCAGGGCTCGCAGGTTCTGTCTTCTGGTACGGCGGACTACGACATGCCGGTGGACACCATTGATCTTCTGGATCACGTCATCCGCACGGGCACCGGCACCAACCAGACGGACATTAACATCTCCCGGATCAGTGTCTCGACCTACGCCACGATCCCGAACAAGAACGCCACGGGGCGACCGATTCAGTTGTGGTTCCAGCGCAAGACCGGGGCAACGGACTCCACCAATGATGTCCAGTACCCGCAGGTTCACGTCTGGCCGACTCCGGACAACTCCCAGACCTACACCCTCATCTACTGGCGGCTGCGTCGTATGCAGGACGCTGGTAACGGCGTCAACGGTCAGGACATCCCCTTCCGGTTCCTCCCGTGCATGGTGGCGGGTCTGGCCTACTACCTGTCGATGAAGCTGCCCAACGTCGATCCGGGTCGCCGTGCGGAGCTGAAAATGGACTACGAACAGCAGTGGACGCTGGCCTCGGAGGAGGACCGGGAGAAGGCCCCCGTGCGCTTTGTGCCGCGCCAGATGATGTGGTGACCCGTGCCCAACCAGTTTTCATCCGGCAAAAATGCGATAGCCGAGTGCGATCGTTGTGGTTTCCGGTATAAGCTCAAGCAGCTTAAACAGCTGATAATCAAGACCAAGAATGTCAATATTCTGGTCTGCCCTTCGTGTTGGGAGCCTGACCAACCGCAGCTGTCGCTGGGCCTGTACCCGGTCAACGATCCGCAAGCCGTACGCAACCCCCGCCCCGATACGAGTTATTATGAGGCCGGGAACGATGGCGCTGGCGGTAGCCGTATGATTCAATGGGGCTGGAACCCCGTGGGTGGGGCCCGTGGCCCTGACGATGGCCTGACGCCGAACACCCTTGTAGCCCAAGGCGACGTCGGGACGGTAACGGTATCAATTTCTTAGGAGTAGAATATGGACATGAAAAAGGTAGCCAAAGCAGAAGTGAAACAACACGAAAAGCGGATGCACGGCATGAAGAAAGGCGGTGTAACATCTGCTTCCATGAAGGCCGTTGGCCGTAACATGGCCCGGGTCAAGAACCAAAGGGGTAAATAATGGACAAGATCAAGAAGCTCCCCGCTGTTGATGCTGGTACTGACGACGGTTCCGACCGGTACGTAAACTCCATGAATGTGTCTGTCGGCAATATCAGCTCCAAGGGCTATCCGGCTCCGAAGACCTCGGGCATCAAGATTCGTGGCACTGGTGCTGCGACCAAGGGAACGACCGCTCGCGGCCCGATGGCGTGAGGTGAGGCATGAACTACACGGAACTTTCTCAGGCAATCCAAGACTACACCGAGAACACGGAGACCTCGTTTGTCGCCAACATCCCGGTGTTTGTGGAGCAGGCCGAGGAGCGCATTTACAACTCCGTGCAGTTCCCCTCGCTGCGCATGAACGTCACGGGCAACTGTACCCAAGGCAACAAGTATCTGGCGTGCCCCACTGACTTCCTCGCCGCGTATTCGCTGGCGGTAGTGGACGGCGACGGTGCCTACACGTACCTGTTGAACAAGGATGTGAACTTCATTCGGGAGTCATACCCCACGCCGACGGATCAGGGCTTGCCGCTGTACTACTCACTGTTTGGCCCACGATCCAGCGAACCCAATGAGCTGACGTTCCTGCTGGGCCCGACGCCGGATGACAACTACACGATGGAGCTGCACTACTTCTTCTACCCGGAGACCATCGTGACGGCGGGCACCTCTTGGCTGGGTGACAATCTGGACAGCGTGCTGCTGTATGGCTCGCTGGTTGAAGCCTACACGTACATGAAGGGCGAAGCGGATATGGTCGCCCAGTATGAGAAAAAGTATCAAGAAGCACTTGCCATCGCAAAACGTCTCGGTGACGGCATGGAACGAAGAGACGCATACCGTAGTGGTCAAGCGAGGGTTCCGGTCGTATGAGCAACGCAAATCAAATTGCAGCACTTCTCGGCGGTATTCAGGTGCATACCGTGGACAATCGCGGCTGGACTCCGGAGGAGCAGGCAAATCGCGCTCTGGAGAAAATTATCTACGTCGGGCGCGAAAGCCATCCGGCGATTATCGAGCAGGCACTGGCGTTTAAAGAATCCATTCGCTTCGTGCTTGTTGACCAACTCAAGCAGGCCCAAGTCTACGAGCGGGAGCGGATTATCGCCGCGTTGAACGCTCATGGGCAGGACGGTGCTGCCAACCTCGTAAGGAGTATCTGATGGCTATCACCCAAGCAATGGCGACCTCGTTCAAAGTCGAGATTCTGTCGTCCTACCACAACTTCAACACGACCAACCCGTCGCGTTCGTCCAACACGGCTGACACGTTCAAGATCGCCCTTTACACGTCGTCTGCTACGCTGGACGCGTCTACCACCGCCTACTCGGCCACCAACGAGGTGTCGGGCACCGGTTACTCCGCCACGGGCAATCCGCTGACGATCTCGCAGGTGCCGACCTCGACCAGCACGACTGCATGGCTGGACTTCGCTGACACCTCGTGGACGACCGCTACGATCACCGCCAACGGCGCTCTGATCTACAACAGCTCGCAGGGTAACCGCGCAGTGGCTGTTCTGGCGTTCGGCGGCGACAAGACCTCGACGGCTGGCACTTTCACGATTGTGTTCCCGACGGCGGACTCGACCAACGCGATCATCCGTATTGCGTAATCGATGGCGAATTACCATGCCTACACTCAGACGGTCGCGGATGGCACAGCAACAAGTGTAGTCCGCCCGTCTGACTGGAACAGCGCCCACGTTCAACAACTGGCGCTGAGTGGTAACACGCTTGGCTCGTCTGTTGTATCCGGGCTGGACATTCAGTTTGTAGGTGGTAACAACGTAACGCTGTCTGCGGACACCGCGAACAGCAAAGTGGTATGGTCTGTCGGGAACTACCTGACGACCGCTATGGCCTCGAACCGGGGCACGGACTTCGTGCAGGCCACCGCAGCTTTTGCGGGGACGAACGCCTCGGGTACTATTGCCAGCAATGGCATCTCTGTTTCGGTCGGCAACTACATCACCACGGCAATGGCCTCCAACCGTGGCACCGACTTTGTTCAAGCGACCGCTGCCTTCGCGGGCACCAACGCCTCCGGCACGATAGCGAGCAACGGTATCTCAGTCTCGGTCGGCAACTACATCACGACTGCTGCTCAGTCCAACCAAGTCGTCAACAGTGTCAACGGTTCCACGGGACAAATAAGCCTGAACGTCGGCTCCAGTCTGTCTTCGTCAACCAACGGGTCGTCTATTACCTTCGGGCTGGCATCGAACATCACGACTGCGCTTCAGTCGGCTGGTGCGTATCTGACCACGGCTGCGCAATCCAATCAAGTCGTCAACAGCATCAACGGCTCGACCGGTGTGTTTTCGTTCAACACGGGCTCCAGTCTGTCGTCCTCGCGCAACGGCAACAGCATCACTTTTGGCTTGGCGTCGAACATCACGACGGCCCTGCAGAGCACTGGCAACTACTTGACCACGGCTCGGGCATCGAACGACGCGATCGGCCTCAATACGGCGGTGACCAACGTCACTGCGACGATCAACAGCAGCGGGTTCAGTTTCAACGCTGCGGGTTACGCCGGTACCGGCACCAGTGCGACAAACGCCAGCATAACCCTGAACAGCAACGGTTTGGCGATCAGCGTAGCTGCCCCCGGTGGCGGTGGCGGTGCGGGTACAAACACGGCTCTGGCCCTGACGAATCTCACGGGTACGCTGTCAGCCAACACCAACGGCATCTCGCTGTCGCTGCAGAATCTGGACGATCACTTCTCCGCGTGGAGCATTGTTGGCAACACGGCGGGCGATAACTCATACACCCTGTCCACTGAGGGCGCTTTTGTGCTGCAGGGCGGTAATAACGTCACGCTGTCCGGTAACTCCAACACGCTTGTTATCAGCGCGGCGGGTGGAACCACCAACCAGACCGGCCCGAATATTGCGGCGGGCGGTGCGACGGCGACTAGCGGCACGGTTATCTTCTCGAACAGCAACAACATCACGTTCGGGCTCAACGGCCAGACGATGACGGCTTCGTATGCAGACCCTACGGAAACAATCTTTTATCGCCCCAACGACTTCCTAACGACGGTGGGTAACCCGATCAACAACTCGGCGTCGGTGTTCTACTGCCCTCTCGACCACAACCTCTCTGCTACGCGTTTGAACTTTATGGCTTCGGTGAGTGTAACCACTGCAAACAATACGTCGTCTGCCGGGTACCTGTGGTCTATTACAGCGTGCCTGTATACGCTCAATGGCGCGACTCTTTCGAGCATATCGTCCATAACGACGGCCAGCGAGGTGCGCTGGCAGAGTAACAACACGGGTAGCGTTACCGGCGCGATGATTTTCTCTGCACCCTTGACTGTTAGCGCGAACGCGGACAAATACTGGATGGCCGTTCAGATGTCCACCCGAGCTACCGGGCTTACAGGAGCACCTACCACGTCGTTGGGCAACACTATGTCGATATTTGGTGTTGGCTCTGCGCAGGGCGGCGCGTTCTCAGCACGGGAGCCGGGGCAAAGCACAGCCAACAGCAACGGGTGGTTCTCCGGTATGGGTATGTACTCCGGCACTACCAACTTCAGCACCATCGGTCTGTCGAACCTGACACAGCAGGGCTCCAACATGCAGCGGGCCAACATCGGGATAAGGATGCTGGGATGATCAAGGTCTTCATACACCCGACCAAAGAGATGTACTACGTCAACAATCCGGTTGATGGGTTTCAGATGCGCGTCAACTGGACGGCAGTCCTGTCAGAGTCCCCCGATTCAGGTGCTCCACGCACGGTGCAGGTGACTTCGATATTGGACTTCCCGTTGACATCTTCTCCGGCAGAGGTGTTCGGTGCTGCGTATGCAGCCGTGTTGTCGGAGTGTGCGGACCGGGGGTGGGATACCCCGGCGAAATCTGATATATACGCTTGGCTTCCCACTGACTTTCAAACACTGGTCCCATGAAACCACAACTGATCGAAACCGCAGGCAGGCACAACTCCGAGCTGGCTAAGTCTTCCGCCCGAATTATTCAGGGTGCCAGTTGGAAAAAGCAGCGCATGGTGATGCTGATCCCTGCCGGTGCAATGATCCCGACGAAGGTCTATCTGTCGCACTGCGGGATGATGTTCCCCCCGAATCAGGCTGTGCATCGCATGGCTGCGATTGGCATGGAGGTTGGCGAGGCGTTCAGTAACGCGATCGAGCAGATTATTTCGCATCCGGAGATCGGGCAGTGGGAGTACATTCTGACGATCGAGCATGACAACATCCCTCCGGCTGACGGCGTACTGAAGCTCTTGAAACGGATGGAGGCCCATCCCGAATACGCGTGCGTCGGAGGTTTATACTGGACGAAGGGAATTTCGGGGGTGCCCCAAATTTGGGGTGATCCAAAGGACCCTGTGCTGAACTTCCGTCCGCAGCCCCCCGTGCCCGGGCAGTTGGTCGAGTGCTGTGGTACGGGCATGGGGTTCAACCTGTGGCGCATGTCGATGTTCAAGGACTCCCGCTTGCGGAAGCCGTGGTTCAAGACGGTAGCTGGCAAAGAAGGTATCGGGACGCAAGATTTGTATTTCTGGGCGGATGCGCGGAAGTATGGATACCGGTGTGCGATCGACTGTGACGTGCTGGTCGGGCACTACGACGTTTCCGAGGATATTTGTTGGTAAACAGGAGAGACCGTGCGTAAAGCAAAGAAGCTGGGGGTTGTGAGTGTGCCGGAGATTGTGCGGCTGGATATCGGCTGCGGCAAAAACAAAAAGGAAGGCTTCATCGGGGTTGATCAGTACGCCATGCCGGGTGTTGATAAGGTCATGGACGTTCGCAGCAAGTGGCCGTGGAAAGACGGTAGCGTCGAGGAGGTGCATTGCTCGCATTTTATGGAGCACCTGACCGCGACCGAGCGGGTGCATTTCATGAATGAGCTGTACCGGGTTCTGCGGCAAGGCGGCAAGGCTACGGTGATCACACCGCACTGGGGTAGCAACCGGGCGTATGGCGATCCGACGCATCAATGGCCCCCCGTCAGCGAGATGTTCTTCTACTACCTGAACCGGGAGTGGCGCAAGGCGCAGGCTCCGCACACCGACAAAGAGTTCAACCAGAACGGGTATGATTGCGACTTCGACGCGACGTGGGGCTACTCCCTGCATCCGGCGCTGCAATCCCGCAACCAAGAGTACCAGCAACACGCACTTCAGTTCTTCAAGGAGTCGGCGCAAGACACCCTCGCCACGCTCGTGAAGAAGTAATCAACCACGCGGCGCAGTGCCGCTTTTTTCGCGGTAGGTATTGTGGCCGGTGCCTTTCAGTTTAATGCGTTTCAATCAGACGCCTTCCAGACCGAATCTGGGGCGGTGTCTGTTAACGTCGATGTCACAGGCGTAAGCGCAACCGGCCAGCTCGGTACTGTTGATGTAACGGCAAGCGCAGTTGTTGACGTTACTGGCGTTCTTGGAAGCACTCAGCTCGGCACTGTAACCGTTGCCGCTGCAGCCAACGCGGATGTCACCAATGTAACCGCCACCGGCCAAACCGGCACGGTTGATGTCACTGGTACGGCCAATGTTGACGTTACGAACGTCACGGGCACCACTCAGCTCGGCACTGTAACTGTCTCGATCGTCACCAACGTCAGTGTTGATGTCACGGGGGTATCTGCTACTGGCCAGACCGGCACAGTCGATGTCACAGGCACTGCGGTTGTTGACACCACAGGGGTATCCGCAACAGGCCAGACCGGCACGGTTACCGTCGCTCTCGGTACTACGGTTGACGTAACAGGCACTACTGGCACCACCCAGCTTGGTGATGAGACCGTCACGGGTGCGGCGAACGTCGAGACCACGGGGGTTGAGGGCGCTACTGAGCTTGGCGACGAGACTGTTGTCACGTCGGTCAGTTATGCCGTCTCCGGCGTGCTTGCGACCACATCGCTCGGCACAGTCTCTGTTCTGCTGGATCAGGCTGTTGATGTAACCGGCGTATCCGCCACCGGCCAGCTGGGCGACGAGACGGTAACCGGCACGGCCAATGTCACGCTCACGGGAGTTACAGGCACCACCACGCTCGGCTCGGTTGACGCTCAAGCAGGTGCTGACGCCTCGGTTACGGGTGTGTCCGCTACGGGCCAGACGGGCACCGTCACAGTTGATCTGGCGCTCTACGTCGATGTCTCCGGGGTTATCGGGGCCACCGCGCTCGGGGATGTTACAGCTACCGGTAATGCGCAGGTCACCACGACCGGCGTCACGGGCACCACCCAGCTGGGCACAGCGGAGTCCACGGTCAGCATCACGGCGAACGTCACCGGGGTGTCTGCTACAACGGCGCTGGGCACTGTCTCGCTGTTCGGGGATGGCACGGTCTATCCGCTCGGGGTGCAGGGCGTCGCCACTGCTGGCAGGGCCTTGGTGTGGGGCCCCATCGATACGGGTGCCGCGCAGTCTTGGTCCGATATCAGCAACGACCAGACCTCTTCGTGGGATGCTGTTGACGACGATCAGACGCCGGACTGGGGCGAGATCAACCCCGCACAAACCCCCAGCTGGGTGACTTCACCCGGCCAACGTCCCGTAGCGTAAGGCCCAGCCATGTCTTGGGGCCAAGGCGGCTGGAGTCAGGGAACTTGGGGCTTCGGCTCCCAAGGGGTCAACGTCGATGTCACAGGCGTCACGGGCACCTCCGCGCTTGGCAACGAGACAGCAACCACCAGCGTCTCCATAGCTGTCACCGGGCTTACAGGCACCACCCAGCTCGGGAATGAAAACGTCACTGGCACTGCCAGCGTAAGCGTTACAGGGGTCACCGGAACCACTTCCCTTGGCAACGAAACCGTTGTAACCAGCGTCTCGTTCTCTGTCACCGGCGTTACTGGCACAACCTCGCTCGGTAATGAGACCGTCACAGCAGGCGCGACAATTACGCAGTCTGGTTTCCTCGCTACGACTCAGCTTGGCAACGAGACCGTTCAGTTGCTGCTGTCGGTTCCAGTCACCGGCGTCACCGGCACTACCTCGCTTGGCAACGAGACTGTTACCGCAGGTGCGACGATAACGCAGTCGGGGTTCCTCGGCACCACTTCGCTTGGGAACGAGACTGTAACGGGCACTGCCAATGTAAACGTCACGGGGGTTACCGGTACAACCCAACTTGGCAACGAGACTGTGGTCACCAGCGTTTCGATTTCTGTCACGGGGGTTACCGGCGCTACTGTTCTCAGTGACGAGACTGTCATTGCCGGAGCTTCCGCGTCCCCCACCTCCGTCACTGGCACCGCTCAACTAGGCAACGAGACTGTCACGGGCGACTGCATAGTCTACCTATCCGCATGGAACGCCAATACTTACGGCTGGGGCGATTTTGGGTGGGGTACTGGTAGGGCTGCGGTTGCCACGGGACAGACCGGCACTGTAACCGTTCAGTTTGGGATGACGGTCAATGTGACGAGTGTCACTGGCACCACTGCGCTGGGGGTCGAGTCGGTTACTGCTGGCGCGTCGATATCCGCAACCGGGGTTACAGGCACCACACAGCTTGGCAACGAGACCGTTCAGTTGCTGCTGTCGGTTCCGGTTACCGGCGTTACGGGCACTACCTCGCTGGGCAACGAAACGGTTACTGCCGGTGCGACCATTACGCAGGCCGGGTTCCTCGCTACCACCCAGCTTGGCAACGAGACTGTCACCGGCACGGCCAATGTAAGCCCAACGTCTGTAACCGGCACGACCCAGCTTGGAGACGAGACGGTAGTAACCAGCGTGTCCATTTCGGTCACTGGGGTTACAGGCACCACAGTTCTTAGCGATGAGACGATCATCGCAGGGGCGTCTGCATCCCCCACGGGTGTTACCGGCACGACCCAGCTCGGGAATGAAACCGTCACAGGTGACTGCGTAGTCTACCTATCATCGTGGAACGCTAACACCTACGGCTGGGGTGATTTTGGTTGGGGCACCGGGCGGGCGGCGACTGCTACCGGCCAGACGGGGGACGTTGCGGTTCAGTTTGGGATGACCGTCAGTGTCACTGGAGTCTCAGCTACCGGGCAGACAGGCACCGTCACCGTTACTGCCTCCGCGTCAACCGCTGTCACCGGGGTTACTGGCACCACTCAGCTGGGTGACGAGACTGTATCAGCATCGGCTAATGCACCAGTCACCGGGGTCACGGGCACTACTCAGCTTGGCGATGAGACCGTAACCGGCACCGCGAATGTATCCGTCACGGCTGTTTCGGCCACGGGTCAGATTGGCACGGTAACGCTCAACACAGACCAGATCATCTCGGTCACAGGAGTCTCCGCCACCGGACAAACGGGCGCAGTCACCACCATCAACGACATGACGGTGTTCTTGTCGGCGTGGAACTCGAACGTCCAAGGCTGGGGTGAATACGGCTGGGGTACTGGTGCGCAGGCAGGTGCTACGGGGCAAACCGGCACGGTAGATGTTCAATTTGGGATGACGGTTTATCCGTCTGGTGTTGAGGGCACAACCCAGCTTGGTACGGTAACGCTCAACACAGATCAGATTCTTGCTGTCACCGGGGTTTCAGCGACCGGTCAGACGGGCACCGCAGCAGTTACTGTTGATGTTACGGTCTACCTGTCTGGTTGGAACTCGAACGTCCAAGGCTGGGGTGAATATGGCTGGGGCACGGGAGCTCAAGTATCCGCGACCGGAGTTTTGGGTGATGTCACAGCTGGGCCTGTAGAGAATGTTTCGGTGTCGGTCACGGGAGTATCCGCGACTGGCTTTACTGGCACTGTAGACGCCGAAGCGCAGTACCCGGTAACGGGGGTAGTAGCAACGGGGCAGGTTGGGGATGTCACGGTTGTTGGCGTCGGTATCGCTGCTGTATCCGGCGTTGTAGGCACCTCTCAACTCGGTGTTGTCGTTGTTCCATACAATGTTGTAGTATCAGTCTTGGGTGTTTCGGCCATTTGCGTCACTTCAGGGCTGCAGGTTTGGACAACTATCGACACGACTCAAAACACACTTTGGCGTAAAATCGCCGCTTAATCAAAGGGTTAAGATATGGCATCCACTTATTCAACCAATCTCAAGATCGAGCTGATCGGTACGGGAGAGCAATCGGGTACGTGGGGCACCACGACCAACGGCAACCTTGGCACCGCGCTCGAAGAGTCCATCGTCGGTTACGGCAATCCGAACTTCTCCTCGGACGCCAACCTCACGATCTCGCTGACCGACACATACACCACGCAGACTGCACGGTGCTTCGCGCTTAACGTCACCTCCGGCGTTTCACTGACGGCCACACGAAACCTCGTGGTGCCAACGATCCAGAAGCAATACCTGATTCGCAACAACACCACGGGTTCGCAGAGCATAGTGGTCAAGACATCCGCAGGTTCTGGTGTCACGGTGCCGAACGGCGTGTACACGCTGGTGTATGTAGATGGCACGAACGTCGTGTCGCAGATCACGCAGCTGCCTTCATTGACGCTCGGAACGGCGCTTGCTGTTACGTCGGGGGGTACCGGCATCACTTCATTCGGTACGGGTGTAGCGACGGCGCTTGGGCAGAACGTCACTGGTTCGGGCGGTATCGTGCTGGGTACATCCCCAACGATAACCACCCCGCGCATTCCGGGTTCCAGCACTGGTTATACAACGATTGCAAGTGCTAACGCAGGGGCTACGAACTATACAGCTACGCTTCCCACCGAGAATTTCACGGTTGGGTTTAGGAACATACCTGCAGTTGGAACGAAGACGGGCTCCTACACTCTGGCAGTTACTGATGTCGGTGAGTACGTGCAGGTCGGTTCAGGCGGCAGTATCACGATACCCGATGCGACGTTTGCAGAAGGTGACGCAGTTTCTATTTTCAATAACACCTCCGGCAACATCACGATAACGTGCAGTATAACGACTGCGTACATAGCAGGCACGGACTCGGATAAAGCCACAATGACTTTGGGCACTCGCGGGGTCGCAACGGTACTGTTTATAAGCTCGACCGCCTGTGTTGTTTCTGGCAATGTGAGCTAAACATGGCCGGTATCATGCAGATGCTGTTGAGCAGCGCCAGAAAAATAACACCGACCGTCGAGTACCTTGTGGTCGCGGGTGGTGGCGGTGGTTCGGTAGACGGGGGTGGCGGCGCTGGTGGATACCGAACTGCGTCTGGGTTCGCGGTTGCATCCGGGACAGCTATAACGGTAACTGTGGGCGCTGGTGGTTCCGCAGCAACTAACGGGTCGAATTCTGTCTTTAGCTCCATAACATCTACTGGCGGCGGTCGTGGCGGTATCCGTACAAGTCCCTATGACGGCGCTAGTGGCGGTTCGGGTGGCGGTGGCGCAGGTAACGTGGGTGGCGGTGCGGGCGGTGCTGGTACGGTAGGCCAAGGTAATAACGGCGGCGGGGGCTATGATATAAAGTTTGATTCCTCGGGTGGTGGTGGTGGCGGTGCAGGCGGTGCAGGAAACGGTGGTTCTCCGACCAAGGGCGGAGATGGTGGGTCAGGTAGCGCGTCATCGATAACGGGTTCTTCAGTTACATACGCTGGGGGTGGTGGCGGCGGAGACAACGGTGGTGGCAGTAGTAGCGGTGGCAGCGGTGGTGGTGGTGGTAGCAACGGTGTCACGGGCACCAGCGGCACGGCTAATACAGGCGGTGGTGGTGGTGGTGGCGCTACTACTGCGGCTGCTGGCGGTTCCGGCGTCGTGATACTGCGCTATTCTGACTACTACGATGCTGCAGCGTCCACGACCGGTTCGCCGTCTGTTACGGTTTCCGGGGGTTATCGGATTTATCAGTGGACTAGCTCTGGGAGTATTACATTCTAATGGCACATTTTGCTGAAATTGACGAAAACAACATCGTCCTCCGCGTGCTGAGAGTGGCTGACTCGGAAGAGTCTATTTGGCCAGTTTACCCATACACAGGGACGTGGGTGCAAACCTCATACAACAATCAAATTCGCAAAAACTTTGCGGGTATTGGCTACACCTACGACGCTGTTCGGGATGCCTTTATACCGCCGCAACCGTATCCATCTTGGGAACTTGTTGAGGATACCTGCCAGTGGCAAGCCCCTGTGCCGAAACCCAGTGACGGAAATTATTACTGGTGGGATGAGCAAACCTTGAGCTGGGTTCTTGGGTCTTCTGCCGGGGCTTTCGTGGCCGCACGGGAAGTGTGTGGCGACTTTATCGTTTCTCGTATGGCGGCTCAAAGTGTTGGGGACTACGCTATTGCGTTTGAGACAGAAGGCATGGATCGAACTGCGCCGACAAGGGTTTCTGTCGTGACACAGGGTGCTCGCACGCACGGCCCAGAGGATGGCAGCACGGAACCGATTACGCTTAATGTTGGGGATTTCAATACAACGCTACCCGACATGCTTCCCAACGTCAGATACAAGGTAACAGCTCTCACAGCGGACACAGAGTATTACTGCGTGTCAAGAATAGACCGACAGCCTTTAGCATATGAGATTGTTACGAGCACTGGCCAGTTTACAATCCCGGCCAATAAATGGATGTTCATCGGCGGAGGAGATACAAACCTTGGCGTTGGGCCGTTAGTCATTGACCCAGCTGTAGACGAAAGGGTTGTCTCCGTAACAGGTAGCGCCGTGTTTGGTTTGCTCTTCTGGTAGTCATGAATTGGTCTGACGTACTGAAGGCGGTTATCCCCATAGTGGTCGCCTCGCTGGCATGGCTGCTAGGGGAAGTCAGTTCGTTCAATACGCGCCTGACCAAGATCGAAGGGCAGATGCCCGCGCTGATTACTCCAAGCGGAGTCCCCACAGACAGCCCGCTGTCGGCAGAAGCTCGGCACAAACTCAAGGAAGAGGTCTTTAAAGAAATCCACGACCTTCATGTGCGAACTCGCATGATGGAAGAAAGGCAGAAAACAAAATGAGCGAAAACGATTCAGCCAAGGAAGTCGCTGGTAAGACTATTGGCAAGCAGGGTTTGGCTTACATCACGCTGATCGTCTGCGTCGGCGTTGGCGCTTCTATCGTGTTGGAAGAATCAAAGATGGCCGCAGTGATGGGTTTGCTCGGCGCTTCCCTGACTGCTTTGATTTCCATGATGAATGGCATCGCTGGCGCTACCCCGAAGCAGGAGAAGCCGGAGTTTGAAGTCATCAAAGGTTTGATCGACCGCCTTGACCAGAAGGAGCCGCCGATGAAGGTAGACGTCGAGGAAGGCCGTGTCACCGTATCCAAGGGTCACGACACCGTAACCATGAAAAAGGACGAGCAATGATTCCAATCCCCGCCCTGCTGTCTATCGGCTCCAAGCTGATTGACAAGTTTTTCCCGGACGCACAAGCTGCCGAAGCCGCAAAAATGAAGTTGCTGGAAATGCAGCAGAACGGCGAACTGGCGCAGCTAAACGCTGATGTGACCGAGCAGGAAGAACTGACAAAACGACTGCAGGCGGATATGGCTAGTGATAGCTGGCTGTCGAAGAACATCCGCCCCATGACGCTGGTATTTATCCTCGTCACCTACACGGTCTTCGGGCTGATGTCGGCATGGGACATCGAGGTGAACAACAACTACGTCGAGCTTCTCGGGCAGTGGGGGATGCTGATCATGTCGTTCTACTTCGGTGGCCGCACCCTTGAGAAGATCATGGGTATGAAGAAAGCCAAGGAATGACTACCCCCCTCTCCGCCAACTTCACCCTTGAGGAGCTTACCCGCTCCGAGGCCGCTGACCGCAACGGCTGGGAAAATACCCCCAACGAGCAGGAGATTGCGAATCTGAAGCGCCTTGCTGCCTTGCTGCAACAGGTGAAGACTGCGGTGGGTGGCAAGCCGGTCATGATCAACAGTGGATTCCGGTCGAAGAAGGTGAACGACTCGGTAGGCTCCAAGGACACCAGCCAGCACCGTTTGGGCTGCGCAGCAGATATCCGAGTGCCGGGTATGAAACCTCGGGAAGTGGTGGAAGCCTGTATTGCGGCGAATGTTCCGTTTGATCAAATCATCCTTGAGTTCGACTCGTGGACGCATATCTCGGTGCCGAACATTTATGGCGTTGCTCCGCGCAACTCCCGGCTGATCATTGACAAGCAGGGCACCCGCCCGTTTGTGTAAGGGGTAAACCGTGCCGTTACAGAAGCTGCAGTTCAAGCCGGGTATCAACAGAGAGAACACCAATTACGCTGGTGAGGGCGGCTGGTTCGACTCCGAAAAGATTCGGTTCCGCTCGGGTTATCCCGAGAAGATCGGCGGCTGGCAGAGTATCTCCAACACCACGGTCTACACGTTCAAAGGCGTATGTCGCACGCTCTGGAACTGGATTACACTCAGCGGCACCAATCTGCTGGCACTTGGGACCGACCAGAAGGTGTACGTGGAGAACGGCGGTGCCTACCGGGACATCACGCCCATCCGCAACACCACAACCATTAACACCGATCCTTTCGCTACGACATCCGGGAGCAAGCTGGTCGTCGTCACAGATACTGCGCACAGCGCCACGGTCGGCACTTACGTTACGTTCTCGGGGGCCACAGCTGTTGGCGGGCTGACATTGAACGGCGAGTTTGAGATCATCCGTATCGTTGACGGCAACAACTACAACATCGCATCCGTAACGGCTGCTTCGTCTACGGCTACTGGCGGCGGGGCTTCGGTGTCGGCTGCGTATCAACTGAACGCCGGTAATGCGGTATACACGGTGAACAACGGCTGGAGCGCGGGACCGTACAGCCGGGAAACGTGGGGCTCAGAGTTTGGGGAAGCCACCGCTATCAACACAAATCAGCAACTGCGTCTGTGGTCACTCGATAACTATGGCCAGAACCTCGTGCTGGCTCCGCGCCAAGGCACGCCGTACTACTGGGAAGTGGATACCACAACGAGCCCTGCACGGGCGGTTACGTTGGAGAGCGAGGCTACAACGGCGGGGTTTGATGGCACGTTTGTGCCCCATACGGTCTATGAGATGCACACCTCGGGTATTCAGCGCTTTGCTATTGCGATCGGTGCTAACCCTTACGACCCGCTCGATGCGGACACCGAGTTTGACCCGATGTTGGTGCGGTGGTCTGACCAAGAGAATTTGTTCCAGTGGATTCCGGCTGCGGATAACCAGTCTGGTGAGCAGCGTATGTCCCACGGTTCCCGGCTTGTTACAGCGCGGCACGGTCGGCAGGAGTTTGTTATCTGGTCGGACAGCGCGGTGTTCGCCATGCAGTACCTCGGGCCCCCCTACGTGTGGGGCTTCAACCTGCTGATGGACGGCACCTCGATCATGTCGCCCGGTGCAGTTACCGGTGCCAGCAACATCCACTTTTGGATGGGTCTCGACAAGTTCTACATGTACGACGGTCGGGTGCAGACGCTGCCCTGCACGGTGCGGCAATACGTGTTCAACAACTTGAACAAAGACCAAGCCTTCCAAGTGGTGGCCGGTGGTAACGAGGGCTTCAGCGAGGTCTGGTGGCACTACCCGTCCCTGAACAGCACAGTCAATGATAGTTACGTCATCTTCAACTACATCGACAACGCGTGGTATTACGGCACCTTGAACCGGTCGGCTTGGATCGACAGCTCGCTGCGGGAATACCCGATGGCGGCGTTCAGTGTGCAGAACTCATACCTCGGTTCGGCTGTTACATCGACCGACACCACGCTGAACCTTATCGACGCTTCGAGCTACCCCTACGCTGGCACGGTGGTCATCGAGAGCGAAGAGATCACCTACAGTGGCACCACGGCGACTGATCTGCTCAACTGCACGCGTGGAGTAAACAACACGACCGCTACTTCGCACACGGCCTACACTGCCGTGACCAACAAGGTTGCCAATCAGGTCATGTTCCACGAGCTCGGGGTTGATGATGCTTCGACACCACAGGCGCAGGCTATTGAGTCGTATGTCAGTTCGTCCGACTTCGACATTGGTGACGGGCACAACTTTGGCTTTATCTGGCGTATGCTCCCCGATGTGTCGTTTGATGGCTCGGTTGTGAATCAGCCTGAAGTGACGTTCTCGGTATATCCTCGACAGAACGCTGGCTCGGCCTATGGCACAGCGGATGATCCTGCGGTTACCAGCGCTCAGAACTACACGAATGTACGCGCTTACACGGTTCAGCAGTTCACCGGACAGGTCTACACGCGCATCCGGGGGCGGCAGATTTCATTCCGCGTTGGCTCCACAGACCTCGGCGTTTCGTGGCAGTTGGGTGTGCCGCGTGTGGATATCAGACCTGATGGACGTAGATAAATGGCGATCCTGCGCCCCTCCAAAGCCCCGAACCTCGTCAATGCTCCGCAGGCATATGACTCGCGGCAGTTTGATCAACTTTACCGTGAGCTTCGGGTCTATTTCAACGCGCTGGACAATGCGACTGCCGCGCTGTTCGGGCCACGAGGCGGGGACTACCTGACCTGCAGTTGTGGTGCGTTCTCCAGTTCGGTCAGTCAGGCTGATGGGTCAACCACCACGGCATATCCCTTAACGTATGACACCGTGGATTTCAGTACCGGGGTTTCTTACGAGAACCGGACTGCCAGCTTCACCGGCACAATCGATGACGGCACACCTCCCGGTGCTGGCACTGTGCTTACGGTTTCTGCGGTGTCTTCCGGCACCATCTACCCCGGCATGATCTTAACCGGTGGCTCCATCACAGCGAATACCCGCATTGTCTCGCAGACCTCGGGAACTACTGGCGGGGTCGGGGTGTACGTGGTGGGCACATCGCAGGAGCGCACCTCTACCGCCATTACCGGCACGGTGGCATCGAAGATCGTGGTGGATACCGCTGGTATATACAACGTCCAGTTCAGCGTTCAGTTCGTCAATACCGATGGTCAGATTCATGACACAGACATCTGGTTCCGGAAGAACGGCGTGGATATCGCCAACAGCAACAGCCAGTTCTCTGTTCCAAACAGCCACGGTGGGGTTGATGGGCACATCATCGGGGCGCTGAACTTCTTTGTGGAATTGGCCGCTACCGACTACATCGAGATCATGTGGGCCACCAGAAACACCGCCACGACGATCCAAGCCATAGCTGCACAGGTAAGCCCGACCCGTCCTGCGACCCCCTCGGTTATTGTGACCGTAACACGGGTTTCGGATGTGGTTTCAGACATCTACGCGTGATAACATGACCCCGTTCCCGGGAGATACGATATGAAAAAAGTTGCAGAAGGACTGGCCGCGCTCGGGCGAGGCCCGGATACGATGCTGGTACACATGAGCCCCCGGGAAGTCGCTGGGTTGCAACAACTTGCTATGGCGCATGGTGGCTCCCTGACTACCAACCCGCACACCGGGCTACCTGAAGCTGGGTTCTTGGATAATATGCTGCCTGCTCTTGCCGCCGCTGCGGCTATTTACTTTACTGGTGGCGCGGCGGCTCCCGGAGTACTTGCGGCGGAAGGTGCGGGGGCAGCTGCGGCAGGGGCAGGTGGGCTGTTTGGCTTGGGTTCTGCAGGGACAGGCGCTTTGACTGGGGCGGCTACCGGGGCTTTGACCAATCGGCAAAATCCGCTGCAGGGTGCCTTGATGGGTGGATTGAGCGGGTACGGTATTGGTGGCGGCATGGGCGCGTTAGGACAGATGGGCGCTGATCAGGCCGGTGTAGAAGCATCTCGTGGTCTAGCGGAGAGCCAGTTAGCTGCTATGAACCCTACCCCTGCAGCTGAAATCCCCCTTGCATTTCCCGGTGAGCAATACATCCCCGGCGGACCTACTTCATATACTGTGCCAGCTTCAAACGCTGCTGGATGGGACACCGCCGCGCTCAGAGCAGAACAGCAACGCAATATGTTAGCGGGATCGGCAGGAGAAAACTACGCCAAAGGGCTTGGTCAACTAACGCAACCCGGCGGGATGGAGAAGTTCGGTTCCTATCTTGGGGGTCAATACGGTGGAACGGCTGGTAAAGCCGCTGCCGGTATCGGCGCGATCGGTGCTCTGGGCGGGTTTGAACAACCCCAGCTTGATTTTCTTGCACCGCAACAACAACCATCGAACTACCGGGCACAAACAATGAACCGCCGTCCTTACGACCCGGAGCGGAACCTCTTCACAGACTACGGGCAGCTGCAGCCGGTATATGCCGCCAAGGGCGGTGCGATGCACTCCGTGCCGGAGCTGGAGGACGGCGGCTTTGTCCTCACCAAGAAGGCGGTGGACGGTATCGGTAAGGGCAGCAATGAGCGCGGTCAGCGGACGGCGTCTGCGGGTCTGGGTGCGATCCCCATCAAAGGCCCGGGCACTGGCACCAGCGACTCCATCCGGACCACCATCGAGGGTAAGCGACCGGCGCTGTTGTCGAACGGCGAGGCGTACGTCCCGAGGGATCAGGTCAAGCGCCGTGGTGGGGCCAAGAAGTTCTACGCCCTGATGAAGCAAGCAGAACGCGAAGCTGCCCGACGGGCATGATGGTCAGTCTGGTGCCGCCGGAGCATGTCCACGAGTGCTGGCCGAATGTGCAGGCATTTATGGAGCAGGCTGCGGAGCAGACCCACGGCAGGTTCCACGACGAGGACATCTTTGATCTGGTGTCCCAACGCCCTGACCACCATTTATGGGTGGCGTTTGAAGAGGGCCCCGTCTATTATGGTGCTGTTGTAACAGGCTTTACAGACTACCCCGGCAAGCGAGTGCTGACGATGCACTTCTGCGGTGGGGAGGAGTTAAGTCGTTGGAAAGACCCCATGTTGGCGCTGCTGCGCCGATGGGCTACGGATTCGCAGTGCGACGCCATTGAATTCACGGGGCGCAAAGGTTGGATCAAAATATTCGCCGGAGACGGCAACCAAACTCAGTGGGTAACCTGTGAGTTACCGTTAGGAGACTAAATTGGGAAAAGGCGGCGGCGGCGCACCACAGCCCGCATCACAAACAGTAAATCAGTCCAACCTTCCGGAATACGCACGTCCCTATTTTGAGGACATAATGACTCGAGGCACGACTGCCTCGAACACCGCGTATCAGCCGTATCAAGGTCAGCGTGTAGCGGACTTCAGCCCTCTGCAGGAGCAGGGGTTCCAAGGTGTGCAGAATCTCGGCACGTCGCCGTTGCTGCAGCCCGCTGCCGGGTTGACCGGTGCGGCTGGTCTGGGTGGTCTGGGGGCTGGTCAGCAGTATACCCAGCAGGCTACCTCCCCCGGGGCGATGCAGTCCTACATGTCGCCCTACATGCAGAACGTGGTGGACTGGCAGAAACAGCAGGCCATTCAGGACTATGGTCGGCAGCTTCCCGGCCAGCAAGCAGCGGCTACTCGTGCTGGTGCGTTCGGCGGTTCTCGTCAGGCGATCGTGGAGTCAGAAGCCCAGCGTAATCTGCAGAACCAGCTTGGTGGCATTCAGGCGCAGGGCACGCAACAGGCGTTCGACCAAGCCAACAAGAATCTACAGTTCGGCTCACAGCTTGGGCTGCAGGGTCTCGGCCTCGCGGGTCAGATGGGTCAGCAGTTCGGTCAGCTGGGCCAGACGGCGTTCGGTCAACAAGCAGCTGCAGCCACGGCGCAGCAACAGGCCGGTGCTATCCAACAAGCGCAGAACCAGCAAGGGCTGGACAAGCGATACGAAGAATTCATGCAGCAGAAGTACTACCCGCAGGAGCAGCTGCAGTTCTTGAGCTCGTTGCTTCGTGGCTCGGTTGTCGCACCGCAACAGACGATGTATCAGTATCAGGCCGCGCCGTCGATGGCTTCTCAGATTGGCGGGCTGGGGCTTGGCGCGTTGGGTCTGTCAAAAGCGTTCGGTGCCAAAGAGGGTGGCGAGGTGCCGGGGTATGCCGATGGTGGGATCACGGGTGGTCGAGAGGCTACGCAGGGTGCGACTCCGTCTATTGTGACCGATGTCAAGAAGCAGCTGTTGTCGGGTGTGAACCCCCGCGAGTTGCCCCCGCTGGGTGTGATGCTCGCGCTTCGGGATGAGAAGTTTGTGAAGCAGCTGCAGCTCACCGCTGGTGCGAGGAACCAACAGGCTCTGGAGAATGGGCGGCAGGTAGCGCAGGAGCCGAGCATGTACGAGGAGCAGCTGCGCGAGCTGGACGGGGTTCAACAGGCCAACGCAGGTATCCCCGGTATGGATGCAGGTGTGATGGCAGACCCCGTGATGGCCGCAAGCGGTGGGATTATTGCGTTTAACACCGGAGGAACCCCTCCATCCGCACAGGACATACTTCCGGAAGACCTCGAAGAAAGCCGTCGCCAACGTAGCCCGTATGCAGAAGAATCCCCCAAAGAACGCGCAGCTCGTATAAGGGCAGCGCAGGCAGAGAAGGCGGCGCAGGCAGCGCGAGCAACAACTTCGGGTATCGGTTCCGGAGCAGCAGAAGAAGCGGGATTGTTTTCCCGTGCGCGAGCCGCCGTGCAACCGTCACGGCTAAACCCGAGTCTCAGTCTGGAAGGACTAGGTGGCCTTGCTCGTGGTGCAGCGCGTGTGGGCGGCAAGTTTGTAGCGCCGGTTGCAGCGGCGGATTTGGGAGCTACTGCTTATGACTTGTATCAAACCCCGACAGACACGATAAAACAATACTATGGTATGTCCGGTGAGCCGGGTGTTGTCACTGATACTGTCGCACGAGCCCGTGCTGCTCTCGGGATGCTGAATCCGTTTGGCTCTACATCCGAGGACCTCCGTAAATTGCGGTCCGGACAACCGCTGGCAAAAACCGCAGAGGCAGCGGCACCGCAGTCGCAGTACGAAGCGCAGGCTAAACAAGAAGGGCGTGGTCAACCGTCAGGCGGGCCCGCAACCGGAGGATCAGGAACCGCCATCCCCGCTGCGCGACCGACTGCAACCGCAGGTCAATCCATCAAGCCAGAGACATCGCTGCTTTATACCGGTGAGTCGCCCGAGGCAGCGTTTGCTCGCAAAGAAGCTGAGATGGAGAAGCGGTTCCCCAGTGAGTTGAAGGATCGCCTTGAGGAACTTAAGGCTCAAGGACAGCAGGCGATAAAAGACCGTGACGCTGACCGCTGGTTGGCGGTGGCTATGGGCGGATTTGAAGCTGCTGCTGGACAGTCCCCCTACGCACTGACAAACTTTGCTAAGGGTCTTGGCCTGACGACCAAAGAGATCGCTGCGGTTAACAAAGACTTCCGCAAGGCTGACGACCTCCGCAAGCAAATCGAGCGCGAAGAGCGCAAGGCAAGCCGTCTGGAAGGTATGCAGAAGTATGACGCTGCCGACAAAGCCCGCACCCGTGTCGAAGACATCACACGTCAGGCGCAGCAAGCCGACGCCATGTACAAGGCCAAATTGGAAGAGCTGTCGATTAAACGTGCCGGTCTGGATGTCGAGCGGCAAAAAATTGGAATCCTGTCCAAAGCCTACACAGACAAGGCTGATCAACTGAAGGTTGACTACGTCAATGCTGTTCGCAGCAAGGACCCGGCGCGAATTGAAAACGCAAAAAGGGCGCTGCAGATGTACACGGAAGCCACCACAAAAATCACAAACCCAATGCCGTTTGAGATGGCTGATATGATGAAGGGGGCGAGTGGTGGAAAAGGCGTGGTAGATTTCAGCAAATTGCCGTCATCTCAAAAACAGTAAGGTAGCGACTATGGATGTTCGGATGCCGGATGGCGTGGTTGTTCGCGGGGTTCCTGACGACATCACGCAAGAAGAGCTGCTGCAGCGGTATCGCCAATACGCCGAAGAAAACAGAACGGTTGGCGGTTACGCGAAGGAAGCCCTGAAGGCTATCCCGCGTGGGTTGGTCGGGGGCCTTGAAAGCGCCGCTCTGGGTGCCGCAGCGTTGCTGCCGGGTGACACACAGGAAGGGTTTGAAAAGACCGCCCGCGAAGGCATCAAGGGGTTCGCTGAACGCCTCAAGCCCAAGGCCGCTTTCGGCTATGAAGAGGCCATTCCGACCAAGCTGGGTGAGGCCGTGGGTTCAATGGGTTCACTGCTGATACCCGGCGGCGCGGGCGGCTTGGCAGCTCGTGGGCTTGGGCTCGCGGCAGGTGCGGGGCGGACGGCAGCTGCTGGTGCTACCGCTGCGGGTATGGGTGCGGGCGAGGCGCGAGAACGCGCTGTTACTGCCGGTGCTACTCCGGAGCAGATTACAAGCGCCACGCAGCTGGGTGTGATCCCGGGCATTGCGGAGCTTGCACCGATCGAGTGGATATTCCGCGTCATGCCCAAAGAAATCAAGGGCGGCATCTTTGACTATGTCCAGCGGGCGCTCGTTACCGGCGGTATGGAGGGTGCTCAAGAAGCCGCGTCGGCAGTCGCGCAGAACCTGATTACCCAACAGGTCTACAAGCCCAGCCAAGAACTTGTCGAGGGTGTGGGTGAGAACGCAGCATATGGTGCGGGTGCTGGTGCGATTGTGCAGTTCCTGCTGGATGCAGTGGCTGGCCGTCGAGCAGCTGCAGCCAAACCTACCACGCCGACTGCGGCAGAGTCAGTACCCGAGCAACCGGAACAATCGCAGGAGCAAGCCCAGCCGGTAGCCACGCAACCGATCCCGACAGGGGCACAACAGCCGTTGTTTGAACCTCTCCCTGCTGAGGGTGTGCCGCCTGTTACCGGTATGGCTCCATCAGGAAAGCGATATTCCGCCGACCGGTTTGCCGACGAAGAAGCACAGGGTGCGGATGTTGATCTGGCCTCTGCGCTCATGGAGCGCGACGAGCTGCTGCGGGTTAAAGGCATCATGGAGCGCGAGTTCCAACGCGCACCTACCCGGGAAGAGGCTGTGTCCCGGAGGCTGGATATTGAGGCTATCGATGCGCAACTGAAGGCCGTAAACAAGCGCATCTCCTCGATCGAGAAGCAGCCGACCAAGCGTGAGCAACAGAAGCTCTCCAAGATGCAGGGGCAGCTGGACCTGCAGGAGCCGTCGGAACCGGCACCGGTAGAGCCTGCAGTAACAAAACCAGAGGCGACAAAGATAACGCGAGATACGCTGCTGGGTTTGGGGTTTAACCCGACCGCTGTAAGAACATCCAAGGTAGCCAAAGCACTGCAGGCGCTGGACATGTCGAAGCCGGAAGACATTGCTCAGTTTGAAGCGCTGGTCAAGGACTACGGCGACCGCTCTTCTGCGAAACAACCGTTCAATGACGATGCGGTAAAACAATTCGTCGCGCAAGCCCGGGAGAAGATAGATGCTATTCGACCAGAAGCTGCTGGAGAAGGCATGGGAGTGCCTGTACTGGGACAGACAGCCGGAAGAACCGGAGCTGCTGGAGATGGAGTTCCAGTTGTGGCTGGCGGCAAAGGACCAGCTGGTCCTGTTAATGCTGGAGAAGAGCAAAAACCGAGTCCACTAAGCGACGTTGAAGAAGTAGAAACCGCAGCGGCCAGATTAAGGAACCCAAAGGATCGCACGGAGTATCGGCAGGCGCTGATATATCTGGTGGACACCGCCACTCAAAAACAACCGAAGGGTAAGAAAGCCCAAGCCGAAGTAGCGCCACAGATAAACGCGGCGAAGCAGGCGTTGCAAGACCCCAGCATAACCAAGGACGAGTTGGCCTTGGCTACCGAAGCCGTAAACCAACTAAGAACAGAACGCGAAATTGCATCCGCAAAACAAGCCAGAGCTGCCGGTGCGGAGAATGCAGAATTAAAGAGGGCCGCTCAGGCTGTCGAAGAAGCCCGCGTAGCCGAGCAAGAAGCTGAGGCAAAGCAGGCTGATTGGCGCGAAGCGGCAAAAGCCGGTGCCGGTATTGATCAAGCTTTGGCCGCAAAGCGGGATACCCCAGAGTGGGAATCCAGACTCGGGCTTATTCGCAACGCCGCCGAGAAGGTATTCGGCACCAAGTCCCCTGTGAAGCAAGCAGAAAAAGCAGCGGATTCGAGGAAGCCGTTCCTTAAAGCCCCCACTGACGGTTCGTACACAACCGAGCAAGACGCGCTTCTATGGCTTGACACGCTGATCAGTGATGCTGAGGCCGGTGATCCGGCAAAGCGAGCTATTGCCAAACGAGAAAAACGCGCAGGTAGGTCGTCCGAGTACGCGGCGGAGCCTTTCCCGGTTCGAGAGGCTGTGTCAGAAAAGGATCGCGCTGAGATCGTGAGCCTGATGCGGGATAAGCAATATGACGCAGCGTACACAACAAGCGCAGTCATAGTTTTCCGCGCAATTAAAAAAGCCCGTAGGGCCGCGTTCCGTGCGGAATACGACCGGATGATGTCAAACCCGCCGCCGCAATACGGCCTATCCCACACCCCGATTGGTTCCGGGTTGTCAAAAGAAGTTCGTTCACTGCTGGATAAAGGCGACCTTAAAGGCGCTTTGAAGCTGCTCGGGGAGACCGGCTCCACGCCGGTAATACGCACAGCGGCTCGCAAAATTCTGTCCGCCATCAAGGGCACCAAGGTGCTGGTTCGCAAGACACCGACGGGTGACGCGGGTATCTACAGCTCGACCACAGACACCATCTATATCGATCCGGAAGGGCTTCACGAGCACACCTTGTTGCACGAGGCAATGCACGCAGCAGTCGCACATGTGCTGGCTAACCCCAACCATGTTCTTACGAAAAAGCTGCAAGCGTTGTTTGACTCGCTGGCCCCGGAGATCAAAGGGCAGTATGGCGCGACCAACCTGCAGGAATTTGCCGCAGAGGCAATCAGCAATCAAGAGTTCCAAGACGTGCTGCGTGGCCAACCCAAGGGCTGGTGGGGTCGGTTCATTGATGCCATTCGTGGTTTCCTCGGTCTGAGCAAGGCCAAGCAGGTCGAGAAGACGCTGGATCAGCTGTTGGAGGCTGCGCCGTCTGAGACGCGCGTGGAAGGGGTAAAAGATTTACCCGTTCGTAGCCCTATTATCGGGGCTAGTTTTCGGCACAAGGAGTCCGGTGAGGTCGTTGTTACAGGTCCGATACACGACCGGTACAAACTGCCGGGGGGTTGGAAATCAGATTTGTCCAAATGGGAAGCTGGTTTTTCGACAAAAGATGGAGTTTTTCTGACTCGAAAAGAGGCTGCGGATTACGTCAATATAAAACCCGCGTTTGGCGAACTACACTCCCACGATTTCAGCGAGATGGGTGGCGTCCAACTTATGCCACTGCCGTTCTCCGCGCAACAACCCACAGCAGCCATGGACGCGCAAGCGACGAGACGCATCGCCGAGAAGCAGCGCGAAGGCGATCAAGGGTTCTTCACACACGCGTGGAGGTTTGCGTTTGATGAAAAATACCGGGTCAACAAGATCAAAGAATATAGGAACGCGGTTATATTCAACGGCGCTGCTGTAGAAGAGAAGCTGCTAGAGAAGAATGACCTCAAATCAGTCGTCAACCTGCTGATGGCTACCCGGTCAATGGACTTGGCAACGTCCTCCATCTTGGAAGGTTCGATTGCGCTGGACCCGGAGACCGGGCTGTTCAGGGTGGCCAGTGGGGTGTCACTGGCAGATGTCCACCAAGAGGTTAATAAGATAGCCGAGAAGGCTGGTGTGGATATGGACACGGCCAAAGCGTGGTTCGACCTCGGGGCGACTGTGCTGCGTATGCGTTCGCCGGAAATCAGTCCTGAAATTCGCAAGTCGATGGCGCTGTCCGCTGAAGATACACAGGCCGCTGATGATGTACTGCGCCTGTATGGTGACGAGATTCGTGCCGGTGTTCAGAAGTTCCAGCAGTATAAGAACCAGTTGCTTCAAGTCGGCAAAGCCACGGGGCGGTTCACGCAGGAAGATGTGGACGAGTGGGTCAAAGCACCGGAGTACGTGCCGTGGCATCGCATATTGGACGACGCCAAGTTTGGCTACGAGACCAAGAAATCCACCAAGAAGTATTTCAAGGGGTTAGTGGACAACGGCAAGATAGCCGAGCTGATCGGTGGCGACGTGAACAAGCGGCCCATTGGCGACATCCTTGGCAACATGGAGAACTTGTCGTTCTGGCTGGTCAACACCATCGTGCGAAATCATGCGGCGAATGTGGCTATGGACGGGCTGCTGAAGATTGACGCCAAAGCCCTGACGCACGCGAATCAAGGCACAGCAGAGCGCCTTGTGAAGACATACCGCAACGGAGAACCGACATTCTTTGAAGTCGCAGACCCGCTGGACAGGCACGCCTTCTTGGGGGTGGAGTCCGTATCTACCCCACTGTTTACCGCTCTGGGTCGCGCCGCGAACTGGCTGCGGACCGGCACGACGTTAATGCCGGGGTTCGTGATCAGTCAGCTGTTTCAGGACGGGTTCCGTGCAACTGCGCTATCCGGAGCGCAAAGTCCGTTCATGGTGGGTGCTAAGGTTTTGGGGTCCTTTAAGGACGCACTGGCGCACAAGGGTACGTCGCTGGAACTCGCGGCGTACGGCATCATTGGCCGTCCGGATTTCATGGTCGGCTCCGACCGCAGCAGGATCGAGGCCGCGCTGGACGAAGGCGGTTCAGGCGCTAAGAAAGCAGCTCGGCATGTGCGGGGCGCTCTGGACGCCATGACTCGTGCTTCGGATGCGTCCCAACGGATGGCGATTTACGAGCAGACACTGAAGGAGACCGGCGACAAGATGCTGGCGCTGTACAAAGCCAGCGAGGTCATCAACTTCCAACGGCAGGGGCGCTCGGGTTCAATCAACGTGCTGCGTCAGATTATCCCGTTTATGAACGCCTACCTACAGGGTATGGACGTGACCTACCGCAGCATGTTCCGTGAAGGCATCTCCGGCAAAGACCGGACCACTGCTATGCGGCAGTTCTGGGCCACTGGTATGAAGATCGCGGCGCTAGGGTCCATTTACGCCATGCTGGTGTCGGATGACGAGGACTACAAGAAGCTACCAGACCATGAGAAGCTGACCGGGTTTATGATCCCGGGTTCGCGTGATGCCATCAAAGAACTGACCGGCACCGATATCGGTGGCAACCTCAAGATTCCGACGCCGCAAGACCCGATCGGTCTGATGTTCAAGACCATCCCCGAGCAATCGTGGAACTACATCATGCGCTTGGGCACCAAAGACGAAGTGGATGCCACCAAGTTGGCCCGCGTGTTCCGTGACGGGCTAGTCAACGCCATATCCGCCCCGGGCTACATGCCGCAGCTGCTAAAACCCGGCGTTGAAGTCGCGGCTAACTACTCGTTCTTCAGCGGCAACCCCATAATCGGCAAGGGGCTAGAAGGGCGGTCAAAGGATTTGCAGTTTACCAGCGGCACGTCAGAGCTGTCGAAGCTGTTGTCTGCGGTAACCCCGCTGGCTCCAGTGCAGGTTGAGCATCTGATTCGCGGGTATCTCGGAGTGCTCGGCGGCACCGCGATGTATGCGGGTGGGCGTGCTATCGAAACAGTTTCAGGTATCGAGCGGGCGGATCGCCGCTGGGCAGACGTACCGCAGGCCACTACGTTCATAACCGGCAGTGCGCCGTCCGGGCTGAAAGATGACTACTACGAGCTTCGCCAGCGGTCCCGCGAAGTAGCGGAGGATGTTAAGTTCCTGATGGAGCGTGACCCGGTAGAGGCTCAACAGCGCTTGATGGAGAATAAGGAGCTGTATGCGCTGGCCAAGTCCGGGTTCTTCACCCAAGTAGAGCAGCAGCTCTCGCAACTGCGGCAAGCCCGTAGATTGATCGAGGCAAACAACAACCTTGACAGCGCAGAGAAACGAGAGAAACTGGACCAGATCGATCAATACGAAATGCGGCTGTTCTCCGCCCTGAACCTGCCGACACTGCGGAAAAACACCGGCCTATAAAAAACCCCCAGCATTGCGCCGGGGGTGAAGGGGAGGAGAAGCGACGACTAGCGAGGAACTAGCGTCAGACGGATACTAGCACGGGTCACCGAATACGCCAAACCCGCAATCCAGTTAGCCCCTTCTCCACGACCTCCTCGACCAGCACGTCATACCCATGCTGGGCAGCAACTGCCTGAAGTTGTTTACGCGGATGCTGGGTCATGGCGAGCGGTATCGGGACAAAGAACGACGCCCCGATCTGCAGCTTGGCCCAGTCAATTACTACCGGTAGCCCCAACACCTGCACGTTTGTCTGCATCGCCTATAACGTCCTGATCAATGTTGGTAAACACAACCACCCGCTCGTTGGCTGATATGTGGGTGCCTTTGCCCAGCCGCTTTCGAGTGATCTCCCGGAACTTGCCCTCCCGCTTGAAATACGCCATGACTGCATCGTACGACACCTGCCTGCGGGCACAGAACTCCCGGAACTTGGCCGCGCTCACGCACAGCTCTTGGGTGTCCGGCTCGTAGCGGATCAGCAGCCTGCCTCGTGGTTCCCGTATGGGTGCGTCCAGCATGGTGCCGAGCGTGGGGTTGCCCTTGATCACCAGCATATCGTTGACATGGCTCGACAAGAACATGCCCAGCACCTCATCCAGCGGCACCGTGTCGTTGGCGGTCTTCGCCAGCATCTCAACCAGATAATTGACTACCCACTGGTAGAGACGTTTCATGTCGGCGGAAGTCAGGTTCATAACGCCGCACTCCATGACGTAGACACCCGCCGTGAGGATGGCGGCACAGGTGGCCGACTGGTACTGCTCCCGCTGCTGAAGCCCCGCCGCCGTATCCAGCTTCAACTGCACCTTGCGGAATGTGTCGTGGATCGTGTCGGTCTTGGAGAGCAGGTGCTGGATATATACCTCGCCAGCGGTGCCATAGTTGTCGAACAGGGGCATGAATATGGAGTCCGACTCAGCCTTGCTGATCTTCGTAGCCAGAGACACCTCAAACTCCAGAAGCCTGCGCAGCTCGCCATCTGGCTCGCCCTTGATCAGCCGCAGCTTGTCGCTGATGACCGCGTTGCCGGTCACTACGCTGATGCTGTTCCATGTGGTCTTGTTGACGCGCTCCACGTTGGACGATGACTTCATCCGGTTCTTGGCACGGCCCTGCAGGGAGTCGTAGACGAAGGCGGACAGGTTCTCCGGCATGTCGTTGGTGATCTCGTCCGTGGTCGCAGATATGTTGTTCAGCACACCCACCCGGTGCAGCCGAGCGTTGACCGTGTCCCGCAGGATCAGGCAGGTGTCCTTGGGGTGGCCGAAGATGCTGTTGATCATCCACAGCAGGGTCGTTTTACCGGTGCCGCCCTTGTCAGAGTGTAGGCTGATGACACCACCTTGGGTCTTGGTGAAGGGCATCAGGGGTGAGGCGAACCCCGCCAGCAGGGTGAACAGCTGCAGCTCCATGCCGGGTTGGTTGTAGAAATTGGCGATCTTCTGCCACTCCTCGAGAGTCCCCGACTTTTGATATGACGATGCGATCGGCACCGTGGTGATGGTGGGTGGGCTGTATCTGACCTCGTCGGCGCGAATCTCCCGGTCTCCGACAATGAAGCATTGGTTGTTGTCCGCCCAGCCGAACTGCACGCGACCCAGCTTGGACTGACTCGACTTCTGATACGTGTTTACCCAGTAGTTTGAATACGCCATAAGCTTGTCCAGTTGTTGACCTTGCGGGCACATGCCCACCGTTGCGATAGAGTCGCGGAATCGATCCTTCGCCAGCATGTCCGACAGCGGCACGCAGAACTCCCTGACCCCGTCCTGCGGGAAGTGAACCCGAAACAGCCCCGTTGCGCCGTCATGTGGGTCAGAAATCTGCGCCACCAGATAGAAGTCATGCGGGTAGATCAGGGTGTCTTCTTCGTGCGTGGCCCCGGTCTTCTTGTCCTCCACCTGCTCCCTGACGTAAACGCCGCCATTCTTGCCCCTGAAGAACGGGAAGGGGTATGCAGGTATCTCATAGACCACCGGCTCCTCGGACTCCGGCAGCACCACCTCGACCGTGCGATCCTCCTGCGTAGCCTCCAGCACCCGCCCCATACCCAGCGTGATCGGGGAGCTGATCTTACCAAGATGCGGACAGCCTTCGCACAATGTGGGATCGATCTTCTGGAACGACGCGCAGGTGTAGGGCCCCTTGGTCGCGCTGGCTTTGCGCTCGGTCTCGCCCGGGTCGTAGCCCGGGTGTTGTTTTGACGCAACATGGATGGCCTTGTCCCGATCGGCGCAGTGCTGCGCTACAGACAGCGTGGCCCGCCACAACGGCTCCGGGATGGTGGCTTGGTTGCCCACCGCGTGCATGATCTGGTTGCAGCCTTCCCCCGCCACGCTCTTCTGCAGAATGTCCTTGAAGTGGGACGGACGGTTCGCCAGCAGGTTCTTGGTGACTTCATCCATCGGGCGCTTGGCGGCTGACGCATCGAACTCTGACACCCCCAGCAGCTGCCGTAAATCATCGAAATGGGTGGCTACCCCAGCCTTCAGAATCTCCACCGGCAGGGGATTGTCTTTGTCCTTGACGTTGAATGACCCCGGCACCCGCAGCACCCGCACGGCGTCAGCCGTGACAGCAGGGTCAGCTTTGAACCCCTTGATGGCGCACAGCTGCTTCAGTTTCTCGGCCACCGGCTTCCACTGCAACCGGTTGACTGCCTCGGTGAACGGCCAGTAGGCGTGGATGCCCCGGCCTGAGTTGATGACCCACGGTGTGGGTAGCCGCATGTCCTTGACGAACTCCCGCAGTGCAGCAACCGCTTCAGCCTGTGTGGCGTACTTCCTGCCTTCCTCGTCTTCGCCGCAATCCAAGTCCACGAACAGGGACCGGATCAGCTTCATGTTGTCCGTCGTGCGCGTGCCGACGGTATTGAATGTCGCTACCGCAAAAAATGTGTTTTGCCCCTCGCTAATCAGTGTGTCGCACCGCGCCTCGAGATCGGTTACCGTATCGTGAAACGTCTGTGACACCCGCTTCCCGTCGATGGCAACCGCTACATAGACCCCCTCTGCAGGTAGAACAGCCTGCAGGAATTCACTTCGTGTTTGCATGGGTGATCCGTCCGAAAGAAAAAATGGGGGTAGGCGTCCCTACCCCCGACACGACCTAGCTTCAGTCGTCCCACTCAGCAAGCAGTGCTTTGGCGTCCTTTTTCGGTTCGGGTGCAGGAGCCTTGGTCGTGCGCTTGGTCGGCGCTTCTTCCGTGGCTTCGGCCTTCTCGGGTTCCGGCTCGGCGGCTTTCTTCGTGACCGGCTTGTCGTTGCTGCGGAACTCCTCGTCCCGCTTCTCGATCTGCTTCACGCCATCCTGCTGCGACACCGTGAACGCGATGGCCTGTTTGGCTGCAGCAGTCTGACCGGCTGCTTGGCACTGCGCATACTCGGCCTCGGACAACGGACGAGCGGCTTTGAACGTCAGCTTCGGCGTAGCCGCATTGGTATCGAACCGCGCCTCGGTAACGACCGCAGTGATCGGCACGTTGAAGCCCGCGAGGAACTTCACATACGCCTGCAGCGGCAGCTTGCCGTTCTCGCCGTTGCCGAAGATCGACGCGGCGGGCAGCGACAGCTGAAACACGTCACCCTCCAGATCGTTCTCCAGCACCACCGCAACACGCTGGCTGAAGCGGCACGCCCGGGAGTCACCCTGACCGGAGCCCTTGATGTTCTGCGGGCAGTTCGCGCAGGTCTTGCTCTGCGGTTCGGAAACCGACGCATCGGGGGTATCACCGTTGGCCGACCAACAGACCGGTGCCGAAGCCTTCTCCGCATCCGGGTCATACGTGCCTTGATAGAACGTGCGCCCGACTTTCGGTGCTGCGTTGACGATGACGAAGTTCATCGCCCGATCTTCGTTGACCGCGATCTCCTTGCCGCCGGACATCAGCCGCCACACACCGCCCTTGATCGAGATACGCTTGGCCAGCGATCCGCCACCCATCAGGCTCTTGGTCACATCATCCATCTCACGGTTCTTGAGGTACGCCGGGAGTTGAACGCCGTCTTTAAACAAAGTCATTTCAGATGCCATGCTTGCTTCTCCTTGGTTATTTACTGCTGCGCCGAACGGTTACATCGTAGAAGCTGTCCGAATTAAGCCCGGGGATTTTGATATCCGGGTTGTCCTTCAGAAACGTCTTCATGTTGCCCTGACTGATGCGGCGTTCCATCAGATCAAGTGTGTCGTGCTCCTTGCAGAACTCGTGCATCGAACTCCAGTCGTTAGACCAAAAACGCGTCTTGACCGTGCGCGTGACAGTTCCAAACGTGGTCTTCAGGCTGTCAGCTCCAACAGACTTGCAGCGATCCAACAGCTCCTGCTTGATTACTTCCTGCTGCTCCTTGAGGTTGCCATCATCTTCTTCATACTTACGGGCAAGCGCTTCCCGTGCGTCACGGATTTTGATAAACACCTTGACGAGCTTATCCGCTCCAAGTTCTTCACTCATCTTGCATTTCCTCTTTGTAAAGTCCAACTAGCTTCTCGTGGATATCCACCTTCCCCTGCAACATCTTGTAGAGCTTTCGCTCCACGGAACTACCTTGCAAATGAACGACGGTCGTCTTGTTCTTTTGTCCTGACCTGTGGACCCTTGCGTTCGCTTGCAAATACGTTTCGACTGACATGACGGGCGACCAATACACAACGGTGTTCGCTGCGTGAAGAGTCACACCATGCGATGCAGCCTGCGGTTGAATCACCAGCACACGCGGTTCAGGCGTGTTTTGAAACTTATTGAATAGCTCGGTTCGCTTCCCCGGAGACACACCACCGTCGATTACACCAACCGCGTAGCCTGACTTTTTAAGTTCTTCTGCAATCGCGTAGATGCTGTGGCGGTATGGTGCAAATACTAGGACTTTGTGGCTTGACTCGTCAATGACTTCCTTAAGCACTTTCATCCGGTCTTTGCAGTCAAAGTCCACAATCTCTTTACTGTCTGCATATACTGCACCGCAACTAATCTGTAGTAGTTTGGTCAACTTTGCCGCAGCATTAACCGCACTGATCTCTTCACCCGCTGCAACCATCAACATCTCGGTGCGCATCTGCTGGTAGTACTTCTCCTGCTGCTTGGACATCGGCACGTCCCGTGTCACATACGTCATCTCCGGCAGGTCAAGGCACTCCTCCTTGGTGAACCGGATGGCTGGCTGCAGTACGCGGTGGACGGTCTCAGTAGCGTTGGGCTTGGGCACCCACCGGAACTGCGTGATCTTGTTCATCACCATGTCCTTGAACGCACCACGGAACTTGGGCACACCGCCGGGATTCACGATCTTGGCCAGCCCATACGCATCTTCAGGCGACTGTGCCGCAGGGGTACCGGTCAGCAGCCACACCCAGCTATCGGGGCGCAGTACTTTGGCAAACGCCTTCCATCGGTCGGTGCCGGGGTTCTTCAGCGCATTGGCTTCATCCACGACGATCAGGTCGAACCCACCATCCTCGATCACGGTATCCGCTACGATCTCCAGCCCATCGTAGTTCATGATCACAAACTCAGCGTCCTGCTGTATCAACTCCCTGCGGCGTCTGGCGTTCCGATGATGGGCTACCACCACCGTACGGTGCATCGCGCACTGGAACAAGTCCGCCTGCCACGCCGACTGCATGATCGACAGCGGGCACAGCACCAACACCCTGCGCACGTAGCCCAGCTTGATGAGGTAGTCCGCCGCCCAAATCACGCTGGCGGTCTTGCCGGTGCCCTGCTCGTTGAAACAGAACGCACGGCGGTGCATGGTCATGAACGCTGCGGTTACGCGTTGGTGGTCGAACGGCTTATACAGCCCGGGCCATTGGTAGTCCTTGTTGATGGGTGACGGCACGTTCTTGATGCCCAGATTGCGCAGCACCTGAGCTTCCTCCAGCCCCCACTTCACCAGCACTTCGTTGTCCCCGATCAATGCGCTCTTCGGGATGACGTTGGTGATCCTCTTGGGGTCGCGCACCCGCAGCTTGAGTGCTTTGTTTTCTACTATTTCCATCGCCTCTCCAAAAGCGTTGCGGAGCAAAGTGCTTGTTTGCACGCTGCTCGTTGTTGTGCTGCATATTCTGTCCCCGTCTTTCCGAGGTGTCAACCACATCAGTTGTGGAGGTGTCCAACTAGAATACAACCTGTAGTTGCTGGTGTTTTAAGCCACCTCCAGCTGGGCCGCACACACTACGTGTTCTTCTTGACGCTCCGGTCGCTATTGCGTTTGAAGCTGCGGTTGTCGCTGGCGGACTTTACCCGAAGGTTGCCCTTGACGTTGGCACCCCCCTTGGACAGCGGCACCGCATGGTCTACATCTTTACCATCGCCCTTGCGAACACGACCCTTCTTCACCATCTCAGCGCGGGCGGCGTTACGCTTGGCGCGGTTCTTGATCTGCTCGGGCTTGCCTTGATACTGCGCGTACTCTTTCCCGTACGGGCGGGGTTTGTTTTTGTAGGGCATGGTAATCTCCTATAGCTCTCGGATACGGTCCTTGATGATTTTGGCGATGATGCTCTGAAAGGTTGAGTCGTATTGGCAGCGGTTCCTGATGATGTCCATCACTATCGATTCAACCGCAAACGAGTTCACCGTCAACGCCTGAATAACACGCTCGTTGATCGTTTCGTCCAGTGCCAGCGCGGCGTTCGCCATCTCTCTGTCCTCTTGATTCATGTTTTCTCCTATCGTTTCCCATTGTGCGGGCAGCTCATAACAGGACACCAACTTTTACAGGTGAAGTTCTGTTTGGCATTCCACACACTTTTTTCATACGCGGTCTCCAGCTTGTTGGTCTCTGGTAGCCACTTGTTCCACAACTCCATCTCTTTGGTGCGTTCGTACGCGGTCTTGATGAAGTTCGTATGGATCACGAACAACAACCCGGCCTTCACCCGCTGCACCTGCGGGAACTTCTTGAACACAGCCAGCGCAAGAATCTCCAACTGCTTTGTGTCTGCGTACTTGTCTTTGCCGGTCTTGTAGTCCAGCACCCGCGCCTCGTCACCGTTGATGACCAGCAGGTCGGCAATGCCACGCCACCACACGTTGTCATCGAAGAACTCGCACGGCTCCAAGTCGCGGGTCAGACCCAGCTTGTACTCACAATACTTCTCGCCGGGTAGCGCCTTCAGCTGGTCCAGCGTCTCCCGCATAAACGCAAACCCCTCGGGCAGTGCGAAGCCGTCACGGATGTATTCTTCCGCAGCTTTGTGCAGGTCGAGGCCATACCGCATCTGCTCGGACTGCGGCTCCTTGATGCTCTTCTCCACCCGCAGGTGGTAGTACTTCTTCGGGCATTGTTGGAACAGGGAAAGACTGCTGTATGACCATTTGACAGACACAGAAGGCCCCTCGGTTATATTCAACAATCGAACAAGGTCTTGCCAAACGCTCCCTCCGCAGCCAGCGGCAGGTCAGGTGCCCACGACGGGGGCACGCAAAGGTCGGCAATCATCTGCTCCATTGTAACCTCTGCCAACAAATCTGGCACTACCATGTAGTCAGCATCATGGATTGTCAGCGCGATCGGCAGGTCGGGTATCGTTTTTTGGGTGCGCAGCATCCCATCGCCAATCACGCACCGGGCCAGCGCCTGAATCGATCCCTGAAACACCTTGGCTCCGTAGATATGCTCCCAGCCGTTGCGGACCTTGTACGACCACCCATCACGTGTGCGCTGCAACAAGGGATACTGCATATACAACCCGCTGGGCAGGAGCAACCCCTCCCTGCCGTGGACTTTGATCGGCCCGAACTCCATATATTGGTCGCGGCATATGGCCTGCAGCACCTTCTCACCTTGGTCCCACGCACTGACTACCCCGGCATACTGGCTGCGGTACAGGGCTACGATCCGCTTGGCCTGATCCTCCCCGATGTCCTTGCGGGAGCCGGTCTTGATGGCCTGCCGTAGCTTGTCCGCACCGACACCATAGATCAGACTCAACTGCGAGGTTTTGCCGATGAACCGCTGGTCTTTATCCACGTCTGCGTAGGGGACTCCGAACACCAACGAGGCGAAGTCTTTATACAGGTCAAGGCCGTTGCGCAGCTGGTCAAGCTTACCCCTCATACCGCCGAACCACAGGCCGACCCGCAGCTCGATGTTGGACAGGTCAACCCCGACGATGGAGTGCCCCTCCGGTGCCTTGATGGCCTGCTTGATGGGTGAAGACCGTGGCAGGTTCTGCATGTTGATGCCCCCGCCCTCGCCCGACCACCGCTTCGTCCGGGCACCGCAGTACTTGATGGGTACCGGCAGCTTACCCCGCTTGGCGATGTCGATCAGCCGCTGGGTGCGGGTCTCTTCGAGGGTAGATTTGGTGCCCAACCGTGCCGCGACCAGCGCCTGCACATACACGTCCTCGTGTTCCAACAACGCACGAAACGCCTCATCTGTCTTGGCGAACGCGTAGGTCTTCATACCCGTGGTGGGGCTAATCTTCATGGGCGGCTCGATACCCCGGGCCTTCAACAGTTCGGCAAACTGTGGGTTCGACATGATCGCAGTTAGCTCTACACCCTGACCCAGCGCCTGCATGAGCTTCTCTTTCTTGTGCAGGACGCTCTCAAGATGAATCTCCAGCGTCTCCAGATCAAGCTCGAAGACCGGCTCCGTGAACATCCGCAGCGTCATGTCGATCAACTTCAGCTCCGCCTTGGGGAAACCCTTGGCCAGCATGATCTGAAACAGCAGGTAGCACAGGTTTACGTCGTTGATGCAGTAGTTCCCGTAGCGTGATAGTTCTTCCGGGGTGAAGTCCGCTCGCCGCTTGCCGATCGCGTTGATGACCTCGTCGCCCTTCTCACCCAACTCATACCGCTCGGACAGCGCCTTCAGCGACACTGACCCTGACCCATCGCCTACAGCGTTACCCATCGACATGGTATCGGCCAGAATCTTGGGGTGTATGTCGAACCGCCAACTCAGGATCGCCGCATCGAAGGCACAGTTGTGTGCCAGCAGCATTGAGTTAGCCCAGTCGAACTGCTGCAGCCACGCCTTGGTCTCCTCGAAGCTGCCGCTGAACCACTGTGTATCCTCGTCATTGACCTTCACAGCTACGCCGATTACCTCGAACTGATCGTCCCGGATGTACGACTCCGTTGTGATCTTGGACAGACTGAACTCCTTGCTGTAGTACGTCTCGAAGTCCAGCGTTAGCAGGTTAATACTCATAGTCGTACCCATCACCTTTCATGCCTCGCATGTCTCGCAGCTCCTCTAGTTTTCGACGTGCGCTGACGTTCAATGTTACCTGCGCCCGTGTGTTGGGTGGCATGGTGGGTGCCTCATGCTTTTTGTATGCGCGGCGCTTTTCTTCGATCGGCTTGGCCTTTTTGCGGACCGATTGCCGGTTCACCATAGACTCCTTCGTAGAAAAACGAATGCCGCACGCGAGGCACTCCCTGCGCCGGTAAATACCCCGGCGATCCAACACACGCGTCTTCCCACCGCAGCTGCATTTCATTTCTTCTTGCCTTTCACCAGCCGCACGGACGGCTCCTCCAGCACCTCCTGCCGATACGCTTCGACGGTTTTCGTGATGTCGGTATGCGCGGCGCTGGTTGGTATGAACTTGCAGCCGGGGTCAACGATGTACTTCTTGCGGCTGCGTAGATATGCGATGGCTTCGTCCAGTTTGCCGTTCATGGCAAATCCTCCAAAAGTTTCGACGCTAACGTCATAGTTTGAGCAAAAGTCATGCGGGCTTTTTTCGCGTAGCGGCGCTGCACCTCGATGTATATCGGGCGGGCTAACTGCCACAGTTCATCGCGTTGGTGTTTAATGCACGACTCGCGGGCGCAGGAGAAGTCGCAGTTGTGCAAATCTTCGTGAGCTTCCAAGCGGATTTTCCGGGTTAGTGTTTGGTACCGGCTCCACAATACACCCTCGCGGGATTCTACTTCGCTCCTAAATGCTCGTCCGCAATCACACCGAAAACTACACGCTTCGGTAGTTGGCTTCCACGCAGTCCACTTCATATCAACGCCTCCTAAAAATAGTTATAACGCGAAACCGGTGGTTGGTGCTTTTCACCATACCGATCACCGCTTCCATAACCCACTGGTCTTTACGATACATGGGGAGCACCTGATCCAGCCACACGACATGTGCCCCCGGGCTACAGCGCTCCCCGAGACTACGCATCACCACGTTACGTTTTATCATTGTGGTCTGGTAGTGTTCGCAGTCTTCCACGCTATACGGGGGGTCAGCCATAACCAAATCGTAAGAGGGCAACGGAACCTTCGTCAAGGTTTGCGCGTCGTCTACATACGTAGGGCTGTTTGCGGCTAGGATATCCACTGTGTCCCCCGGAAACAACGCCGTATCTACTTTGCCGGAGAACAAGTGCAGAACCTTTTTCTTGTCTGGGAACAGCGCTTTGATTCTACGCAAATACCCTGCAGGGTAGCCTCCGTAGTATGTTGACTTCACTCGATAGTCGTTCCCCATGATCCACGTACCGACAACCCTGCCGTCCGCTGCGACAAACATACTGCGTGGAAAACCCGTTGCTTTTTCATACGCCAGTATTCGTTCTTCCCATTTCATATCAACGCCTCCTCGATGTCATTTAGATTTACGTTTCGTCTTGCGGGCTTTCGCCGCAGCGGCTTTCTTGCGCTTGTCCGTCCAGTACTTGCTGCGCTTGGTGTAGGGTCGCTTTGGGTTACTGGGAATGGCCACGTCAACGGTAGTGATTGTATGCGGCGGATCGACTTTGTAGGGTAGCTCACTACTGCAAACCTCCTTCACTTTGTTTGAAACCGTTATGAACTTATGCGTGATGTACAAAATAACCACAACAAACACAAAGACACCACCAAACATTACAGCAAGGTCAGCGTTCGACATTTTTACTCTCCAGTTCAATCAACAGATCAATGAAGTGTTTCGCTTTCTGCAGGTCTTCGACACCGTTCTTGTTGCGCCAGCGGCTGACGTACTTGATCACGCACCCCTCGATATACGGGATGTTGTTCTTGTAGATGTACTCAACCGGCTGGATGGCCATGCTTTTATAGTGGTTGCCGCCCACTTGGGCTTCTAGCGCCATATTAACTCCTTCGGGGTTGTCACTTCGTTCTTCTTGCCACAGATGTCGCACGTAGCAAACGCCCACTTCTTCGGCAAACGGCGATCCAACTTGCCGCCCAGCTTGCCCGCGCACGGCAGACACACCTTCTCCGTTTGAATCGGCGGTAATACTTCCCTGACTTCTTTGTCAGTGTAGGACTTCATGAACATTTCAACTGCTCCTTTACAAGCTGTCTTTGCCGCAAGACTTCTTCGACGTTCCAGAACCGAAACTCGTCCCCCATCTTCATGATCACATATTCTTGCTGTGCGGGGGCTAGGTCTTTCAGCAGCGTGACACCCGTTACAACAATGAGCTGAGAAAACTGCTCCATAACGGCATGTGCCTTATCAAATTCGTCATCGTTCATTTCCGCTTCTCCTTAGACTATGTTCGTTTCTGTAGCGCCGGGGTTTTCGGACACAGCGACGCGGTACCCTTTTCGCTCCAACCAATCCAGCAACACCTCGATGTGTTTACCAATACTGAAAGCGAACGGTTTACTTGCGTCCTGCACAACCCCATCTTCCGCCCGCGCCCAGCCTGATACCCACACACTGTTAGTGCATAGCTTAAAACGATAAAACATACTTACCCCCTCAAACCCTTGTATTTAGCGTTAGGACTAAGGGAATTAAACTCCGGTGGAAGTCCTTTAACTTGTCTAACTACCCATCTCATTTCAACCATTGTTTTTCTCCTTCAGTTTTTCTTGAACAATTCGCACATCTCTAGCACAACAGCCAAGGGACATTCCATCCAGCAACTTCTCAATCTCTTCATCCGTCAGACCCACCCACTCCTTCTTTTCCCGTATGTATTCCAGCGTGTCCACTATCGTCTGCTGAGTGTCCAGCGTAACCTTCATCTGCTCGGTGTTGGTGGCGAAGGTCTTCAGTAAAAAATCAAGTCTGGTCATGATTGATCCTTCAGCTTCCGTTTAAACCACGCAGCGACATCCTCGACAAGCGAACCGTCATAGGCGCACCACACACAGAAAAAGAATGTTCCGAGCATGAAGTCGAACCATTCAACAGTAATCGTTCCGATGTGCATGATTACTCCTTATTCAGCGCGGCGAGGACGATGCAGATCGGACATTCCGGCTCATGATGACTTCCGCCGTGTTCCTGCTCCGCCGCCTCCACCAGCGCCTTGTATTTCTCAGCCGCCTCCCGCATCCCCTCCCGCCGACCTTCTTCTCGCGCTTGAGTGAGGGCGGATTCGGGGAGAATTGGCGTGTAGACATGCCCGCAGTTGTGGCACTGGCAAACCTTGTTATACGGATTCCAGTAAACCGCTGATGTATTGTCATACCCACAACACGGCAGTAACGCCACCGGCTTAATATCAGTCATGTGATTGCTCCTTGATGGCTGCGTCGATTCTGGAGAGTAGCTGCAAATAATTGCAATCGCATCTTGCGCTGGAGTCGTGTATGTAGTCACACCCATCTGAGTGATGTATATGCTTCTTCGCTTCTACCAGCAACTTCCGCAGCGCCTCGTTCTCTCGCTCAAGCTGACAACCCTCAAACAAAATTGCTTCATTTCGTTCTCCGCCAATCGGCAAGCTGGAGGCTTTCGACATCCTCGGTGTATCGCTCATTTCTTCACCCCCGATTCTTCTACCAGTTTGGCGAACATGGCGCGGAAAACGTGAATCGCATCTGACGGACACGGCAAATCTTCCCCGCCAACAGCAATCATTTCCTCGCTAGGCTCCGCGCCAAGTTTCAGAATCGCGGCGAGCTGGCGTTCTGCTGCCCGTTTCTCGGCGTGATATTTTCTGGTCAGTTCTTCATCGTCCAGCCGCATTTGACTTAGCCGGTCAGCCCTTGCACTCTCCCTTTTCAGCAGGTCGCGCAGGGTGTCGATGTATTGAAGTGCTGATTCGCCGCGAGTTCTAGCGACAACACATTCACGCAAATACCGAACAGACTCCGGTTCATCCGGCACCTGCACCGCATCAATGGCTTTCAGGCGTTCAAGGCTGGCGAGGATGGCTTCTTCGTTAGCAACATCTCTCGGTGATTCGATACTTTGCAACAACTTGATAACGTGTTTTTTATACGCTATCTGCTCGTCAATCGAAATCATTTAATCACCTCCGCAGATTTAAGTTTTTTGGTTTCACCGTCGAAAGTTACTCGTAGATCATGCGGGTCTTCGCAAGGACCAATTGTTTTCTTGCACTTAATTAGCTCTCCGTCATCGACGTAATACAGATGCACCACATCCGGCTTCGGCGTGGGCTTGATGCGGTATTCAAGTGAACCTGAAAACGTCGGGTGCTGAACCACCACCCATTTCCCGCAATCATAAATCTCAATTTCCGCACCATCCGCCCATGCGTGGATCAGGTCTGCGTGTTTGTGTCTCATTTCATCCCCCAAAGGTATCTTTGACGTTATTGATTACCCGCAACTCGGAAGGCTTGTACCACGCATACTTCTGCATACTGTCGTGGGCAAACGCTACCGCCGCCTCTCCGTCCTCGTTAAGCTCTGTCACCACAGCGATGGTGCCCCGCTTGGTTCGCACAACATCAAGAAGTCGCAGCTTCATTTCCACCTCCAGCATTTGATCTTACCGTTCTCAACAACGTACACCGTCATCTCACCTTCCGTCTGTGGCAGTGGGCATACCGACAGCGCAACCTTCTGCATCGCCGGTTCGACTTCCTTGATTTTGTATCCCACCGCTGCAGCGGCAGCACCAACGAACAGCCCCGCCACCAGCACGACAGCCATGCGCTTCACCAGCACTGCTCCATCAAGGACATAAGGTTTCATTTGATTCTCCTCGCGTCTTTAAGCTCCTTGTGCAGAAGCTTGTACACCTGCGCCACCTCAGCCCGCACCCCATTGCGCACACTCCGGTCTTGTGTAAAGTGATCCGGCCAGTCCCGCACCGGTATGCCGAAGTATGCGTAAATCTTTTGCACATAATCTGGAATCTTGTGTGCTGCCATATAGCCTCCACTAAAGTTAAAGAAGTGCGCGGTGCCTGAATTACCTACATATGAGCCGCCCCAAGGTGTGTCATTCAGGCTAACTACCGCAGCCGCGCCAACGGTTGGAGCTGGGGCATGTTTATTCAAAAAAGCTGGCAAGCGCGTCGAGCGCGTCTTCATTCACCACAAACGCGTGGCCACCCGCACCAAGAATCTGTGCGATCTCTCGGTCTTGCAACGCAGTCGTGCGGCCTCTTCCGGCCTTACACTCGATAGCCACGAACGCCCCGCGCCAACAACAGATGATGTCCGGGATACCGGTGCGACCGTAACCGTTTGCTGCAGGGAAGAAGTGATATACGTTGTGCCGCTTGAGAATCGCAACAACCTGCTTCTTCACCTTCCCCTCGGGCGTCATGGCCATCAGATACTCCTTCCCTCTTTAATACCTTTTTCGTAAAGTGCGTTGAGCTTCCACATCACCTGCCGCTTCAAGCCCTTGGCACGCAGGTACATCACACCATCCCCGCGCACCGTCACAACGAGCTCACGAGCGCCAGCGTCCTGCACCGTGATGGAAAGCTCCCGCACTATCTCTTTACCGCCGTCGAGTTTTGTTGCCATGTAGTCCTCAGAAATCAAACCTGTCCAGTATGTCTTTCACACGCGCTTTGACTTCGTTGCGCGTGCCTTCGCTGGTGCGAATGTCTTTGACCGTGACACCCGACAACGCGGACTCGAGATACTTCCGTGCTGCTTCCAGCTGCGGGTCATTCATGATGTTCAAGCGACCCAACAAACTGCACAGCTCCGAACCGTTCTCCAGATGCGATTCGTGGAACTGCCCTGCCTTGGTCTTTTCGCCATTCGCAGATGCGATCGTCGCTTGCTGCTTCTTCTCCAGCCTGTCCACCAAAGTCGTCAGGTACTCGTGCAGACGCCCCCAAAGTTCTTTGGCAGTAGACTCTTCGCGCTCACGATACATCTTTTCGTACTGATCCTGCAACTCCGTCTTGAGCGCAGATTCGGCCTCGACGCGAAAGTCATCAGCCAGCGGCACAGGGTGGAAGACAGTCCGAATGTTGAACTTGTGCCTGATCTTGTCCTCGGTGGGGTAGTCGTCCCTGTTGAACAGCGCACCGATCTGGAAGGCCGCAGCGGAGATCAGGGTTGGGTATGCCGTGATGAAATCTTGCACCGCAGCATCGAACTCCTGCTCCATCTTGTTAAGTTCTTGTTTGTAATCGAAGAAGTTGCCCATCGGCAACAACCGCGTGCCGGTATCCGACCACGGCAGGGTCTGACGCAGATGCCAGTTCCTGATTTTCCCCGAGATGGATTGCACTTTCTCCAGCTTGTCGGTGCCAGCGAAGAGGTTCTTGTGATAGTTCCCCGCCTTTGTCTTGGTGTGCTTGGCGGCATCCACCTCCCCGCTGACCTTCTTGTCCTGCTTGCGTCCTGTCCAGACCGAGATGTTCAGGTCCACCAAGACACCGTTAGTGGTAATACTCATGTTGCTTCTCCTTATTGGTTATTTGACCCGCATGACTTCTACGGAGGTCTTGCTCGCGGCGGTCATCACAGACCCCACGCCCCACTTGGTGCAGCACCATGCCGAGATCGCACCGGCCAAGTTGTTCGGGTTGAAGTTCTTGCACGGGATATCCACGACATCCGAGGGCTTCATCTTGTCCACCACAGGCCGGTAGTGCGCGGCCAGATCACCGTACTTGCGGCCATCCCGGAACTTGCGACCGGAGTTCTTTGCGGGCTTGGCAGGCGTGTTGCTGTACTTCGTGCCGTCCGGCAGGGTGATGGTGTAGGTAGCCCCCAGTGCAGCCATGATGTTGAGGGCAATGGTCACGGATCGTTTCTGCAGCTTTTTCATTTGTCATCTCCTTGTTGGGTTTGGTCTTGCAGTGCTTCGACTTCGCTCTTTACTTCTTGCAGCTCGTTATCAGCAATTCCTACTTGCGTCCTCAGTTCTTCAACTTCACTTTCGACTTCACTTACATCACGCTTTACATCTTCTACATCGCTCTGCAGGTCTTTGAGGTTCTGCGAGTAGTCGTCCACAGCGTTTTCCACAGCGGAGTCCACGGCATCCGACACCTGACGTTCAACCTCCCGCTCCACGAAACTTTCCAAGTCCGATTCGAGGCCGCCCTGCAAGTCAGACTGCATTTCTTCCACCACCCCCGTGAACCATTCGGACTCCTTGAGGCACATCTCGACAGCGGTCTTCATCTCGTCGTTCAACGGTGTTCGCTCGAGAATCTCCATCGCTTTCTTTAACTGCCCCTCCAACGCTTCTACCCGCTGTTCCAATGTCATGTTCATTCCACTTCTCCTTCTTCGTTAAAGTTATAGTCATTACACTCGATTGCTTCTACTGCATACTCTTCGCCAGTCACCCACTCATACTCGGCCTCCAAGTCCTTGTAGATCATGCGCATCATGTCCTTGCACCAGTCTTTAAACTCGGTCTCGGCGTCGTCCGTGGGATAGGCGTTGCCGCTATCAAAGGTGTAATAGACAGAATTCTCGTGGGTATAACGACCCGAGCATTGCAGCAGCGAGCCCACAACAACCGGGCTTTCAAAGTTTTCTTCATCCTCGTCGATCGTGCTCAACAGCTTGTACAACCCACGTACCTTCTCAGGGTAGGCCACGAGCTCCTTCGCTCGTTCGTCGCTCGTGTATCCCGGCACTTTCTCCAGCTCCAACCAATCCACCGACCAGCTACCGATGAAGCACGCGCCATCACCTTGCGAGCAGAAGCCCGACCAGAAGATGTTCACATCAATAAACCCAAGGCACCCCAGCAGGTTCTTCCACTCATCAATCACGCAGTCACCATCGAAGTGCTCGCCGTTACTCTCCTGCATCCACTCGACGGCCTTGCGTTTTGCCTTCTCACTCAGATCAGCGTATTTCAAAATGGCGTCTCCTCTTCTTTCTTGGTCTTTAACGCCTCCGTCGTCAGCTTGGCAATGGCGAAGCGTTCCGGGTTAAGGTGGCCGATCGTTATGGTCACAGGCTCGATGCACTCCAGTGACTTCTTGGTGTCGGACTGCCACTTGGAGTCGAACTTATATACAGGCTCACCAACGATGTGCTTCATGAACGCCATTGCCGAATCGCAGGGCACCACCAAGTCCATGTACCCGATCGTCAGTATCACCATCTTGTCTTCTTTATTGCTCATGACTTGCCTCCATTCGGTCGATATATTTGTTGATCAGAGTGCAGTACGAATCTGCAGCGGCACCGCCAAGGCTCCCGTGCTCTGCTCTATAGCGATACCACTCCTTGCAGTTGGTTCTCCACAGCGCGAACTGATGCACCGTAACGCCCATTACCTTCAACAGCGCCTTCGCCTCGGCTTCCTTGTAACGCCTAAACTTTTTCTCTTTTTTCTCTTCGCTCACGTTGTTTCTCCTCAAGCAAGTAGTAGTCCAGCAGCTCGTTGTAGGTGTCGCCGGAGAAGTGCGAGCCAGTGCTGTGAGCGGAGAATCTAAAATAGCAGTCCGGTTTGAGCCTCCACTCCGGCACCGACATCACCACATACCCCAGCACCTTCAACAGCGCCTTGGCTTCTTCCTCGGTGTACTTCATAGCTCCAACCCCTCCATCAGCACCCAACGTCGTGTGCTATCCAGCGCTTCCGCTATAGTCCTACCTCCAGATACGCGGCGTCCGGAAACGTCGCAGACCACAACCCGCCACACCCAATCAGCTTTCGGGCTGTCGATCAGCTCCACGCTGTACCCCAGCACCTTCAACAGAGCCTCGGCTTCTTCCTCGGTGTACGTCATGTCACCCCCTCAGATATGCACAGTCTTCCCCACCGGTGCGATCACCCGGTTACCGCCAGTGATCACGAACAGCACAGGGCACGGCCACTCACCACCCCAGTCACTGCCGACGTGCCCGTCGGTCAAAATGATTGCGCACTCGGGCTTGAGGTTGTTGGCACGCATGTGACTTGTCACACAAGAAGGACTCGTACCGCCACCACCTTTCGGTTTGGTCTTGGTCTCCAACCCCTCCAGCTCGTCCACGCCGTACTTCTCGTGGGCTGCAACGCAGCTGTCCCAATACACAAGGTCGAGCACCTCGGGCTGAACCTGCTTGGCCACACCCACCACCTCGGACATGAACTCCTGCAACTCCCGGCCACCGATCGAACCCGACGTGTCAACGCCAATCAGGATGCGCCCCACCGATTCACTGATATACCCCGGCAGATACATCCCACCCGCCACGAACCGACGGTTCACCCGACGCCACGAGGACATGTCACGCCCCATGCACTGCGTAGTCACGAACTCACGTAACATCTCACGCCAGTTTACCTTGGGCTCCAGCAGTTCGGCAAGGCTGCGGTCGATGTTGCCGCCACGTTTACCCGCAAGGATGGCACCTTGGCGCAGGGCTTGGTCGATCTGGGCGGCGATCTCTTGCTGCTGCTTCTCCGGCATGGCCTCGGCTGATTCCCAGTCGTGTTGGTCGAACCCCTGCTGCCCCTGCCCCGACTTGTCACCCGTCGCGCCGCCTTCGCCGCTGCCACCCCCGCCTTGCTGGCATTGTTTCTGCAGTTCACGGAACACCTGCCCTGCGTCCATACCCTTGAACTTGGGGTCGGCAGCGCCCGGATGTTTGACCGGCATCTTGATGAAGCCTTCGCCGTTGTCGAGGTCGAGCAGCTTCAGGTTGATCACATGGTCACAGGCTAGGTTCGCCAGCTGCGGGTCTTCCTTGTACAGATGCAGCCACGTTGTCAGGTGCCGGAAGGCTTTGTGATAGTTCTCGTGCAGCACAAGGAAGCGCAGCTCGGGCTCGTCCAGATCATCGACAAACGCACGGCCATAGCGTGTCTCATATCCGTTGGTTGCTGCAGTCGGGAAGGTCTCGTCAATGCTGGTCTTGCCAAACATCACGACACCACCGATTGCACAGTGCTTGATGTGGTTGACGATCTTCAAGTGCGCCCGTGACAGGCGCTGTTCAGCGGTCAGTTTCATATCTTCTCTCCTTCATTCATAAGTTTGCACAATGCCAATGCTTCATCGAGGTCGTCCGTGTGGAAATTATCTACTCGCTTCATGAGGCGGCGATCTGTGATGGTGTAGCGTATAAGCATCTGGGCGGTGTTCACATCCCATTGCTCATGCAGGACTACATCAAAGCGTTGCACCTTCATTCCCCCTCCGCTGCGTTCAAGAGCTTGCACACCGCCTCGGCTTCGGCTTGGGTTTTGTATGTGGTGGCCACGAGTTTGTCGTCGTTTTTGTCCTCATGACAATCGTATACAAACCACTCAGTGCCCCCACCAAACCATGTGTATCTTTTAAACCGAAACTGAGTCGGGTGCTCGCTCATTGCTTCTCTCCTTACTTCCCGTCCAGCATCCAGTGGTTCTCGGTCGCCCACTTCACGAAGCTGCGATTGGCCAGTGCGAACGTACGGGCCGGGGACTTGACCACGTTGAGACAAAACACAGCTTGGAACTCCTTGGCCATGCGCTGGCAATACACCATCCACGGGTCGAAGCTACCCTTGTCAACGCGGGCCAACGCCGAGTAGATCGTAATGAATGACGCCGCAGCATCACCATCAGCGGGCAGCTTGGCAGTGTCCGGGTTCTTCACGATGCTGTCCCACGTCGGCAGCTTATCAGCCAGTGCAGCATACGCCATCATGTCCCGCGCCGCCGATTCACCCACACAGCCAGACACACCAGCGATGGTTGCGTTGACGCCGAGAGTCACACGGTGCTTGATGATGCTGCTTGCCTTGGTCAGTGAACGCGGGGTGCAGAACGCCATCGCAGGTTTGTTGGGGTGGAAGATGTAGTGATTGTCCTCCTGCCCGCCGTCAGCGAACGACGCAAGACACTGGGGATTCTGATTGACCCACGCAATGACTTCGGCCTCGACACCGTTGTTGATCGCCCACTCGCACCACTGCTCATGATCAGGAGACTCGACGGTTACGAACGACAAGCGGTTACGGGCATGGGGCTGGATGTTGTCACCGAGACCCTCACCCACGAGGTTGGTAGTGCCGAACACGATGCTGCCCTCGGGCAACGAATACTCACCCATATTACGCTCCAGCATGAGGCGCAGGGCACTGTTCTGAACCGGGCGCATGGCCTTGCCGTACTCGTCCAGCATGAGGATGATCGGCTTCTTGTTGAACAGGCGCAGCTCGCTGTTGGGTGCGAAGTGCGTGACCTTGATGCCGTTGCGCTCCTCGACATACGGAACACCCGAGATATCGGCCAAGTCCTTCGTGGTCATGTCCATGTAGACCGCGTCATGCGTGTTCTTGAACTGCTCGGCCAACCCCCACAGCAACGACGACTTGCCGATGCCCATGCCACCCTGCAGCATGATAGTAACTTCCGCACCACAGGTAGCAATGAGGTTGCGGGCTTCGGACAACGTGACACGGACTTGCGATTGAACTTGAGACATTTGCTTCTCCTTTAAGTT
>Ga0209358_10000160_pt1 | contig 62112 bp, 44 predicted proteins | sample LauGreFa1BDMLBSN_2_FD_187574 | JGI IMG/M metagenome (GOLD analysis project Ga0209358, IMG submission 187574) | Freshwater lake microbial communities from Lake Michigan, USA - Fa13.BD.MLB.SN (SPAdes) (version 2) | ecosystem: Environmental > Aquatic > Freshwater > Lake | place: Lake Michigan, USA... | reverse complement strand
TAAATTCGCATCGAATATCTTCGGTTATTGAATTTGGAGAAACTGTAATAAATTGTTTCTTTTTTCTATCCGACGGTTGACATGAAGTTCCACTTAACATTATGCCTGTATTACCTTTGCCGGATGCATCACATAAATTGATAATATTTGCGGCTTCATTACATCTATAATATAGCTGCAAACCAGGCTCGTTAAATGCAAGTGCTTTATTACTATTACACAATAATTCTAATGGGGGAACTACTCGATTCCACATCCGAATTTCATCTAATTGTCCTTTAAAAGTTCTATTGATTGATGTATTATCAGAAAGACCATTAATACTTCCAAATAGTAATTTCAAGCTAGATTTTTCAGTAGGTCTTAAATAAGAAGCTGGATATGCATCATTTTTGAAAGGGCCAGCAACTAATTCTCCATTAATAAATAATGAAATTGTAGAAGAATTACCATCAAAAACTGCTGCTATATGTGTCCATATTCCAAAATACTGAGAAAATGGAGTTCTCAAAATAGTATTATCAACAGATTTAAGTTTAGTACCATCACCATTGATTTCAAAAACCAAGTCATTATTTTGGTCTATGAATAATTGCCATACATCATTATTGTCTGTTGCTGGCCCCCAAATTCCACCTAGATATTGTCTTGTATTATTTACTCTTGTTAATTTAGCCCACATTTCAACAGTTAAAGCTGTTTGATTTTTATCTCTTACACCAAAATTACTCACCTCTATGAAATGAGCTCCTCGTCCATATGTTTCTGTCATTTGAACGGCTCTGCCTATGCATTGCTTATCTTTATCACAAGCTGGTTGCGCCTGCAATGAATACACTGATAGTATGCTAATACAGCATAAAAGGGATATCAAACAGTTCATGGGGTAGACTGCAGAAATTTTCAATCAAAATTTAGATTTTATCTATGTGATAAAATAAGAACAATTTATATTCTATTCATCATCGCTTTGGAAATATGAAATAAGGCGTTGATCATATGCTGATTTACCTTTACTTTGCTTGCTATAAATTTCTTCTTGGAGCTTTTCAGCAAAAACACCTGCTGCATTATATCCATATGTTTTAAGCAAATAATTCAGCGCAATCACTTCTGTTATAACTGTTACATTCTTTCCTGCAAAGATGGGGAGTTTTACGGTTGAAACAGGCACATTAAGTAAGGTAGAAGGTACTTCATCTAATCCAGTTCTTGTATAATCTTTATCTTTATTCCATTCTTCTAATTCAACGATTATCTCTAATCTTTTTTGATATCGAATAGCCCTAATTCCAAACATTTTCTGAACATTTATGATACCTAAACCACGGATTTCCATAAAATGCTTAACCAGGGATGTACCGGTACCCATAAGAATATTCTCACGTTTTTTTGTAAACATGATAATATCATCTGCAACTAATCTGTGGCCTCTTTCAATTAAATCTAAAGCAATTTCACTTTTGCCAATGCCACTTCTTCCAACCAATAAAACGCCAACACCATAAACATCAACAAAAGAGCCATGAACAACTGCTTGGTCTGCAAATTGATCATCAAGAAAATCAGATAATAGTGCAATAGTTTTTGTTGTTTCAAATGGAGTAACAAATACTGCAATATTTTGTTTAACTGCAATTTCAATAAGTGAATTATCAATTTGATGATTATTTGTGATGATTATACAAGGAATAGAAAATCGAGAAATATTTTCGAAAGCACTGATTCTGTCTTCTAATTGTAATGATTGCAAATAATATAATTCTGTATTACCAAATATTTGAACTCTATGAAATGTAAAAAGCTCAACAAAGCCAGCAAGAGCAAGTTGAGGCCTATGGAGATTTTTGTCTGAAATGATGTTTTCCAATCCAATATTCCCAGTAAGAGGAGTTAATTGAACTGGGGATTTCATTAATATCTCGACATTTATTTCTTCTTTAGAAATTGCTTTAATTTTTTCTAACATGCTCATAATAATCTTGATTTGGTAATAAATAAGCTCTATTAACTATTCTTTTCGACTATCTGATTGCTTTTCTTTTAACTTTCTCAATTGTGCAATCATTTTATCGGATGCGGCATGAATGCTTTGCTCAAAATTATATGAATGATCTTTTGAACTTAGAATGTGATGATTAACATGTACAATAAATTCAACTACTTTTTCATGTTCATCATCAAGAATGATCTCGGTTCTTTTGATCGAAGAATATATCTTTTCAAAATGATGTGCTGCCTTTGTTGCTAAATCATGTAATTCTGGTGATGCCTTAAAATGCCTTGAAGTGATGGTGATATTCATAACAAACCTTTAAAATAATACTATAAAATTCTTTTACCCATACATGATGCAAGAACATCTGATGCAAATACTGCACTTGCATTCATATCATCCAAAATTGGATTTGTTTCTGCAATTTCGAAAGAAGATACTAATCCACTTTCTGCTGCCATTTCCATAATCAAATGAGTTTCTCTATACGATAATCCGCCTGGAACTGGAGTGCCAACCCCTTTTGCAATGCTTGGGTCAGCACTATCTACATCAAAACTAATATGTAGATGATCTACGCTAGACCTCATCCGTTCTAATGCCCTTAAAGTAATATCATAAATCCCATGTTTATCAATACTAAACATTGTATGAGTAGTAATGCCATTACTTTTGATAAATTCTCTTTCACCTGGATCTATTGATCTTGGCCCAATAAGAACAAGGTGTTCTGCTTTTAATTTTGGCTCTGGATATAATATTGATGTTAATTCTTCTGCTCCAAATCCTAGTGAAACTGCAAGTGGCATACCATGTATATTACCAGAGGGCGTGGTTTCAGGAGTGTTCATATCCGCATGAGCATCAATCCATAATACTCCTAATGTTTTATTATGTTCTTTGCAATGAGCAGCAATTCCAGCTATCGAACCAATGCTTAAAGCATGATCTCCACCAAGAATTAATGGAAAACCACCATTGTCTAATACAGTTTTCACTTTTATAGCTAAAGAAGTACATGCTTCTGTTATTTGTGGTAAATATTTTAATGTATTATCTTGAACACTTTGCGTTTCTTGATTTGCAACTGTAATATCTCCTTCATCGATTGTTGAATACCCTAAACTGTGAAGTTTATCTGCAATTCCAGCAATTCTTAAAGCCGAAGGCCCCATATCAACCCCGCGCCTCCCAGATCCTAAATCCATAGGAATTCCAATTATATGTACTTGCTTAATCATAATAGCTTCAAATTAAAATATATCGTTAACATAACACTTTTTATCTGGCTCAAACATAGCAGAAAAGCTGCTTCTCTCAAACTCAAAAAAAATATCTTTTTTCATTAATTGTAATTTTCATAAAAATGTTTAATTTTGCGTCTCCTAATTGCCCGGGTGGCGAAATGGCAGACGCACAGGACTTAAAATCCTGAGTATGGCAACGTACGTGCGGGTTCGAGTCCCGCCCCGGGCACACCCTTTTAGTTTTAGCCGTTGTTTCGGCAAATGTATATGCATTCAGAATATTTTCGAGATTCAATTTCTCATTCCTTTTGGTGTAAAGCAGCAGAACCAACTGATAAAATATTCTTGCGGACAGTTTTTTTGGCATTATTCATGTAGTGAATAAACCTTATGAAACAATCTCCTTCCTTTTTGTTAGAAAATTTACTAATTACTCATGATGTTACTATTGTAGATTTCTGGCATTGTTTCAATCAGTTCTTATGTTTCAATTTGATGTAATCGTTTATGCTTAGCCCTAATAGTGCTTATATTGATGGTTTATATGCGGATTTTTTACATGATCCACATTCAGTAGGCGAAGATTGGCGAGAGTATTTCCAATCAATTAAAAATAGGGAAGAAAGTGGGGTAATGGAAAGAACTTCTCCAACACAAAAAGTTTCTATTCCAACTTCTGAATTATCTTCACATACAGATATATCTTCTAGTACTAGTATATCTCCTTCACAATCTGTACAGTCTTCACACAGCATACCTACTCAAAGTAATGACACTAATATATCATTAGGATCTAATGATACACCAGAAATACTCTCTGGAATATCTGCAAAGATTGCTGCTAATATGTCTAATTCATTACATGTACCAACAGCAACTTCATTCCGCGTATTACCAGTAAAAGCTTTAGAAGAAAATCGTCGTTTAATTAATAGACATCTTGAACGTAATCTAAAACGTAAGATTAGTTATACGCATATTTTAGCTTGGGCAATTGTTAAAGGCTTGGTTAAATATCCGCATATGAATGATGCATTTACCATGAAAGATGGTATACCACATAGAATTAAGCATGCATCAATTAATATTGGTTTAGCAGTAGATATTACACGCAAAGATGGTATGAGAATGCTTGTTGTACCAAGTATAAAACATGCTCAAAATCTTTCATTTAGTGAATTTTGTGCTGAATATGATTCATTAATATCTAAAGCTCGCAATAATAAGTTAAGTGTTGATGAAATGACAGGTGCAACTGTTTCATTAACAAATCCAGGTACTATAGGAACAATATCTTCTGTACCTAGATTGATGGAAGGACAAGGACTCATCATTGCGGCTGGATCTATTGATTATCCAGCAGAATTCCAAGCTGTAATGCCTGATGTATTATCCACTCTGGCTATTAGCAAAGTGGTGACTGTAACTAGTACATATGATCATAGAATCATTCAGGGTGCAGAATCCGGTGAATTTTTGGCTTATCTTCACAAATTGATGATTGGAGAAGAATACTTTTATGATCAAATCTTTGCACAATTACATATTCCTTTTGAACCAGTACGTTGGGCTAAAGATAATCGAATCAATCCTTTTATGTCACAGGATGAATTCGAAAAATTAGATAAAGAAGCATGTGTAGCACAGATGATTCATGCTTACAGGGTAAGAGGTCATTTTTTAGCGGATATAAATCCACTTGGACTTCAAAGTTATTATTATCCTGAATTAGATCCAGCATCGTATGGATTTACAATCTGGGATTTAGATAGAGAGTTTGATACTGGAGGAATTGGAGGAATAAATCGAGCTCCACTTCGTACAATTATCGATATGTTAAGAGATACCTATTGCGGAAAGCTAGGTATCGAATATATGCATGTACAAGATCCATTAAAAGAAAAATATATTCAAAATTGGGTAGAACCTACTAGATTTTCATATCCTTTTACCAAAGAAGAAAGACTTCATACATATAAGCATCTTACTCAAGCTGAACAATTTGAGCAATATCTACATACTAAGTATTTAGGATCTAAGAGATTTTCTTTAGAAGGCGGAGAAACAACAATTACCTTCTTAGAAAAAACTCTAGAAATGGCTGCAGATAATGGTGTTAAAGGTGTAGTTTTAGGAATGGCTCATAGGGGAAGGTTAAATGTTCTTGCTAATATTTTACATAAACCCTATGATAAAATCTTTGATGAATTTGAAGGCAATTATGATCCAAATTCATTTGACGGTTCTGGCGATGTGAAATATCATCTAGGTGCAACAGGTATATTTACTTCTAGAAGCGGACATTATGTTAGTGCGATTCTAGCTCCAAATCCTAGTCATTTAGAAGCTGTAAACCCTGTTGTAGAAGGTATTGCCAGAGCATTAAATGATATCAGTAATGATACAATGTGTTCAAGTCATTTACCAATCTTGGTGCATGGGGATGCAGCTTTTGCTGGACAAGGCATTGTACCCGAAACATTAAATCTTTCTAGATTACCAGGCTATAAAACTGGTGGAACAATCCATGTTATCATAAATAATCAAATAGGGTTTACTACTTCCCCTGATGAAGGTAGATCTACTCCTTATTCAAGTGATATTGCTAAGATGCTTCAAGTGCCAATTATCCATGTAAATGGAGATGACCCAGAAGCAGTAAGATTATCAGCAATTTTTGCTTTTGAGTATAGACAAAAATTTGGTGATGATGTGATTGTAGATATTTTCTGCTATCGAAAATATGGACATAATGAAACTGATGAACCAAGTTATACTCAACCATTATTATATAAAAAGATTAAAGCTCAAGTACCTGTAAGACATCTGTACAGAATGCGATTAATTGAAGAAAAAGTATTTACATCGGACGAATTAGAGTTAATTGTATCAGATGTAAAAACCTCTTTAAATGCTGCATTTGCAGAGCGAACAGCAGCTGGTCCAAAACCGTATAATGTAAATGAAGGTATTGATATTTTTGCTCCAGTTAATACCGAAGTATCTACATCTATTCTTCAAGAAATTGTAGATAAAATATCTCATATTCCTCCAGGATTTACGGCTAATCCAAAAGTTGTAGATTTATTGTCAAAAAGATCAAAAATGCTTGATTCAGAATCTCCATCAATCGATTGGGCAATGGGTGAAGCATTGGCATTTGGATCATTATTATTAGCAGGACATTCCATTCGTATGTCTGGACAAGATTGTGGTCGTGGTACATTTAGCCATAGACATGCAATTTTGAAAGATTTTCAGACAGAAGAGCAGATTGTTCTATTAGATCATCTCAAAGATGGGCAAGGTCATCTCCGCATTTTTAATAGTCCTTTGTCGGAAGTTGCAGTACTTGGCTTTGAATTTGGATATTCTACGATATTAGCAGATGGCTTAACATTGTGGGAAGCTCAATTTGGCGACTTTGTTAATGGAGCGCAAGTTATCATAGATCAATTTATATCTAGTGCAGAAGCTAAGTGGGGACAACACTCGAATCTAACTTTATTATTACCGCATGGATACGAAGGGCAAGGACCCGAGCACTCAAGTGCTCGATTAGAGAGATTCTTACAGTTATGTGCCGAAAACAATATGTTCGTTTGTAATTTTACTACGCCTGCACAGTATTTTCATGCTTTGCGTAGACAAGTTATTGCTCCATATCGTAAGCCTTTAATTGTAATGTCTCCTAAAGAGATATTAAGAAAGCCTATATCTGTTTTATCAGATTTTATGACTCCTTGCTTCAAGGAAATATTAGATGATACTTCTATCAAACAACCTGAGCATATTCAAAGAATTATATTCTGTTCAGGTAAAGTGTATTATGATTTAGTTGCTGAACGGACAAGAATAGGTGCAGATTCTACAGTTGCAATTATAAGAATTGAACAGATTTATCCATTTCATCAGCAGATGATCCAAGAGATTATGTCTAAATATCATGCAGCAACATCTGTCGTATGGGCACAAGAAGAACCTAAAAATCAAGGTGCTTGGTTTTTTGTTGCTCCTAGATTAATTGAGCTTTTATCTATTAATCAACGCTTAAGTTATGCTGGTAGGGAAGAAGGTGCTAGCCCTGCAACAGGTTTTGCTAAAAAACATGAATATCAAAAACAACAAATTCTTAAAACAGCATTTGCTAAATAAGTCACATCTACATATGCAAAGCCCCCAAAAAGATAGACACTTTTGGGGGCTTTTTTTTATATAATTATCTATAAGCAGGAAGATTTCTTTTTGTAATTGCCATATCCCTTAATTGTGAAGCTTTAGCTCCAAATCGTAGAATAAAACCCTGATTATATCCAGAAGGAAACCAATTAGCAGATAATTCCCAACAATCTAAGTCTTTGGTAATAGAGATACTTGGTGCAATTACATTATTATAAATAACATCATAATTCAAAGCACTCTTTATCGTCCAAGTTGGTGTTAGGTTAATACTAAAATCTGCTCGAATATCACATCTTTCTATAATCTGGCCTTGCACAGGTTCATTATAATTGTAGGTTAAGCTACCATTTAAAGTCCAAGGTATAGAAATAGGTGTATATCCTCGTCCATGTTCTCCATAATAATCAAAATCACTTTTTACTTCATTTATTCTTCTAGAGAATCTATCACCTACATTATCTTGCACTATATCAGAGCTATCGTTCTGTGACATTTCTTGTGAAAATGTCCCAGATGAAAAATTAGTTGAAATATTTGCTGTAAAATATGTGAGCCTAATTACCCCTTTTCCAGATTCTTGAAGAAATTTACTAGATGGTACTTTGATACCCTGGGAATTAATAGCATCATCGTATAGGGTAAAACCAGCACTGCCATTAAGATTAAATTTGCCTAATGAAACAGTTCTGAATGAAGTATTGATAGTGCTAAAATGTAAAGAATCCAATTGTGGATTATAATTTCCTTGAATATCCAATTGGAGCAGATCTATATTCTTTTCAGCAGAATCACCTTGGGCAATTTTAGCTTCAAATCGATTACTTAAACTGTAATTTAATAGGGTAGAAGCAATATTAGGAGCTCTACCACCATCTTTTTCATAAAGAGAATATTCTATTTGTCTGTTTCTGGTATAATCGAAATAACTTTTTATGTTTTCAGAAGTTGAAGAAGAATATTCAGGTGAAAATGAAATACTAAAAGAGGGTGTTAATGTATGTCTAAATGCATTTATTCCAGCGATATTTGGCTTTACAATACCAAAAAGTCTGGTACTAATCCCAAGTGCAAGTTGATAAGAAAACTCTCTAAGAGGAGCTATACTAGAAGTAAAACTATCTTCTATAGAAGAATCAATAGGATTCATTGTTCGATTTAGTTTTCTAAAGAACCAATTTTCACTATAAGAAATACTTGGCGTAATAGAAAAATACCCAAGTTTTGGAGATATACTGATAGAAGGATTATGCCTGATAACTGCAGTAGAAAAATCAGAAAAACTGGTATCAGAAGTTGCAGCAATGATATTTCTGCTGTGATTTTGGGTTAATGCACCTCTTACAAAGTAAGAAATACCAATATCAGACAACCAAGAATTCCCTGAGATCAGTTTTTTTACTGGAAAAAAGGTTGGTACATTATAACTAAAATTTGGATTGATACTGTATTCCTTCGTCACGATATTTTGAGTACTAGAAATATCAATACCTACACTGCTACCATTATCAAAGCTAGTTGAATAACCAGCATTTGAAAATAATGATTGTTGAATTCTTTGATTTAAATCTGTTGCAAAACGATTATTAAACGACTGTGTAGCAATATTTACGGAGGCATTTATGCGTGTTTGCGGACTTAGAATATGATTATGATTTCCAATGATTCGCCAATTATCTGTAAGAGGAGAATCTTGATTTAGCCTTCTACGACCATATTCTAATGATAAAGATCCAGTTAACTGGTTTGAAACATTATATCGCCAAGAATTTCTAATCAAAAAACCAGTTTTACTAAATAAGTCTGCAGTTAGTTGCGTGTCGAAATAATCACTTAATGCAAAGTAATACCCTAAGTTTTGGAATACTACACCGTCGACAGTTGAAAAATATGGAGGATTCACTAAAACACCAGATGATCTTCCTGTTTTATTAGGAAAATATAAACCAAAGGGAATAACAAAAACAGGAACGTCTTCAACATAGAGCATGATTGGATCCATGAAAATTTTATCATTCACAACAACTTTCATAGAAGGAGATCCAAAATAAAAATGAGGATGAGGTTTAGTACATGTAGTATAGCATCCATTTTGAATGAATAGTGTATTTTCTGACATCTTTTTTACTTTAGAACCAAAGAAAAATCCACCTTCATCAGCTTTAGTTTCGCCCATAGTAATAGTACCTTTTTTAGTCTCAAGATTAAATAAAATCTTTTCTCCTATAAACTCTTCTCCATTATCATTGAACTTTGGAAAACCATACGCTTTTCCTGTAGAATCTTTTAAGCCTTCTGCTTTAAGAAGAGACAGATTAAAATCTAATTCTATATGTTCTGCTTTTAATTCTTGTTTTTTTAAAGAGATTTCAGCGTCTCCATTAAGATTCATTTTCTTTTTTTTAATCAAAAGTACAACGCTGTCCCTAGCAGAATAGCTTACAGTTGTATCGATCCCTTTAGATTGCTGTGGTGGTGCAGAGAGTAGTAAGGTGTCTTGAATCTGTTTGATAGAATCTACAAATACAGGAAAAGCCTGCATGCTATTGTTAAGCATCCAAGCTAAAAGAAAAAAAACACTAACAATGAAATATGATTGTAAGCGAATAATCATCTATCTAATGATTACTCCATTTTTAAGATATTGATAGAAGAAGGCACATTAAATCTCATTGCAGTAGAAATCTTATTATTGACTTTTATATCTTGGGCTTCAATTTTCATAATAATTTCCTTGGTAGGAACAGAAAGAGTTACATTTTTGGGTATCATAATTGAATCATATTGTTGATATCCACTATACAAAACAGAAATTTCTGTGATACCTTCGGCATTTTTTCTTTGATATTGTTTTATTAATCCATCACTTTTGGTGCACAGAACAAATTCTATGCCACCAAGTGAATGTGGTCTTTTATACAAAATAGAATTAGTATCAGCATAATCTGAAACGCGAATATATTCTGATGGATTACCTGGAATTTCAGCTCTAAGAAGCGATAAATAATCGGTAAATGACAAAGGAATAAATGTCACTTTTGATAAATTATCTGCATTTGGTATTCCTTCAATTGCACGTCCTTGTAAATTGTCTAAAAACAAGAAATACCCTGAACTAGCAAATAATTTAGCTACACTAAATCCAAATGGCCCTGTAATATGCATACTTAAGGAATCTTTACCTAGCATTATAAATTCACATTGTGCATTATTTGATTGTCCTTGCATTGTTACAGTTAAGTCAGCATTCATCTCGATGCTTTTTAATTCTGTATTCCTTGTATTCATCATATCTTGAAGCAACATTGATGATGAATTATCAGTAGAACTAAACATAGAAAAAGGAATCATCACATAGAGTGAGAATACACAAAAAACTGTGAAAGTATATTGTTTCATAATAGTATCCGTATAAGTAATCTTTAGTTGGTAGAGTGTCGGTTCAGTCTATTGATTATTTTTGACAATTAAAAATAAATGAAACTATAGTAAATTTATCACTGTTAACTGAAACATTAGAATATTATACGAGAAACCACAAATGGTATATGTAACAAGAAAAATGCATTTCTCTGCATCGCATAGATTATATAATCCAACATTTGAACCAGAGAAAAATAATCTAATATTTGACAAATGTAATAATCTTAATGGTCATGGACACAATTACACTTTAGAAGTTACTGTTAAAGGTCTACCAGACCCAGAAACTGGCTATGTAATTGACTTAAAATACTTGCGCGATTTGATTGACGAACATATTATTGATAAAGTAGATCACAAGCATTTAAATTATGATGTAGACTTTTTAAAAGGCATCATACCTACAGCAGAAAACATTGCAGTGAGCTTTTGGAGAATATTAGATCCACAAATCGTACAAGGGAAACTTCATTCAATCAAATTATTTGAATCAGATCAAAACTTTGTTGAATATTTGGGTGATCCAATAGAAATTCCCGTTTATAATATATGAAAAACATAGGGTAGATTAACAATGAAAAAAACAGCAAATAATAAGATCTTATCTTCATTGTCTATGCCAAATGATATAGAAGATATGATGATCGAACATCATCCTTTAATTAATGAATTTAGTAAAAAGATTTTTCCTAAAATTAATAGCAAGGGATATCCTTTATTTGATGCAAATGGTAATTCGTCAGTTTCATCTGAAGAAAAAGAAGAGATGATTATTCAGCTAAAAGAAAAGTTCTCAGAGGTTTTTGATATACTAAGAATAGACAGAAATGATCCTAATAGTACCAATACACCTCATAGATTAGCAAAAATGTGGGTGAATGAATTATTTGCTGGAAGATTCAATGCAGCTCCTAAAATCACGGTTTTCCCAAATCGGAAAAATGTAGACGAATTGATTATCAGCAAAAATATTACAGTAATGAGCGTTTGTTCTCATCATTGGCAGCCAATTGCAGGAACATGCTCTATAGGGTATATCCCTGGAGACTTTGTTTTAGGATTATCAAAATTGACGAGAATTGTTGAGTGGTTTTCTAGAAGAGGTCAAATTCAAGAAGAATTGGGAGAACAAATTGCAGATTTTATAACTGAAACAATTCATCCAAAAGCATTGGGTGTTGTCATAAAATCAAAGCATTATTGTATGATTGCCAGAGGAGTATCAGAATCTGAGGAAAGAGCTGAAATGGTAACTTCAGTTATGCGTGGAGGATTAAGAGAAGATTTTTCACTTAGAAATGAATTCTTGAATTTATTAGATTGATAATGGTAAAAAAAGAAATTCCATCACATATCTATGAAATTCCATTCTGGAAAGATTCTTTGCTAGTTGCTGGAATTGATGAAGTTGGAAGGGGAGCATTAGCTGGACCAGTAGTAGCTTGTGCAATCATTTTACCTATAGGTTCTACTAATGATATAGGTTGTATTGATTCTAAGCTTTTATCCGTTAAAGAAAGAGAGAAAATATCTGAAATACTAAAACAAAGGGCTTTAACATATTCATTTGGGATAGTTGATCATCATGAAATTGATAAGATTAATATTAGAAAAGCTACATTAAAAGCAATGCATTTGGCATTGAAAGACTTAAATATAAATCCTCATCATGCATTAATTGATGGTAATTATTTTGAACATCCCACAATTCCTTCTACAACTATCATTAAAGGGGATTACCATTGTTATTCTATAGCAGCTGCATCAATTTTAGCAAAAGTAGAAAGAGATAAAATAATGATGGAAATAGATAATCATGTCGATTCACTTTATTATTTTGCAAAAAATAAAGGATATGGAACATTGGCACATCGCAAAGCTTTGCAAGAATTAGGTGCAACACCATATCACAGAGATACATTTTTATCACGAATACTTTAATACATGCGATATTTCTTTGAAAATATATTAGTGATTGACCCACATAGGGGAATACATGAACATAGAAATATATTGATTGAACAAGGAATGATACTTCATTCATCTGTTGAACATATTGAAATACCTCAAGATACAATCCACATTGAAGCATCACATCTAATTGCTGCACCTGGCTTTGTAGATATGCATGTTCATTTAAGAGAGCCAGGCCAAGAATATAAAGAAACAATAGAATCAGGAACATTAGCAGCAGCTAATGGAGGATTTACGGATATTGTATGTATGCCTAATACGCTCCCAGCTTTAGATAGTAAAATTAACCTTGAATATGTTAAAAATAGGGCAAAGGATAATATAGTAAATGTACATATTTGTGCAGCTACTACTATAGGAAGAGAAGGAAAACTATTATCACCTATGATTGATTTAATAGATGCTGGAGCGATCATGTTTTCTGATGATGGTTCTTGCATTGAGAATGCAGAAATGATGAGAATTGCATTTAATTATGCAGCGCCATTTGATGCATTATTAACCCAACATTGTGAAGAACATAGTCTTACAAAAAACTTTGTTATCCATGAAGGAACAGTATCAGCAGATTTAGGAGTAAAAGGATATCCAACTGTAGCAGAAGAAATTATCGTATCTAGAGATATTCAATTGGCAGCTTATTGCGGCAATAGACGTTATCATGTATCACATTTAAGCACAGAAGGCAGTGTGCAATTGGTGAGAGAAGCTAAAGCAAAAGGACAACGCATTAGTTGCGAAGTCACTCCACATCATTTTATCTTAACCGATAAAGCCGTGCTTGAGTATGGAACCCATGCAAAGATGAATCCTCCATTAAGAGAGCAATCTGATATAGAAGCAATATTAAAAGGCTTGCAAGATGGAACAATTGATGCAATTGCTACAGATCATGCTCCTCATGCAATACATGAAAAAAATTGCGAGCTAGCAATTGCAGCAAATGGAATCACTGGAATAGAAACATGTATTGGATTAGCTTTTCAATACTTAGTTAACAGCCAAGTAATATCATTAGATAGATTTGTGTATTTATTATCAACAGGCCCAAGAAATATCCTTCAGTTACAGCATCCATCTCTAGAAAAAGGTGAGTCAGCATGTATTACGATTTTTGATAAACATGCTGAATGGACAGTTAACTTAAAAAATATGAAATCAAAATCTGTTAATACACCTTTCGATAATTGGATATTAGTAGGAAAACCTGCATTTATTTTCAACAATAATCAAGTATATAAGTCAGAGTTGTAAGTTGTTGAAATTAAAAATCTTGTAATAAATGTCGATGATTAAATTACCTTGCATCTTTAAAAATCTTAAAAATTTTTCTTACTCTTTTCAAATATTTCCTTGTAAGAGTGTTCATTACAATGTATTTTCGTGCATTCGATTTGACAGCAGCTTCTCTTCGAATATTATATACTCAATAATTGCTTGTATATGAAAAATAAGTTAATCCCATTCTCTCTAATCATCACATCGTTTTCGATACTTCTACTTTCTAGTGGTTGTAATGTTCAAGGATTTTTTACGAAATACGAGGATGATCCTGTGTATACAGCGCCTTATTCACAAACAGCAGCAAATGCTTCAGCTTCTGGAACTGATGCTGCAAGTGCATCACCAGGTGCTCAAGTATTCACTTCAATATGTTCATCATGTCATCAGGCAAAAGGCCAAGGTGTACCAGGAACTTATCCACCATTAGCAGGTTCTGCAATAGCACAAGATGCCGATGCTACGAAACCAATTCGATTGGTTCTTCATGGTTTTAAGGGTCAAATTGAGAGGAATGGTAAAACGTATAATGGTGTTATGTCATCATGGAAGCAATTATCTGATCAAGAGATAGCTGATGCTTTAACATATGTTCGATCTAGTTGGGGTAATTCAGCTGGAGCAGTAACACCTGATGAAGTAAAGTCAGTTCGAGATAAGACTTCTGGACGTTCTAGTGCATATGAAGAAGCTGAGCTTCAGCAAGCATTATAATTATTTAAGTAATTAATTTCGTTAACGTTAAAGTTCTGGGTATTTGCATGAATTTTGATTTGTCTAAAGGTTTAGAGTGGGCTTATAGAGATATGCTCACATTCTTTCCCGAAAACGTTAGCACATTTGGCGCTCAACTAGATTCAATATTTGCATTAATATATTGGTTTTCTGTTGCTACATTTTTCCTTACCTATGGCTTACTAGTTATATTTATGGTTAAGTATAGGTATAATGAACATAGAAAAGCGTATTATTTCCATGGTAATAATTTGATGGAATTTACATGGACATTATTACCTACTATTTTCTTTGTTGGTTTAGGATTATGGAGTGATGGTGCATGGTCAAAGACAAAATATGCATCAAGGGTGCCAAAACCAGATGTAGAAATTGATGTATTGGGATATCAGTCTGGATTTGGTTGGCAATTTCGTTATGCAGGTCCTGATGGTGTGTTTGGGAATAAGGACCGTGAACAAATTACAATTGCAAATCCATTCGGTATTGATTCAAATGATATACATGGAAAAGATGATTTTGTTATTATAAGTCCTGGTGGATCTAGGCCTATTCCAATTCATTTACCTGTAAACAAGAATATCTTAGTAAATCTATCTTCAAATGACGTTTTACATAGTTTCTTTTTACCAAACTTTAGAGTAAAGCAGGATGCATTGCCTGGGCAATGGATTAAAGTTTGGTTTAATGGATCTAAAATAGGTACATATGAATTAGCTTGTGCTGAATTATGTGGCTCAGGTCATTACAATATGAGAGGCCAAGTATTTATTGATAGTCAAGCTGATTATGATAAATGGTTAGACGAACAGTATAAAATATCAAAGCCAGTTTTAGAAGCTCCTGTCTCGTCAGATACTACTATTGTAGCATCTGCAGATACAAAAGATAGTAAAACAACAAAGAATTAATCAATTGTCAAGATTTATTGGTACTACACTATGCAAACGGCAGTAGCTAATGCGAATGAAATTCATGGTCATGATACTCACCACGGTGCAGATCATGCTCATCATGAGCTCTCATTTATAAGAAAGTACATTTTTTCAACAGATCATAAAGTAATTGCCAAACAATTTATGGCAGTTTCACTTTTCTTCCTTTTTGTAGGTGGTCTGTTTGCGCTTATGATTAGATGGCAGATAGCTTATCCTGGTTCAGCAATTCCATTAATTGGTAATATTTTACCAAATTCTTGGGTTTCTGATGGAGCTGTAACTGCTAATTTTTATACACAATTACTTACCCTACATGGAACAGTGATGATATTTTATGTTATCATTCCATTAGCAGTAGGTATGTTTGGTAATTTCTGTATTCCGTTGATGATAGGAACGGACGACATGGCATTACCAAGATTAAATATGTTCTCATTTTGGTTGGTTCCTCCAGCTGGTTTAATAATGCTTTCTGGATTCTTTTATGATTCAGGTACAGCAGCTGCTGGTTGGACTGGCTATCCTCCATTGGGCCCAACTTCAGGTCCTGGCCAAACTACCTGGCTTGTATCACTATTCATGATTGGTTTTTCTTCAATCATGGGTGGAACAAATTATATGGCTACTGTTTTAAATAAGCGTGCTAAAGGATTGCAATTATTCCAAATGCCATTAACAGTATGGGCTCTATTTATAACAGCAATTCTTATAACATTAGGAACTCCTGTTTTAGCAGCAGCTATAGCAATGCAAATTTGTGATCAATATTTACATACAGGCTTTTTTATGCCTGATAATTTATTAGTTACAGCTCCTGATAATACATATGTAACAAATGCATTTATAGCTCAAGGAAATCAATTACTAGAGCATAAGCAATTGTTAGGTGGTGGTGGACAACCAATTTTATGGCAACATTTGTTTTGGTTCTATTCTCATCCTGCTGTATATATCATGATTCTACCAGGAATGGGTATAGTGTCTGATGTATTGTCAACATTTGCACGTAAGCCAATTTACGGATACAAGGCAATGATATTTGCAATTATGGCAATAGCATTTTTAGGATTTATTGTTTGGGGACATCATATGTTCCAATCAGGAATGAATCCTTTATTAGGTACAACCTTTATGCTATCAACTATATTAATTGCAGTTCCATCCGCTATTAAAGTTTTCAATTGGTTAGGTACAATTTGGAAAGGTAATATTAGGTTCACAGCAGCCAATATGAATGCATTGGCATTTATCGCAACCTTTATTATTGGAGGTTTAAGCGGTGTTTTTATGGCATCAGCACCTGTAGACATTTACATCCATGATACATACTTTATTGTAGCACATATTCATTATGTTCTTTTTGGTGGAGCTCTTTTTGCAATTTTTGCTGGAATTTATTATTGGTTCCCAAAAATGTATGGCAAAATGCTGAATGAAAATTTAGGACGTAAACACTTTTACTGGTCATTTGTATTTTTCAATTTGACATTCTATCCTATGCATATATTAGGTGTAGGTGGACATATGAGAAGAATATACAATCCATATATATATGAGTTTTTACAACCATTACAACCAATGAATCAATTTGTAACTTTTGCGGCTATTATCTTAGGATTTTCTCAATTGATATTAGTTGTAAATATACTTTGGTCATTAAAGTATGGTAAAGCAGCTCCAAGAAATCCTTGGCAATCTAACTCTATAGAGTGGTCTGCACCAGCACATCCTGGTCATGGTAATTTTGATACAGATATAGTTGTATACCGTGGTCCTTATGAATATTCTGTTCCAGGAAGAGAATCAGATTTCTATCCACAGACAGAGCCACCTTCAGAGAATGAAGTACCGGTACATTCTGGTCATTAAAAATACAAATTAGCTGTAGAGCTGTCACATTTTATTGATTTTAACTGTGTCAAATAAAGAAAGAATCAGCTTCAGCCATAAAATAAAAGCGTACTTTGAATTAACAAAACCCGGAATTACCCGGATGATAGTATTAACGGCTGCTACGGGATATTACTTAGCAATACCTGTTCATTTCGAAGAATACTGTTCATCTTTTGGAAATATCCTTCTTTTTCTTTTTGCGATGGTGGGTACTGCATTAACCTCAGCTGGAAGTTGTGTTCTCAATAATTATTATGAAAGAGAGTATGATGAACAGATGAAAAGAACAGTGTCAAGAGCATTGCCATCTGGAATAATATCTGCACAATCTGCATTATTATTTGGTATACTGATAAGTCTTCTTGGATTAAGTATACTGTATGTATATGTGAATATAATTACTGCGGTATTATCATTGATAACGATAATATCTTATGTGTTTCTTTATACACCTCTAAAAAGAAGAACAAAATTGTCTTTATATGCTGGTACACTACCAGGTGCATTACCTGCTTTAGGCGGCTTTACAGCATATACTGGAGAAATAGGATTATCTGGAACATTATTGTTTTTAATAGTATTGTTTTGGCAAATACCACATTTCTTAGCATTAGCTTGGATATATAGATTAGACTATAAACAAGCAGGTTTTAAAATGCACACATATGAAGGTGATTCAAGTGGAAAAAGAATTTCAATGTTGTCAATAGTATACACAATGTGTTCAGTGATGACATCATTATTACTATGGCAATATTCTAAACTAGGTTTTGTTTATTTATTGGGAGTTTTATTACTTTCATTATTCTTTTTATATGCATGTATACAATTTATGCTACACAAGGATAATAAAAGTGCAAAACTTCAACTATATGCATCATATGCATATTTATCGGGAATATTTTTGTTAGTGTTTGTCAATAAACAACTGTAACAGCAATGTCAGGTTTATCACTTTCTCACGAACCAGTCACTGGCGTCCCTAATGGGAAGCTAGCAATGTGGATCTTTTTAGCCTCAGAGATCATGTTCTTTACAGGTTTTTTTGGAGCATTTATAGTGCTTAGAAATTCCAACTTAGAATTATTTTCACATTCAGCAGGCGAACTTAATAAGGGATTAGCCTTATTAAATACATTCATACTTATCGGAAGCTCATTAACAATGGCTTTATCGATATTAAATTTAGAGAAGGGCAATACAGCAAAGTTTCGTTTATTCTTAGGCTTAACAATACTTTGTGGATTTGGCTTTTTAATTGTAAAAACAATAGAATATACAACCAAGTTTGGACATCATATCTTTCCTTGGACAAATGTATTCTTTAGTTTTTATTTTATAATGACAGGATTTCATGCTTTGCACGTAATTGCTGGTATGATCCCCATGTTTTTTATGTTTATAAAGTCTTTTACCAAAAAAGGATATAATTATCCAACGAAAGTTGAAACATTGGGTCTTTATTGGCACTTTGTTGATTTAGTATGGATTTTCTTATTCCCAGTATTGTATCTAATATTTCCATCCCATTAAAGGTAGGAGAAAGTATTTATGAGCAATCATCATCATCCAGATCCAGAATCCATGTTCAGTTCATATATTAAAGTAGCATCTGCACTTTTTATATTAACAGTTCTTACATGGGTGGCTGCTTTAGATTGGGTTCCAAGAAGTTGGGGCGAAGCAGGTAATTCTCTACACATAGGTATTGGATTATTAATTGCATTGATAAAAGCATCTATGGTTTTTTATATATTTATGCACTTAAAGTTTGATAATAAATTTATACGGGCATTTGTATTTATACCTATATTTTTATTCTTTGTTTTAACTTTTGCATTAAATGTACTTGGACCTTAAATGAGAATAGCTAATGTTCTTAAAAACTTAGCTTCTATTTCATGTACTTTACTATTGTTCTTTGTTTTTGGCTGTAATCAAGATTCAAATCAAGATACTTATCATAATATCTTTGAAAATCTTCCTGATATAAAAAAAGTTCCAACATTTAAAGGAAACTTAGATAATGGCAAAACTTTTTCTGAGAAAGATATTCAAGGATCTATAACTATAGTTTCTTTCTTTTTTGCTTCTTGTTCAGATATATGTCCTAGAATGAATACAATACTATCAGATATTGTTCAAAGACATACATCTAATAAAATATCCTTTGTATCTATTACAGTAGATCCAGAAAATGATACAATACAAGCTTTGGAAAAGTATAGAAAAGATCATAAATACGATGATAATAGATGGAAGTTTTTAAGAATTGAAAAAGATTCATTACTTACATTGACAATTAAAGGTTTTATGGTAGGAAGTTCTGAAAATCCTGCAAATCATTCTGCAAGATTTATATTATTGGATGACAAATCCCATATCAGAGCTTATTATGATCCATTTGACAAACAAAAATTAAGTGAATTAGATAATTTGCTCTCGGAAATATCAAAAAAATGATGAAAACACTAAAACATATAATATTATTCTTATTGATAAACATTTATCCTTTGTTAGCATGTCCCAATTGTAAGGATGCCTATTCAACAGGTACAACACAGGCCGCTATAGGAGAAGGTTATTCAATGAGTGTACTTTTTATGTTATCGATGCTATTGTTGGCAATTGGTATTGTTGTCGGCAGAATTGTGTATGCAATCAGAAAGAAAAATAGAAATCAAATACTTGCATAAATATCTCATTGTGAGTTTGTAATAATGTTTACTAAAGAATTAGACAAGAAACTAAAGCGTGCTTTTACGATGGGTGGAGGCACAGTAGTTGTACTTGCGCTTGTACTTATTTTTGGTCAGAATAATAAAGTAACCGATGTAGGTTATAGACCTGATCAACCAATTCCTTTCTCTCATAAACTTCATGCCAATGAGGATACCATATCCCACAATGGTGTAAAAATGAAAGGATTGGGTATTAAATGTATGTATTGTCATGCACAAGCCGAAGTATCTGCGCATTCTCCTGTACCCACAACAAGTACATGTATGAATTGTCATGTCCTTCCTATGAAGCTTGAAAATGAACGTGGTAATCCTGGTCCATTAGAATTAATTCGTACATCTTATGAAAAGAATAAACCTATCGAGTGGGTTCGTATTCATAAGTTGCCTGATTATGCTCATTTTAATCATAGTAGACATATCAGAGCCCAACTTGATTGTAAGTCATGTCATGGCCCAGTTGAAACTATGGGAGTAATATCTCAATACAAACCATTATCAATGGGTTGGTGTTTAGATTGTCATAGAAATCCAGAGCAATTTGCAGTACCAGCAAGGCCAATTTCTGGGATCTATGCATATGACTATGAAAACAGAAGTCAGATTGATAAATTCATTGGTGTAAGAGCAAATTCTTATGATGCAAGTGCAACAATTAAACTTGCAGCTATGAAACCAGTTGTACAACCATCCTATGGAATGGTAGAGACAGCAGATTTGCCTAAGCCTGTAGTAGAAGGAATGCTTGTTCCAAAGCATGCTCAATATGGTCCGGAAAATTGTTCTTCCTGCCATCAATAATTCAAGAAAAAGTACAAATAACTATAGAAGTAGCTCTAGAAATGTCACAGCGACAACATTCAACTTACTTCCGCCACTATGGCGAGCTTGACAACCCAACAAATGGGAATGGACAAGAATTTGAATTCGATACAAATAAACCATTATTGGATTCTGGTGTTTCACGCAGAACGTTCATGACTGTTCTGTCTGCCTCTATGGCCATGGCTGCTGCTAGTTGCAGACGTCCTGAGCATAAACTTGTGGCAGCAATTACACCTACTGAATACCAAATACCTGGTTTACCGAATTATTATACCACAGTTTATCAACATAAAAATGCGGCTTTTGGTTTGCTGGTTAAAGCAAGAGAAGGCCGTCCTATTAAAGTTGATGGAAATGAAAAGCATAGTGCATCCGTAGGAAGTTCATCTGCTTTTATTCAAGGTACCTTGCTTTCATTATATGATCCCGATAGAATTCGAAGATCGAGAGTTAATGGTGGCGATTCTAGTACAACAAATGCAGCATCTACTATTGCGCAAGCGATAACAAGTGCTTCTAATAATGGCAAAAAAACAGCTATTATTATTGATGAACATTGCTCTCCTTCTTTTTTGGCATTAGCTCAATCAATAACTAGCGCAAATTCTTCCATCCAGTTTTATACTTTACCAGCTATCGTTTCTCATTCTGCCTTAGCAAATCAAGCAGTATTTGGATTAGATGCGGAATTAGTTCCAGATCTATCAAAAGCAGATTATATCTTATCTGTTGATAATGATTTCTTAGGTACTGATAAAAATGCTGTGTACTATACAAAGGGATTTTCTGCAAATCGTAAGCCAAGCAAAGAAAACCCTACTATGAATAAACTAGTTTCAATTGAATCTGGCTTTTCATTAACTGGTGCTAATGCAGATGCTAGAATGGCTATTCAGCCAAATGAATATTCAGCATTTTTGAGTTCAATTCTTGTAGAAGTAGCTTCTCTAAAAGGTAAAGCTGTACCAAGTGGTATATCAGCAAATCCTAATAATGAACATAAAGAAATAGCAAAACAATTAGTTGGCGCAAAGTCTCCATTGATTATGGTAGGGGATCATCTTCCAGCTCGTATTATTGCAATAGGACAAATAATCAATCAGATGTTAGATGTAGTTGGTGAAGGTAAACCATTATCTTTCAACCATAAGTATTTTAATAGCTCAGATAAAACAAAACACATATCTAATTTAACTTCAGATTTAAATGCAGGAATGATTGAAACTGTTATTTATGTAGAAGTTAACCCAGAATATTATGCTGACTCAAATCTAAAAAAGTTATTAGCTGAAAAAGTACGTTTTGCTGCTTCATTAACTTGTTCATCACATGAAACCTCAGAGAAACTAGCAAAAGTAAATGTTCCAACTTCTCACTATTTAGAAAGTTGGGGTGATGCCATAAGTTTTGATGGAACATATTCTATTCAACAACCAATCATAGCGCCATTAAATGAAAATTCATTAAGTGCGCAAGATATGTTGATGTCAATCATAAACTTTGTAAATCCAGCAACCTTTGCAGGAACAGAAACATATTATGATTTTATACGTAAACAAAATCCTCAATATTCATCTACAAATGCTTGGGAAACCTTATTAAAAGATGGAGTAGGAAGTTCCACTGTTAGTAGTGAAGTAGGAAATCCTTTAGGATATTCTGCATTACCAACAGAACAAATGTCATTAAAAGGAATTATTGCATCAATTAAGCCATCTTATTCTTTTTATGACGGTACTAATACAAATAATTCTTGGTTGCAAGAATTACCAGACCCAATAACAAAAAATACTTGGGGTAATTTAGTAATACTTAATAAAAAGACGGCAGATTCTCTATCAATACAATTAGGTGAAATTGTAAGAGTATCTAATGAAAAAGGAAGTATAGAATTACCAGCATTTATTCAGCCTGGCGTTGCAGATAATGTAATTACTTTAACATTAGGTTATGGTAAGACAATAGGTGGGAATGTTCATGCAAATGTTGGAGAGAATGTATACAAATTACTTTCTGCAAATTCCTCACTATATACATCTGTTTCTATTGAGAAAGTAGGAAGATCAGAGAAGCTTGCTACAACACAAGGACATCATGCAATTGAACGATATGATAAGCCAAGCCCTTTTGATAATGAATGGCAAGAAAGAACAAAAGACATTTTAGGTGTTCAAGAAGGTTATGTGACATTCGCATCTTTAGCAGCAGCTAGTCATGAAAATCATGGACATGAATCAGGAGAGCATTCTCATCATATAGCTGATACATTAAGTATTGTACCATCGTACAATTATGTAGGACACAGATGGGCAATGGCTATTGATATGAGTGCATGTACAGGCTGTAGCGCATGTGTTATTGCATGCCAAGCAGAAAACAATATTCCATCTGTAGGAAAGAAATATGTAGCCAATAGTAGGGAAATGCATTGGATACGAATTGATAGATATTACAGAGAAGATGAAAAAGGTAATGTAACAACAGTATTTCAGCCAATGTTATGTCAGCATTGTGAAAATGCACCTTGTGAAAATGTATGCCCAGTTGCCGCCACAACACATAGCCCAGAAGGCTTAAATGAAATGACATATAATCGTTGTGTAGGAACACGTTATTGTTTAAATAATTGTCCTTACAAAGTGCGTCGTTTTAACTTCTTGAACTGGCATAAAGATAAAAAGACACCATTAGATTTAGCATTTAATCCTGATGTAACTGTACGTATGCGTGGAGTTATGGAAAAATGTACATTCTGTGTACAGAGATTAAATGAAGTTAAGATGCATGTTAAAGATCTTGGCCGTACAAGAGTACATGATGGTGAAGCTGTAACAGCTTGTCAACAGGCTTGCCCAGCAAATGCAATTATCTTTGGTGATATCAATGATCCAAAAAGTAAAGTTGCGCAAGCATCTAAGATTAAACGTGGTAATGAAACACAGAAATATAAAGAAGAGAATGGTGCATTCAAGGTATTGAGTGCATTGAATGTGCGGCCATCAATTACCTATTTGGTAAAAGTTCGCAATACAAATGATGTACCGAAAGTATAATACAACGATATTTTAAGCAGGAATTAAGTATGTCGGTTGAAACTGTCACACAAACGGCCAATGGAAGTTCTCCGGAACATCTAACATCCGCCTCATATCAGAATAACCCTTATCCGGTACCTGATTCACAGCGTGAGCCGTTAGTTCTTGGTAATCCATCAATTCATGATGTAACCGAGAAAATTGCAGGTATTGTAGAAGGAAAAACCAATCTAAAATATTGGTTAGCAGTATTAATATGCGCTTCGATAGCTGGATTAGGTTTTGGAGCAATTGGAGAAACTGTAACAACTGGTATTGGAGTTTGGGGTTCTAATAATACTATTGGTTGGGCTTGGGATATTACCAATTTCGTTTTTTGGATTGGTATAGGCCATGCAGGAACATTGATTTCAGCTATTCTGTATTTATTCCGTCAAAAATGGCGTACAGCAATTAATCGTTCAGCAGAGGCAATGACAATCTTTGCGGTTATGTGTGCTGGTATTTTTCCAGTTATCCATACTGGACGTCCTTGGTTTGCATATTGGCTAACACCATATCCTAATCAAATGCAATTATGGGTGAACTTTAGATCTCCACTTGTATGGGACGTGTTTGCTGTATCTACGTATTTAACTGTATCGGCATTATTCTGGTTTATCGGTTTAGTACCTGATTTGGCCACAATTAGAAATTATGTTAAAGGTAAAACTGCAAAATCATTATATACCTTTTTCAGTTTTGGTTGGACAGGTTCCATGCGTGCATGGCATCACTATGAAATCGCTTACATGATTTTAGCTGGCTTGTCTACACCGCTTGTTCTATCAGTTCATACAATCGTTTCTATGGACTTTGCAACATCTGTTCTACCTGGATGGCATACAACTATTTTCCCTCCATACTTTGTTGCAGGAGCTATCTTCTCTGGTTTTGCAATGGTAATGACATTGCTTGTAATTGCTAGAGAGATTTTAGGTTTAAAAGACTATATCACATTAAAGCATCTTGAAAACATGAATAAAATCATTCTTGCAACTGGAATGATGGTAGGTTATGCATATTCAATGGAATTCTTTATAGCATGGTATAGCGGTAATGAATATGAAAGAACAGTTTTCATTAATAGAGCTTTTGGTGAATATTGGTGGGCATATTGGTCTATGCTTTCTTGCAATGTTTTATCACCTCAGATTTATTGGTTTAAAAAAGCGAGAAGAAATATTCCATTGATGTTCGTGATATCCATATTTGTAAATATAGGTATGTGGTTTGAACGATTTACAATCATATCAACATCATTACATCATGATTTCTTACCATCAAGTTGGAGCTATTATACACCAACAATGGTAGAAGTTGGAATTTTTGTTGGAACAATAGGACTATTCCTAACATTGTTCTTATTATTCTCAAAATATTTACCAGTTATAGCAATTTCTGAGATTAAAGGAATTATGCCAGGATCTCAACCAGTTCATCATCATGATGAAGAACATCACCATTAATAAGAAAAGAATCTCTAAGGAACTATACATACAATGAGTGATTCAAAAAATATAGCAGTATTAGGTAATTTCAAAGATCCTAATAAGATTATGCATGCTGCAAACAAAGTACGCGAAAGTGGATATACAGATTTTGATATTTATACTCCTTATCCAATTCATGGATTAGATAAAGCAATGGGAGTTAAAAGGACTATCTTACCATATATTTCTTTTGGTGGAGCAATGTTTGGATTAGGTAATGCTGTGTTTTTAATGTGGTGGACAGGTGCTGTGGACTATAAATTGAATATTGGTGGAAAACCATTCTTTTCTGTTCAATTTGGTATTCCTATCATGTTTGAATTAACAGTATTATTAACAGCATTAGCTACATTTGTTGCCTTATGGGCATTATGTGGTTTACCAAAGTGGTATTCAGATTTACAGGATGATGCAGGATTTAATTCTGCAGTTGATGATACATTTGTATTAAGCATCTTTGCTACTGATCAACGTTTCTCTCTTGAAACTACTACCAAATTTATGAATGAAATCGGTGCTGATGATGTGCGCCTGATAGAAGCTTAAGAGGAAATACCAGCAATGGAACAACAAACAAATAATCGCGGATTTGGATTTTATCTTAAAACTGCAATCCTCATATTTCTTGCAGGATTTATAGTCTTAGTTTTAAGTGGCAATTATACATGGTTTTCGAAGTCAACACCAATTATGGTACTTGATGATATGGATGACCAATTTAAAGTTAAACCTCAAGTCAAATCTACTTTTTTCAATGATGGTAGAAGCGGAAGATATCCTGTAGAACATACTGTTTCTCGTAATGGTTCTGCATATTCACTAGATAAACCAGATTTTGAAAAAGCTGATTCATTAGTAGGTTCTAATCCTTTAGACTTATCAACTACATCAACTAGACAATATGTCCTCTCAAGAGGCAAGAATCGTTTTGAAGCATTTTGTACACCTTGTCATAATTATGATGGCCAAGGAAATGGTAGTGTAGTTGCTCGTGGTTTCCAAAATCCACCAAATCTAAGAGATGAAGTAACAAAAGCTAAATCTGATGCTCATCTTTATCATATCATCTCTGCTGGACAGAACATAATGAACGGCTATGGTGATAAAATTCAATCAAATGATCGCTGGGCAATTGTTGCCTATATACGCGAAATGCAAAAACTAGGCGTTAAGCCTTAATTTCTAAAGTACCACAGAAGTATATCGTTGACTCAAGAGGAAATATGAAGCCCGTCAATCTCGGTGGAACACAGTTTCAACAAAATGTTAATAAAACATCAATTATCTGTATTGGTGCCGGTATTGTTTTAGCAATAGCGGGAATGGCTATGAATCAAGCATCCATTTTACCGGCCTACTTAGTTGGTGCAATGTATGTTATAGGTATAAGCGTTACTGCATTGTTTTTCTCTGCCTTACAGTATTTAGTTCGTGCAGGTTGGAGTGCTTCTATACGTCGTATTCCTGAAATGTTAGGATGGTTTGCTCAATTTGCGCTTATCATTTTATTACCAATCTTAATCTTTAGAAATAGTTTCTATCATGGCATAGAGAATATTCCAACAAAAGCTCCATATACCAATACTCCTTTTTTTATTGCTAGAGTTATTGGTTATTGTTTGTTCTGGTTTTGGATGCATCGTTATATAGTTGGTAATTCAATTAAGCAAGATTCAATGCCAGGCGATTATACCCCAACTTTAAAAAATTATAAAAGATCTGCTCCTTTTGTTCTAGGATATGCATTAACTATTACTTTTGCTGCATTTGATTTGATGATGGCATTAGAACCACATTGGTTTAGTACTATTTTTGGTCTTTACTACTTTGCTGGTAATTTTGTTTCAACAATTTCAGTTATTGCTCTTTTGTTCATTTCTGTTTACCATTCCGGTGAATTAAAAGGTTTGATTAGCAAAGAGCATATGCATGACCTTGGTAAATTAATGTTTGCCTTTACAATCTTTTGGACATATATTCATTTCTCTCAGTATTTTTTGATTTGGTATAGTAATTTGCCTGAAGAAACTTTCTATTATATAGATAGAACAAAAAATGGTTGGGAAATACTAGGTTGGACATCATTGTTCATTCACTTTATTGTGCCTTTCTTATTATTATTACGTCAAGATGTAAAGCGTAATTTTACCATTGTAAAAGCTGCTGCAATCATAATATTAATTGCCCATTTTATTGATTTATCTTGGATTATAATTCCTGGATTTCGTGAACATGGTATAGAACATTTTAATATCATGGCTTTGATGTCAGCAGGTGGAATGGTTCTCTTCTTCATGGGTCTATTACTATTTTTTACCGCTAAAAGAATGAACAGTATTAGTGGTCTAGCTCACAATGATCCATTCATACAAGAATCCATAGACTTAATATCATAATGTTCACATTAAAATTATGGTGTAATAGTATTAAAAAGGGTGTACCATTTATGGCACACCCTTTTTTATTTTGTAATATATTATTCCTCTTATTATATAGCTGTACAAATCAGATAGATCCAATACCTGATACGTGCTATATCAGCGAAGATTCTGGTGTATATGTTCTATGTGAAGGATTATATGGATATAATAATTCTTCTTTATGGTATCAATCAGATCTCTCAAGCCCTCCAATAAATATATTTCCCTGTAAGAACAATGGCTATGCTTTAGGTGATACAGCTAATGACATCATCAAGATCAATGATTCATTAATGGCTTTAATTATATCAACTAGCAATGAAATTCATATTATGAATTCTAAAACTGCTAAAGTTATACGATCTATTGTCATACAAGGTAATGGACATTTTTTAAAAAAGGGTGTAATATTTCAAGATAGTCTCTTACTTGTTTCTGATCTTTATGCAGATATTGTCTACCAAGTTAATATCAATTCATCAGAATATCTTCCATTGATTAATCAACAGTTATGCGCTCCAGAAGGTATTGCTGTATTTGGTAATACGATTGCTGTTTGTAATTCAGGATATGGAATATTTCGTTATAAAGAACTATTTGCTGGAACGGTTCTATTTTATGATATCAAAACCAATACGTATACAAGTGTAAAAACTGGTCTAAATCCTCAATCGATTTACTATTCATTACCAAGTAATTCATGGTTTGTTTTATATTCTCATATAACTAGTATGAAAGATTCTATAGGAGGAATTACAGAGATTGAAGCAAATTCATTACATCCTATACGAGATCATAAAGAAACTTTTACTGGTAGAGGTTTTTATGATACTTCACTCCATATCTTATATGCAATTTCAAAAAAGGGTATACATCACATTCAATCTCAAAATACAATTTTAAAAGATTCACTTATCTTACCAGCAATAACTGGAAATCAAATGTATGGAATAGCAAGAAATCACAGTAATCTCTATATACTAAATGCCAGAAACTTCATGGTGAGTGGTCAAATACTAATATATGATCTACTTACAAATAGATATACATATTCGCATGAAATCGGTATCAATCCATCTAAACTATTATTTAAATAGTAACAAAAATCTCATTCATATTTTAATACAAGGATGATATTTTAAAAAATTATAATTTGATGCAATGAGATTATATGTACTCTTTTTACATTTATAGTTTTTATGTATGAGCACTTCATTTACATATTTTCTGGTTTGCTTCTTTATGACACTGTCCTTGTCTTTTGCTCAACAAAGATCTGGATATGGAATCTTAGCAGGGTACGGTATTAATACTCATCTAGTCGATTTTAGGTCTTTTCCGCAATATCCTAATTGTTGTCCACAGTTTTCAAATGGAAAGGGGAATGCTCCAATTATTGGCATTTTCTATGATTTTCCTCTAACAAATACCTCGTCATTTTCTACAAGATTAACGTATAATGATTATCAAGGTACATTAACCACTACAGAGTTTGTAAGCCTAAGTGGCAATATACAAGGGGAATATCAACATATAGTTGATGCTTCTTTACAAAATATTGGTATTGAATCATATTATCAATATTCACCTTATAATCAATTATATATCGAATTAGGATTACGCTATGCTGTTTATGCACATCCAACATTCTCTCAAAAAGAATTACTAATTAATCCCTCTGTAGGTACATTCCCAAATGGAAGTAGATCAAGAAATGAATTTATAGACCAATCTATTCCAAATTATCAGTCACATAGCTTTGGACCTGTACTTGGATTATCATATCAATTACCATTAAATTCTCTACAAACATTGTTTTTATTGCCAGAACTACAAGTTTATTATCCTCTTAATGATATTGTTTCACAAAATGATTGGCATATTCACCAATATAGATGTGGATTTTCTATTCGATATTCGCCTTTTCATGATAAGGATATTCATAAAACATATAAAGATATCACACTAATTGATACAATTACTATATCAGTTAAACCACCTTTTACTGAGTTTATAAGAGGTAACTCTTCACTTTCTATTGATACTATTATTTCTCCTGATAGTATTGTGTATGTAACAATGCACAAGAGAACAGATACAATTAAATATGGACACAAAAAGCAATTAGAGGCGAATATAACTGCATGGGCAGTTTATGATAATAATAGAGAAGAGCCACTGATTAAAATTGTAGATGAAGAATTCACTTCTGTTCTTATGACGCCATTATTACCTTATGTTTTCTTTGAAAAAGGGTCTGCTTCGATTCCAAATCGATATCAAATACTTGAACAACAGCAATTACTTGCATTTTCTGAAGATAGCGTCAATAGTGATGATAGGCTTTCCACATATTATCATATAATGAATATCATTGCTAAAAGAATGAAGTTATATCCACAAGCATCATTAACATTAACAGGATGTAATGCAGATATCGACGAAGAACAAGATAATATTTCTCTATCTAAACAAAGAGTTGAATCTATTAAGCAATATTTAATTAATCAATGTGGTATTGAATCTACTAGACTCAAACTAGTGTATAGAAATCTCCCCGAAAAAGCTGCTAATTCTAAAACAAAAGATGGTGCACAAGAAAACCGTCGTGTAGAACTTATAGGATCTATACCTGAGATCAATGCACCAATTATCACAAATGAAACAATTAGAACGATTAATCCTCCCATAGTGCGGTTCAAATCTCAAGTGATTCACGATAATCCATTAGAAAAGTGGAATATAATATCTAGGATTACTGATTCTTCTTCCCAGGTATATAAAGGAGAAGATAATGTCCCTGCAATTCTAGAATGGAATATAGATAAGCAAAAAGGTAAGACTCCATTCAAACAAAATAAGCTAGACTATTCATTAATGGTTGATGATATTGAAGGATTGTCTTCAGTTGACAAAGGTTCTATACCAGTAGAATATTTATCAATAAAAAAGAAAAAAACAGAACGTATAGCAGATAAAGAGATTAACAGATTCAGCTTAATTCTCTTTGATGTTAGATCATCTGATATAAATTCTATTAATAAACCGATTATACAGCTTATAAAAACATATATAAAGCCTAATTCATCAGTTACAGTTAAAGGTTTTACAGATAAACATGGTGATACCAAAAAAAATGAGAAACTAGCAGATGAACGTTCTAAAAGTACGGCAAAAGCACTTGGCTTTAGTGAGTCATCAGGTTCAGTATATTCTCAAGGTAATGCGGATATGTACTCACCAGAATATCCTGAAGGAAGGCTATATACTAGAACAGTTGATGTAATCATAGAAACACCAATAGTAAATGAATAAATGAGTTACATTATGCATATAATAACATATATAAGTATAATATTTTCAATTAGTTGTATAGCAAGTGGACAAACAATTTCACTGTTTAATATTGATCCTTCATCATATCCAATTATTCATGCAAAATTCTTGGCATTTGATAATTCTGGCAATAGGATAAGTCCAAATATTAATGAGTTAATTATCAAGGAAAACAGCATACCAAGGAATATTATCTCAGTTATATGCCCTCCAATAATTCCACCTAAAGTATTATCGTCAGCATTAGTAATTGATATATCTGGTTCGATGAAAAGGGGAGCAGGTTCTGTTAGTAATATTAATTTAGCTAAAGCAGCCGCAAATGCATGGATACAGGGTTTGCCTCAAGGTAATAGTGAATGTGCTATTTCATCTTTTGATAATAAGAACTTCCTTAATCAAGACTTTACATCTGATAGAAATTTACTTTTACAAGCAGTATCTCAATTACAGCCAGGAGGAGGAACAGATTATGATATGGCTTTATTAAATCCCGCTGCAGGTGGATTACAAATTACCAAGCGAGGAAAATATCAAAAAATTATCGTATTCTTAACAGATGGAGGCCCTAATAGACCTCCAAATGTGGCCTCTATGGTTGCAGAAGCGAAAGCTCAACAATGCATCATCTATTGTGTTACATTAGGAATGGCTGCCCCACAATGTTTAAAAGATATTGCAAATCAAACTGGTGGACTTGTATTTGAAAAAGTAACCACAATTCAAGAAGCAGAAGAAATCTATAAAAAAATCCTTTTTATTTCTCAACAAGGTGATCCTTGTGAAATTATATGGGAAAGTGGTAGAACATGCCAAGAAGATTCTAAACAAGTAACTGATGTTGAAATAGAATTTCAGAATACATCTGATTATGGATCTTATAATAATCCAAATGCACCTCTTCCATCGATTTCTGTCATACCGTCTACAATTGCATTTGGCAGAAAAAAGCCAGGTAAATATTATGATACGACAATTACAATTTCAGTTAAAAATGCAGACTTTACAATAAATGCAATCAATAAGGAAAACAAGCTTTCATGTTTTACTGTATTGGGTATATCCTTACCATTGATTGTACCAAAAAATACCAGTAAAACAATAACATTACGATGCTATCCATTAGATTCTACATTGAATTTTTCTCCTTTTACATTAGAATCAGATTATTGTCCAGGTTATTTTTCAGCTTCATGTGGATTCCCAGGAAAAAGATCTGCTTCTGAGTCATTGAGACTTATTCACCCTAATGGAGGGGAAGTATTCGTTGTAGGGTGTGATACCTTGATACAATGGACAGGTATTGGAAAAAGAGATACGGTCATTCTTGAGTTAAGTAGAGACAATGGTAATTCTTGGTCTATGCTTACAGATAAAGCATCAAATTTGGAATATTCCTGGAACAAAGTTTCACGACCTACCAGTAATCAGTGTTTAGTTCGTGTCCGTCAAAATCCGTTAAGAGTTGGTGCATCCCCTTTAAAAATAAAGACTTTATCAGGCCATATAGCTCCTGTTAATAGTATTTTTTGGAGCTATGATGGATTAAAATTGGCAAGTGCTGTTAATGGAGCTGGTACAATCAAAATATGGAATGCTATCACAGGATTAGAATTACGGTCAATAAATGGCTTGCCAAATGGAGCTTATACATTATCATTTAGCCCTGATGCCTTACGATTAGCAGTTGGATGCCCAGATAATAGTATTAAGATATATAATGTTGCAAATGGTGTTTTGTTAAAAACATTTTTAGGACACTCTAAGCCTGTTTCAGACATAGCATGGAGCCCGAATGGTGTAAAAATAGCAAGTGCCAGTTATGATAAAACCATCAAAATATGGTTAGATTCAACTGGCTTGGAGCAATATACATTGATAGGTCATACAGATTCAATTTCATGTATAGGGTTTAGTAAAGATTCTAAAAGAATTGCTAGCGGCTCTTATGATGGTACAATGAAGATATGGCATAGCGATAGTGGAACTATTTTAAGAACATTAACAAGTCATACAAATAAAGTAAACTCAATAAGTTGGTGTCCAGATGGAAGATTGACAAGTTGTTCTGTAGATAAAACTATCAAGGTATGGGATGCTGGAAGTGGGGGAGTAATTAGAACAATTCCAACGAATACTGGAATACCAAGAACAGTCACATTTTCATCAGATGGATCTACTATTGCAGCAGGGTTTACAGATGGGTCATTACATCTTTATGATTCATTTATTGGCGTAGAACTCATGCCATTATATGGTCATATAGGTTCTATTTTTGATGCTGAATGGAGTCCAGACGCAACTAGAATTGCAACTTGTGGGGCAGACAAAACAGTCAAAATATGGGATATTGATATTCCATATCTTCAAAATGACATAAGTGATGATGAATTTTCTATTGTTGAACCAATTCCTGCAGCACAAGATGTTCATATGTTGCAATGTTTATTAGGATCATCAAAAGATTCATTAATCATTAATGAAATAACAAATCTTGGTAGCTTTCCATTTACGGTAAAATCTATTCAATTTAAAGGGATTGATTCAGCTGCTTTTGAACTTGTTTCAGGCTTCCAACCTTTCACATTAAAAGGAAATTCCAATCAAGACATAGAATTTCGATTTACTCCATTACATCTTGGATATCATAAAGCAGAGATGTTAATTATTACTCAATCAGATACATTAAAGCATATCATTGATGGAGAGGGAATTAAACCGTCTATTGAAGTAATAGGGAATATCATAGACTTCGATTCCGTGCATATTGGAGATTGGAAAGATTCAATTCAAGCGATAACAATAAAAAATATTAGTTCGATTCCTATTACTATTGCCAACATTAGAAATTCAGGCCCCAATAATTCAGATTTTTCGATTCTTTCTCCACTAGGAACATTCACAATGCAACCTGGTGATACTAATCGATTGAATTTACGATATACCGCACGCTCAATTGGGAGGACAAGTGGTCAGTTATCATTTGATTACAATGCAATTGGAAGTCCTGCTATTGTACAATTATTTGGTGAAGGTTTTGGATTGGGTGCCTTATTAGAAGCCCAGACACAACCATTGCAATTACTGTGTAATAGTGCAATGATCGATACACTATATATTAAAAATAAAGGATTAGATACACTTAAAGTGTCTAGTATAAGTATTGAAGGAAATCACAAATCAGAATTCTCATTAATATCTACTATACCTTTCAATATACCAAGTAATCAAAGTGCGCAATGTGTTTTTGAGTTCAAACCTAAAGATATTGGAAATAAATCAGCTGAATTTAGAATTTATAGTAATTCAGAATTGAATCCTACCTATATATTACCGATAAAAGCACAGAAAGAATTGATTGATTTTACACTTTCTACTGATACAATTGATATCGGGATTTTATGTCCAAATGAAAAGAAAGACACCTCTTTTAGAGTAAAAAATACGGGCTCAATTCCATTTACTTTCTTTATTGAAAGTCCTGTTATAATCAATGCTATGGGCCAAACATATGTGTGGCCAGGTGATTCTGTTCAAGTGTTTTTATATTTTAAAGGTAGTTCAAGTAATGGATATTTTTACGAAACAATAACCATTAAAGACACAAATTGTTTGCTTCAACGTAAAGTTGTAATAAAGGGATTCATTGGAAATCCAACTGTTACTGCACAAAAAACATATGATCTTGGAACAATACCTATAGGTATATCTAAACAGTTTACAATTAGTGCTGTAAATACTTCTGGTAGAATGATCATTGCTGATAACCCCACACAGTTACAATTTCCATTTACCTTTATTGGTATGAATCCGCCTAAAGGCTCTATGATCTTATCTGGTGATTCACTTCATTTTATCATAGAATGTTTAGGTATTCAAGGTAAGCAACAATCATTATTAGATTGGAATTCTACATATCCTTGTTTAGGAACTTCATATAGTGATATTATTTTTGAAGGAACTAATACAACTGATACTATTTCAACAACAATTGCTATACATGACATTATTGGCAAACCTGGTGAAAAAACAAATATTATCATGTATATAAAAGATCATAAGAACTATGATTTATTACCAGTTAATCGGCCATTTAAAGCTTCTATAAAGCTGAATAATACAGTACTCTATGTTTATAATCCAATGAATCTAACAAAAACGGATCAATATCATTCAGAGATAAGTTTGAGTGGATTTGCCCAAGATAAAGATACATTATTAAGCATTCCAAGTGTATTGACAGTAGGCGTAACAGAAAGAGCTCCTATTGAACTACTCTCATTTGATTGGTTACAAACTACGAAGCCAACTATTGTCAAAAGGATTGATGGATCAGTATCTGTGAAGGACATATGTGATAGTGGGGGAGTAAGACTCTATATACCAGGAAACACGATGAGTTCGATAACCTCTAGGCCTAATCCTGCAGATGAAAATTTGCATATTTCATTTGGTTTAGCTGAAAATATGCAGATATCAATCGATATCGTCAATTCTTTGGGACAAACCGTCGCAACTATTATTAATAATACTAATTATGCAATTGGTGAACATTCTGTATCTTATGATATATCTTCATTTAATAATGGATTGTATTTTTTAAGAATGCATTCAAAAAGAGGTATTCTACAATCTCGATTCGATATTATTCATTAATGTTTTAACATTCTTTTACTCTTATGAAATACACAATTCTGCCGATCGTATGTCTTTATCTCTTTTTAGCTTCTTGCGCAAATGATAATGTTAGCCCTATCACTAAAAAAGGTGGTACTGTTATACTTAAAATTGATAATGTTATTGGAAATCAAGATCTTGAATTTGATTCACCATATACAATTGCAAGCGGTGAAAAGTATACAATTAAAAAATTGAAATACTATTTAAGTAATATTCAATTTGTAAAAAGTGATGGTAGTATAACTATTTTGCCACAAGATAGTTCTTATTTTTTAGTAGATGAATCAATTCCAGCTTCAATGGTTTTTTTATTGCCGCAAGTAGAGATAGGTAAGTATAATGCTATAAGATTAATGATAGGAGTAGATTCTGCTAGATCGATGGCTCCATTAGAGAAAAGAAAAGGTGTTCTTGATATGTCTGGTTTAGGACAAGATATGTATTGGACATGGAATCAAGGATATATTTTCTTTAAAATGGAGGGTATTTATACCGATTTTAGTGGTAAAAACGATGATTATACCTATCATATTGGTGGATATGGAAATAATGGATCTTCATTAAATAATATAAAGATTATTACAATTCCATTAGGATCTACCGAATGCGAAGTTTCTGAAGATAAAAAACTTACAATCAATATTAAATCTGATATTTCTAAAGTATTTAATGGAAAAAAAGAGATAACGATTGTTGATCATCCAATAATAACTTTTTCTCCTTTCTCTAAAGATATTGCCGATAATTATTCAGAAATGATGTCTTTTTCATCATTGTTATATACTGCGTATTAAGTATGTTTCTTAAAATCAAGGAATAAAAACATGATTCATATATCATTGCATGGAATCGTTAAGAAATCAACAAACTTCTTATCCTTAATTTTATTTTCAATCGTACTTATGTCTTGTAATGATGTCAGTGAGCCTATAACTGATTCGTTCCCTGGTTTTTATACTCCTGCAAATTTCCCACAACCTACTTATGCATTTTCTTCAAATCCAGTAACAAAAGATGGATTTGCTTTAGGTAAAAAGTTGTTTTATGATGGAATTTTGTCGCGCACAGGATTAATTTCATGTGGTACTTGCCATTTGCAAAATTCATCTTTCTCACAAATGGGACATGCCAAAAGCCATGGAGTAGATGATGGAGAGACAGAGTATAATGCACCTCCAGTCATAAATTTGGCTTGGAATCAAGCTTTTATGTGGGAAGGTGGCGTTTTACAATTAGATGATTTTCCAGTAAATCCTATTACTTCTCATATTGAAATGGATGAAACATTAGCTAATGTTGTCAAGAAATTAGCAGCGCATCCACAATATCCATCTTTATTTAAAGCAGCTTTTGGTACAGATGAAATTACTGCTGAGCGTATGATTAAAGCATTGTCACAATTTCAAGTAATGTGTATTTCAGCTGATTCTAAATATGATAAAGTAAAGCGTTCAGAAGGTGCTCAGTTTACTTCAGATGAACAGGCTGGATATACACTTTTTAAAGCTCATTGCGCTTCTTGTCATACAGAGCCTTTATTTACTGATAGTAAATTTCATAATAATGGTATTGTAATTATGGACCCAAAAGAGGTTGGCAGACAAAATATAACATTGAATCCTAATGATGCTTATAAATTCAAAACACAAACGCTAAGAAATGCAATATGGACATCACCATATATGCATGATGGAAGATTTGAGACATTAGATCAAGTGATCAACCATTATTCAGATGGCATTATCGACCATGCTACAGTAGATACTTCACTTAATAATCCAATGAAAAGAGGATTGCAATTTAGTGATATACAAAAAAAACAATTGCTTTCTTTTTTGAAGACTTTGTCTGATACTAGTTTTATCCAGAGAAGATTATTATCTGAATTTTAATATTAATGTAAGATAAACAAATTGATCCAAGATTTTTTTGAGTATCACATCATACTATAAAAACAGTAAATTACATGGTAATGATTAAATAAATCACATGTACCTATACATATTATCTATATGAGAATATACCTCGATTCAAGCGTATTTACAGCTATTTCGAGGTATTTCATTATATATACTATTGCAATATAATTTGCATTATGTAAAGTAAAATAAAAAGGAAATCTCCCCTATACCATGATTGCATCTGAAATACATAAACAAGCTCATTCTATACTAGAACAGTATTTTGGATATTCTTCTTTTCGTGAAGGTCAATTAGACATTATTCAATCTGTTTGTAATCATACTGATACATTAGTTGTTATTCCAACTGGAGGCGGAAAATCAATATGTTATCAAATACCAGCTTTAATGCTTCCTGGTTGCGCTATTGTGATTTCCCCACTTATCGCTTTAATGAAAGATCAGGTAGATGGATTAATTCAGCGTGGTATTCCTGCTGCATTAATAAATAGTACATTAAGCACCGAAGAACAATATCATATTCAACATATGGTATTAAATGGACAATTAAAATTACTGTATATATCTCCTGAACGTCTTCAAAATCAACAGTTTATGGAGTTTATGTCACATGTTGCAATATCACTTATTGCAATCGATGAAGCTCATTGTATTTCTGAGTGGGGTCATGATTTTAGGCCTGCCTATACCGCAATTTCTCATGCATTAAAACAATTAAAACAATTACCTGTATTAATTGCATTAACTGCTACTGCAACTCCTGAAGTTCAACACGATATCATCAAACAATTATACCTTCATAATCCATATTGCCATATTGGAGGATTTGATCGTAAGAACCTTCATTATCAAGTAGTTAAGACTGATAAAAAATCTTCATGGCTTATTTCTTTTTTGAAGGAATATCTTTCTAATCCAGATGCTGAACAAGGATCAATTATTATTTACTGTGGATCTAGGCGTAGAACCGAAGAATTCGCCTTAGTGCTAAAGCAGCAGAATATTCCAATCCTTATGTATCATGCTGGTTTACCCGATATTCAGCGTAAACGAATGCAGGAACAATTTATCCATGAGAAGCATCCAATCTTGATAGCAACAAGTGCATTTGGTATGGGAGTAGATAAATCAAATGTTAGATATGTTATTCATTGTGACTTGACTCTTACATTAGAAGCATATTATCAAGAAGCTGGCCGTGCTGGCAGAGACGGTAATGAGTCACAGTGCATATTACTATATCATCCAAGTGATAGAGACTTAATGGAATATTTCCTCAGGCAAACATATCCATCAAAAAAGGATATTATTTCAGTATATGAAACCATATATGCCCAATGTCCTATAGGTTTTTATCAAACACAGCCTGTGTATATGTCTGCATTGCAGATAGGTAATGCATGTGGCTTAACACAGAATACCGTACAGACAATTTTACAGATAATTGAAAAGAATGCTATAATAACCATTGGAAATTCTAAGCAATCAATTACAATGGTTCAAATCATAGCTAATGAAGAGCAAATCAAGAATTATATAGATAGAATATCAGAAGATAAAAGAAATGTATTGCTTGCATTATTAAGAATGCTTGGAGCAGAATCATTTATACGTCCTGTAAAATGTGATATCCATGGTTTACTAAGAACATATCAGATTAAAGCAGTACAGTTTGAAAAAGCTATGCAATCGTTCGAAATGGCAAGAATGATCAGTACTACAAAATCTCAATATGGAAGTGGCATAACATTATTATTAGAAAGATTTTCTAATCAATCTATACCTATTGATTTTGAAGGACTTGAAGCTCGATTTCAATATGCCATAAGAAAATTAAATAGCATGCAACGATATGCAGAAACTAATGGCTGTAAAAGAAATTTTATATTGGAATATTTTCAAGATATATCTCCAACTGATAATAAGCCTTGTCTAACATGCTCTTCTTGTAAGAATCAGACTTTATCTACACAAAAACCTGTGTTTTCTCATCAAGAACAATTTATAAGACATTCCCTATTAGTTGCGGCAGCCGAATTAGATGGAAAGTTTGGAAAAAAAACTGTCATTGCAGTTGCTATCGGAGATATAAAAGATACTAATGTCAAAAAATATCAACTTCATAAAGCACAATCTTTTGGTAGGCTTAAAGGTATAGCTTTATATTCAATACAAGATGCTATATCAACATTGGTGGGTGAAGGGCTATTGCATATTACTGCAGGACAATACCCAATGTTGATGATTGAAACGACAGGAAAAGAAGCCCTAAAAGAAAAAGTAAAGCCATTGAAGATACAGTATACAGTAGATGAATCAAAAAAAGTGCTTCAATCACTTAAGAAAGTTCGTACCGAAATCGGACAAAGGGCAATAGAAGTACATGATTATTTTACGGATAATGTATTACTAATGATGTCTTCAATGTTGCCGGAAACCACTAATGAAATGGCCAAATTGTGTAATCTTCCACCTGAAATCACAAAAAAATATGGGAATCTATTTCTTATTAATCTTAAGTCTTATATGGAAGATGAAAAAGAGCAAAGTAATGGAATGACTCAAACAATTTTGATCACCTATAAATTAGCAAAGAATGGTTTATCTCTACATGATATATCAAACATAAGAGCTTTATCTATTGGCACGATTGCACATCATATTCAGGTAATTATAGAGAATGGATTATTTCTAGAACCTTCGCAATTTGTATCTACTCCCCTTTTACATGCTGTTAAAGCATATCTACATAAGTTTCCTTATGCACTATTGAAGGAAATTAAAAAAGAAATCGGTGATTCTTATGATTATGCTGAAATTAGAATAGCTTTATGCTTTGTTCGAAAAGAAATCAAGTAAGTTGTTGAAAATCAAGTAGAATAGACTTACCTATTTCATCCCAAGAATGATTCTGAACAATATAGTTTCTTGCTTCTAAACCTAATCTTAAAGCAATGTGTGGATTATTCAATAAGAACACTGATTGCTTGGCAAAGTCTTCGGCATTATCACAAATAATCAAACCTTGATCTTGAGTAGCGAGAATTCCTTCTGCAGCAATTGAAGATGCAATAACTGGTAAACCCAGGCTCATTGCTTCAAGGATTTTGATTCTGATACCACTACCAACAAATAATGGAGCGATAAAAAAAGAAGCTGCCGAGTATTCAGGAACTATGCTAGGAACAAAACCTTTTGCAAGAATATCTTGATTTTTCATGGTTAGAATGTCTTCGGGAATATGTTTTCCTAAAACAACTAATTCAGCATTTGATATGTGAGATTTGATTGCAGGAAAAACTTCTTTTAAGAACCAATACAATGCTTCACGATTATGAATCCAATCAAATGTAGAAGCATGAATCATTCTATGAGGATTTTTCTCAATGGTATTATCAGGAATTAGCTCATTAATATGAACACCAGCAGTTAAAGTAGATATAGAAGCTTGTGGGCTCATATTTTTAGCTATCATTGCATCATGATTGGTAATTGCATAACACAAAGACACTTTATCATAATGGCTAGCTTCAAATAATCTCAATTTTTTAGCCTGAGAAGCTATATACCAATGAATTGGATTGAATTTAGAAAGTCTTTCAGCATAACGTTCCCAAATCTTATATTCAATATTATGAAGTCGAGCAAAAACTGGAATTCCCTTTTGTTTAGTAGCAGCCCACAAAGCTGATTCAATCATGCAAGAATGATCACAAAAAATCCCATCAAAAGTACATTTCTTTAACAAGTCTTCAATTGCATGGTGAAAATGCGAAGAACGATGTTTTGTTATATATAGAGGATATGTCGCATTAAATAAAGAAAGAAATATACTGAAGATTGTATTTGTTGTATTGTGCTGAATACATGCAATCTCTGCTCCTGTATATTCTTTAAAACCCTGGATGTCTTTTTCTGAAGGAATGGTTTTAGATAAACATAATACATGAACATGAGCTCCGTTTTCTACTAAAGATTTCGTAATGGAAAGCATGCCAATTTTACCACCATCAGTAGGTGGAAATGGAAATTGCGGACATAATTGTAAAATTCTCATAATCATTTATGAATCAAACTCTTAAAACAGAATACAATCATTAAAAAAGTAAGTTGTGATTGAGAAAAACTATCTTTAATTTTGGGCTTTAAGAAGCATTAGTTATTATAAAATTACAGAAGAGAGGAATAGCATGCATCACTTTGCGCATTTTCTTGTGAAAAAAAGTGTAAAAGCTATAGTTGGATTATCTATTGTTGGCCTACTTAGTACAGACTTTGTGTCGGCTCAAACACATGTACCAGCTACAAATCCGATACGATTAACATCTAAGACTACAAAAGATGATAATCCCAAAACACTAAAAACTGTATTAACACAATATAGCCATGGTGACCCAACAGTTCAGGAGCAATATACTCTTGAATTAATGAACAGGGCCAGAGCAAATCCCAAAGAGGAAGGCCAACGTTTAGTTAATACACCCGATCCAGATGTTCAGAATTCATTTACATACTTTAATGTTGCTAAATCTTTAGTGACAAGCCAATTTAATACATATCCTTCACGCCCACCATTAGCTTTTAATGAAAAGTTAATAAAGGCTGCTAGAGATCATTCTCAAGATATGAAAGAAAAAGACTTTCAGGGGCATACTGGCTCTAATGGCAGTGTATTATCTGGTAGACTAGATAAGGCAGCATATACCGGTTGGTCCAATTGTGGTGAGAATGTTTTCTCTTATGCACAAAGTATGTGGCATGCGCATGCAGGTTTTAATGTGGACTTTGGTCCAGAGAATCAAGCACAATTAGGCCATAGAGAAAATATCATGAATTTTGGTAATTATGTATATACTGAAGTAGGTGTTGGAGTTAAAGAAGATACAGATCCATCTACCCAAGTTGGTAAATATATTGTTACTCATGATTTTGGAAAACGTGGTGATGTCTATCTATTAGGCGTTGCATATAAAGACAACAATAATAATGGTTTTTATGATATGGGTGAAGGCCTTCCTGGAATAACTATTAAAGTTTCTAAAGGAAATTATTTTGCAATTACTTCATCTTCAGGTGGATATGCTATTCCTGTAACTGGAATTACCGGTTCGGTTACTTTAGAAGCATCTGGAACAGGATTAGGAGGTACAGTTACTAAAAATGCAAGCCTTCAAGGCACGAATGTTAAGGTAGATTTTACTTCTGCTTTACCAGGACAAGTTTCTTTGATTTATCCTTCTAATGAAAGTACCGAAGCAATAAAAGATATTACATTTACTTGGTATAAAAGTCCAGGAACAGTTTCGATGTATAATTTTGTACTATCTGAAACTGAAGACTTTTCTTCCCCATTACTTAATGTTGAAATCACTGATACATCAAATGCTGTAAAGGGATTATTAAAAAATGCAAAGGATTATTGGTGGAAAGTAAGAGCAAAAACTCAAGCAGGTTGGGGTGATTTTGCTTCAGCCAATATGTTCCAAATTCGCATTTATCCAAAAGATGTAAAGGTTATTTCTCCAGATAGTAATGCTGCAATTTTAAGAGATACAACTACCTTGGTATGGACAAGAACCGATACAACAGCCATTAAATATTGGGTACAAATGTGTGAAGATGAATGGTTCGAAACAAATGTAATCGATGATTCTTCGATTGTTGGATCAGCAACTTCACTTAAAGTAAATGTAGAATATGATAGAACATATTTCTGGCGCATTTGTTCAAGAAATGAAGAACTGTGGAATGAGTTTAGCTCACCTGGTGTATTTTATACAGTGCAAGTTCCACAAGGAATTCAATTAGTTGCACCAGCTAATGGATTTACTACATCAAATAAAAATATCCGCTTTACTTGGAATAAAGATCCAATGGAAAAAATTATTGTAGATAATCCTTTCTATCCTAAAGGTATTTTCTATTGGTTTGAACTAGCTGAGGATTCAGAATTTTCCAAAATGTTTGTTCGTGATACTGCTACAAAAGATACTACAAAATTTATTGGCAATATGAAGCCAGGAACAACGTACTATTGGCATTTAAAAGCCCATCATGAAATGGGAGAAGGCCCATTTGGTGAGACCCGAACCGTTAAAATAACCGATCCGTCTTCGGTAGAAGATGATTTAAAATCTGCTGGAATAATCTATCAATACACACATAATGGTATTTCTCTGATTGCTCCATCTTCATCAAAATCCTTAAAGGTTTCAGCATATAGTATTGATGGAAAAACACTCTTTAGCAATAATAACGCGCAAACGATGAATATAGAATGTCCAAATAATTCTGAGATTATCTACATTCATATTGAATATGGATCAGCATCGTGGATCCTTCCAATGCAATGTATTCGTTAAGAAATATGATATACAAAGTAAAAGGCCTTTGATAGAATCAAAGGCCTTTTTTTATGATTGTTTATATTGTTCATATAAGTCAGGTCTTAATCTCTTCGTCTTCTCTATTGACTTCTCTAATCTCCATTTCTTAATTAGTTCATGATTTCCACTTCTTAAGACTTCAGGAACTTCTAAATCCCTAAATTTAGCTGGTCTGGTATAATGTGGGCAATCCAATAAACCATCATTCATAAATGCATCACTTAATGAAGATTCAGCATCACCTAATACACCAGGAATTAATCGTACAATGGCATCAATAATCATTAAAGCAGGTAATTCTCCCCCACTAACCACATAATCTCCAATAGATATTTCGGATGTGATTAAATGCTCTCTAATACGCTGATCGATGCCTTTATAATGTCCTGCTAAGAATATAATATTGCCGCATAAAGAAAGAGCATTTGCCATGTCTTGATGAAATTTTTGTCCATCAGGACTCATATAAATAATATGATCATATGTTCTTTCTGCTTTCAATTGCTCTATGCAAGCAAAAATAGGCTCGCATTGTAATATCATTCCAGCGCCACCACCAAAAGGAGTATCATCTATATGTTTATAAGTATCAAATGCATAATCATGTAAATTATGGACATGAATATCAACCAATTGTTTGTCTTGAGCTCTTTTAAGTATACTAGTTTGCAATGGCGAAGTAAAGATATCAGGAACGGCAGAAATCAAATCTATGCGTAATAAACTCATATCTTATCCGATAATTGAATGTACATAAATGAGTATTTCATCGGCATGCAAATAGGTTATATAACAGAGAAAATAAAATAAGACAGCATCCCAAGAATTACGGGTAATATTCCTTAGATATGCTGCAAAAAGGGATATCATATACATGCAAGCTAATAAGGATATAGTGAGTATTGTTTTATCTAAGATAAAGCTAAAAAAAACGAGAGAGAGTATACTGCTACATTGTATTCCTATCCAATTACTAAATCCTCTTCTATTCATAAATTCTACAAAATATCCAATGCATAAAATAATACAGGCAATTGCCAACTGTAAGTGCTTTGGTTCAATCAACGATGCATATGAATTATCTGTCAAAATAAGACTATATCCATAACCACATAAAAATCCTCTGAACATTAAGGCCGGAAGAAAACTTGATCCTGGCATTGCAGACATTCCAATTGCAGCAGGATGTATTGATTTGGCTATAAAGAACAAGAAAAGAAGTATCAGATATATCAAGATCGTAGGATACAACAAAGCTGCCAATATCATAAGTGCAATACTAGTTAATCCTATTGCTATTTCATGCGATTCAGTAAAAAGAACTATCTGAATAGGAAATCTATCATGATATTGAAAAGTATCAACTGTTTTCAAGGAAATCAACCTAATTGTTTTTTTATATCTTCAATATAGATGAGAATATATTCCTTCATTGCATTTTCTACTTCTTCGTGAGCTGTTCCTTTTATCATATGTGCAAGCTGTGGACAATATGATGCATAATTAGCATCATTATCATAACGTCTAATTAGAATATCATAATCAGAAGGATTTGTGCTTTTATTCGCGCTCATAGTTTCTCAATAAAGTAAGGTGAAATTAGATTCTGAATTGCATATCGCTCAGCAAAATTACATTAATTTAACGTAAATTTGCCATTGCTTTACAGCATTATATTATCTCATATTTATACATGTTTATTAAGATTGAATTCCCCTATTGAATTCTGTGCTTATATCATTATACTAATATTTACGTGGCCATATGTTTATCAATAAAAAGTTGCTTATAATTTGCTTATTTCTTTTGTGTATGATATCAATTGATGCACAAGAAATATATCATAAAGTCATCATTCATAATCCAGATGGTATTGGAATACCTCAGCTTATTAAGTATGGCCTAGATGCAGATCATGGAATGGAAATAAAAAGTAAAACGATAGAGTGTATTATCTCTCATTCGTCGTATAAGTCTTTGAAAAACAATGGTATTAATGTAGATATTGCTGTGCCTGATATGCAAGAATACTATGCAGAGAAGCTAAAATCTTCATACAATCAATCCTTAAAAGAACAAGTAATTCCTAAAAACTTAACAAAACCAGATAATTTCATTACAGGTTCTATGGGCGGATATTATACGCTAGAAGAAATCTATAATGAAATGAAAAAAATGCAAGAATTTGCTCCAGACTATATAAGAAAGCCAGACACAATTGGATATACAGGTGAAAATAGACCAATTCTTTCTTGGCAAATTACCTCTCAACCTCTTAAACAATTACCCAAAACATTATATACATCATTGCATCATGCAAGAGAACCTGCTGGTGCAACTACACTGATATATTTTCTTTGGGATTTATTAGAAAAAGGTAAAAAAGGTGATATCCAGGCACAATATCTCTTGGCTAATAGATTATTAGTTATGATTCCATGTTTAAATCCAGATGGTTATGCATTTAATCAAGAACAAAAACCACAAGGTGGTGGACTTTGGAGAAAAAATAGACGTATAATTGATGCAGAAAAAGGAGTAGATCTTAATCGTAATTATGGCCCTGAAACATATTGGAATGCCAATAATGGCGGTTCTTCTACAGATCCAAAATCTGATGTTTACAGAGGTGAAAAACCATTTAGTGAGCCAGAAACGCAAGCAATTAAAAAACTGTGCGAATTATATCAATTTGGCTTCATTATGAATTATCATACATATAGCAATTTATTTATTTATCCTTATGCTGCTATATCTCAAGAAACACCAGATTCTACCCTTTTAAGAGGATTTGCTTCTGATATAACGCGATATAACAAATATTCAGCTGGTAGAGATTTAGAAACTGTTGGGTATACTACAAGAGGAAATTCTGATGATTGGGCATATAGTACTTTTGGAGCAATGGCATTTACTCCAGAAGTTGGTAATCCATTCGAAGGATTTTGGCCTGGAATTCAGAGAATTGTGCCACTTGCTGCAGAAAATCTTCATTGTAATTATCAAGGATTATGGAGTTCTGCTGATAATGTTTGTTTAAGACAAGCGGTTCAAAATATATCTACATTGCAAGATGAAGGTGGAATAATTGATTTAGAATTTCAAAATATTGGTAGATTATCAGCAGATTCACTTACACTAATTTCTATTAGATTTTTGAGTGATCAAATACTTAAAAGTGATACATCATTTGGTATACGATATATTAAATCAGGTGATTTTATACGAGCTTCAATCTCCTACCGTTTACAAAAGAATTTTCGAAATGGCGATACTGTTCCTTTTATCGTTTCAAGAAATCAATATGGTGTAATAAGGTCTGATACATTATCTATGCGATTATATAAACCAGAAATCATTTCTGTTTTTTCAACGATAAAAGATACCTCCAACTTCATATTAAATTCATGGAAGCCAATATATATTAAACAATTAAATTCTTATGCTTTAACTGATAGTCCAACTAAAAATTATATTCCACAAGTTGATTCATATACCGAATCCTCTGTATTATTTGATCTTTCACAATATCGGGCTGCAGAACTTCAATTTATCGCTAAATGGAGTATCGAACCTCGGTCTGATTTTGCAGTAGTGCAGATATCAGATAATGAAGGGAGAACATGGAATTCTTTACAAACTTCAAGAATGAAGCTTGGTTCAGGTATTGGAGGCGGTAAACAAGACCCCAAAAGTTATGGCTTTGAAGGAAATTTCCCTGATTGGGAATATCAAACTGTTTCTTTACAAGATTATATAGGAAAAAAAATAAAACTTCGATTTGGTGTCTTAAGTGATGAAGGTGCCGAATTTGATGGTTTTTATATTCGTGATGCTAAGATACTTGGATTTCAAGATACTATGAGTGATATCAAGGATACCCCTCAAAAGTCTCATGAATTTATTTCCGAATTATTTCCAAATCCAGTGTCTTCACCAACAATATATTTGACTTTAGCCTATAAACAAGCACAATTGCCTGCAATGAATTATCAGATAATGATTCATGATCTTAAAGGTAAAGAATTATTTAGACAATCATATTCTACCCTAGGAAGTAATGAGGAAATAATACCAATCAATGTATCAGGTTTCTCTAATGGAATGTATACTGTCTCGATTCATGTGGATGATTCAATAGTATATTCTCATTCATTACACATCGTATATTAATGAAAAATATATATATCAATCTTTGGTATCAAAGGCTTATAGCAGGAGTATTGCTTGTATTTATATATATAGGAATCTCTTTGCTTATTCCTGCTTTTCAACTAATTGGCATTTGGCTTCTTCCATTTGGAATCATAGCAATTGAATATATGCGAGGTGGTAATATAAGTACTGCTGGATTTGCACTAGATTCTTATACAATAAAAGAAATAGTGATAGGAATCCTAGCCGGAATTATACCCATACTACTTGCCATTGGAATATTATACAGTTTAGGTAAGCTTTCGATAGAATATGGAAAAGGTATTTCTTTGTCAACTATGTTGATTATATGTTCTTCGGCTTTATTAGAAGAATGTATATTTAGGGGGACAATCTTTCAGGCTCTAGCAGATAGATTCTCTCCAAGCAGAATTATTATCATTGTTTCTGTTGTCTTCTCTTTATTGCATCTAACAAATCCCAATGCAGATATCATATCAACAATAAATACATTTTTGGCTAATTGTTTCATGAGTATAGCTTGGTATCGTAGTAAAGGACTTTGGTTACCAATTTTATATCATGCAACTTGGAATTGTACACAAAGTGCAGTAGGAATAGAAATCAGCGGAATTAAATTTGGGGATGGTTTTTTAAAAACGACAATACATGACTCATCATTTTCCTCATTTTTTATAGGCCCTTATGGCATTGAAGGAACTATGTATTGTACTATAGTTTTGCTCCTTTTAATTGCATGTACTTATACATTAGGAAACTCACCAATTCGTCATGCCAAATTATTCAGATTAATGTACCCAAACATTCAATCTTCATGATCAACATTAATCATACTCTTGTTTCAGTATAATTATTAATTATGAAAATCTTAATTGTATTATTTTTCTGTTGTATGTGTTCTATAAGTCCTTTGAAAGCACAATGGATCATGATGAGATCTGATGCAGATACATTGGTTCAAATGGGCGCAACAATGATTTATAATATGGAATTTGATGCTGCGAGTGCATTATTTAATAAAGTTATCAATCTATATCCTAAAAATCCTGCTGGTTATTTTCTTGATGCAATGGTGGAATGGTGGCGAATTCAAGCAGATAGAAAAAGTAAACAAAATGATGAAAAGTTTCTGTATAAATGTGCTCAAGTAATAGCATTATGTGATGAATTATTAGAAATCAATCCCAATGATTTATCAGCATTGTTTTTTAAAGGTGGAGCCCTAGGTTTTAGAGGAAGATTTTATGCCGGCAGAGAATCGTGGTTAAAAGCAGCTGATGATGGACATATAGCATTTGAAATACTACAAAGATGTCACCAAATTGCCCCAGGAAATCATGATATTATGTTAGGAACAGGATTATATAATTATTATGCAGCAGTTTTACCAGAACAATATCCAGTATTAGCCAGTGTTATGATGTTTTTACCTAAAGGAGATAAGAACTTAGGACTTATGCAATTAGCTGCTGCAGGAAGAAGTGCTAAATATGCAAAAACAGAAGCCAAAGTTTCATTATTACAAGCATATTTTCAATTTGAAAAAAATCCATCAGAAGCCTTAAAAGTAGCTCAAGACCTATTAAATCAATATCCTCAAAATCCATATTTTCTCAGATATGTTGGAAGATGTCAAGTTATGATGGGAATGTATCCTCAGATGGAACAAACATGGAGAAATGCAGTTCAGGCATGCATTGATAAAAAAGTAGGATATGATCAACAAACCGCCAGAGAAGCTCTATACTATGTTGGTTTAGCATTAATGAATAGAAAAGAATTAGACTCTTCATTAAAGTACTTTTATAAATGCGATGAAGCAGGAAGATATTTAGACGAGGATATTTCTGGTTTTACTGTTAAAGTAAATCTAAAAATTGGTAATATCTACGATTTAAGAGGACAAAGAGATTTAGCAATTAAGCAGTATAAAAAAGTATTAGCATGGGAAGAAAGACAAAATTCTCATGAAGAAGCTAATAGATATTTGCAAAACCCTTATAAATAATAATTTTCTTCAATTGGAGAATAGCGTGTCTGAACTTGAACAGAATGCATATCTTTCTTGGAAAGCTATTGCACAGAAAGAATTGAAAAATCAATCTCCTGAATTACTTCAAAAAGTAAATGCAGAAGGAATTACTATTAAACCCTTGTATACTGCAGCAGATCTAGAATCTTTAGCTATTCAAGAATCTATGCCAGGTATATTCCCTTTTACTCGTGGTCCTTATGCAACGATGTATGCAAATAGGCCTTGGACTATTAGACAATATGCTGGTTTTTCAACTGCAGCAGAATCGAATGCTTTTTATAGAAGAAATCTTGCTGCCGGACAAAAAGGATTATCAGTAGCTTTTGATTTAGCAACACATCGTGGCTTTGATTCTGATCATCCCAGAGTAGTTGGTGATGTTGGAAAAGCTGGTGTAGCAATCGATAGCGTAGAAGATATGAAAATTCTCTTCGATCAAATTCCTTTAGATACGATGTCTGTTTCCATGACAATGAACGGCGCTGTTATTCCAATATTAGCTATGTTTATTGTTGCAGCCGAAGAACAAGGAGTTCAACAACATCAATTATCTGGTACGATTCAAAATGATATTCTAAAAGAATTCATGGTAAGGAATACATTCATTTATCCTCCTGAACCTTCAATGCGTATTGTTGCTGATATAATTGAATATACTAGCAAGCATATGCCGAAATTCAATAGCATTAGTATTAGTGGTTATCATATGCATGAAGCAGGTGCAAGTGCAGTTCAAGAAATGGCCTTTACAATTGCAGATGGACTTGAATATGTACGCATAGCGCTAGCAAAAGGATTAGATATTGATGAATTTGCCCCAAGACTTTCATTCTTTTGGGGTATCGGAATGAATTTCTTTATGGAAATTGCCAAAATGCGTGCTGCCAGACGCCTATGGGCAGAACAGATAAAACAGTTCTCACCTGAAAAAAATAGTTCTTTAATATTAAGAACACATTGTCAAACCTCTGGTTGGTCTTTAGCTGCTCAAGATCCTTATAATAATATCATTAGAACTACAATCGAAGCTATGGCTGCTGTATTGGGCGGCACTCAATCACTTCATACGAATTCATTTGATGAAGCTTTAGGATTACCTACAGATGCTTCCGCTAGAATTGCCAGAAACACTCAATTAATCATTGCCGAAGAAACTCATATTACAGAAGTAGCAGATCCAATGGGTGGTTCGTATTATGTTGAATCTTTAACAGAATCATTATATCAAGAAGCTAAAAAGATTATTGCAGATATAGAATCCATTGGTGGTATGACAAAAGCAATCCAAATGGGAATTCCCAAAAGGCTTATTGAAGAATCTGCTGCAAGAAAACAAGCTTTAATCGATCAAAAACAAGAAATTATCGTAGGTGTCAATAAGTATGTGCCAGATGAACAAACTGAAGTAGATGTATTAGATATCGATAATACAACAGTTCGAGCATCTCAAATTGAATTATTACAGACCATAAAACAAAATCGAGACCAAAAAGCAGTTCAAGAATCTTTAACTGCAATATATACTATAGCAGAAAATAATTCTGGGAATCTTTTAGAAGCTGCCATTCATGCTGCTCGATTAAGAGCAACTCTTGGGGAAATTTCCGAAGCAATGGCTTCATCATTTGGACGATATGAATCACAGGTATCAATAGTAAATGGTGTATATGCACATTATAATGAACAAAATGAAGGATTTCATGCTGTGCAAGATGAAATTATAGCTTTTGAACAAAAATATGGAAGACGTCCAAGAATTATGGTTGCTAAACTTGGACAAGACGGACATGATCGCGGAGCGCATGTTATTGCTACTGGCTTTGCAGATGCTGGTTATGATGTTGATTTAGGACCATTATTCCAAACACCGGAAGAAGCTGCAAGACAAGCCATAGAAAGTGATGTCCACGTTATTGGTATTTCTAGTCAAGCGGCAGGACATAAAACCTTGATTCCCCTTTTGATTGAAGAATTACGCAAACAAGGTTCATCTGATATCATTGTAGTTGCTGGTGGCGTTATTCCTCCAAAAGATTATGAAGAACTTTATAATGCTGGAGTTAAGGCTATATTTGGTCCGGGGACAAATGTATTGGATGCTGCCCGAGAAGTTCTCCATAAAATAGATCAAGCTCTTAGTTAAAACAAAAAAGGCATTCAATAATAGAATGCCTTTTTTTATGATTAAGCTTATATATTTCAACTACAAATTTTTGCAATTAAGTCAATAACTCGATTAGAATAACCCCATTCATTATCATACCAACCTACTACTTTAACTAAATTACCCATTGCCATTGTAGATTGTGAATCTACAATACAAGAATGAGGATTACCTAATATATCTACAGAAACCAAAGGATCTTCAGAATATTCCATAATTCCTTTAAGAGAAGAATCAGCAGCTGCTTTTAAAGCTTGATTTACTTCTTCTTTTGTAACGTCACGATGTAGAATTGCTGTGAAATCTGTCACAGATCCATCGGGAACTGGAACTCTGAATGAAAAACCATCTAATTTTCCTTTTAATTCAGGTAATACTTCTCCAACTGCTTTAGCTGCTCCAGTTGTTGTAGGGATTATACTAACCGCAGCAGACCTAGCCCTGCGTAAATCTTTATGAGGTAAATCTAGTATTCTTTGATCATTGGTATATGCATGAACTGTTGTCATATACCCTTTTTCTATGCCAAAAGAATCATTCAATACTTTTACCATTGGTGCCAAACAATTCGTAGTGCAAGAAGCATTAGATAGAATCACTTCAGAGCCATTTAATGTATGATCATTAACACCTAGTACAATTGTTTTATCTAATGCATCTTTTGCTGGTGAAGTAAGAACTACCTTTCTTCCATGTACTAAATGTTTAGATAATTGGTCTTTAGAACTAAAAACACCAGTAGATTCAATTATACAATCTAGATTATTCCATGGAATATTTTCTATCTGTTTTTCTGCTGAAATAGCGATAGACTTACCGTTCACAAGAATAGAAGATTGATCAGCTTTAACCTCTCCATTAAATCTTCCATGAACCGAATCATATTTAAGTAAATGTGCTAAAGTAGGTGCGTCTGTTAAATCATTAATACCAACGATTTCAAATAAATCAGGACGTGCACTCGCAACACGAAATACTAAACGTCCGATGCGACCAAAACCATTAATTGCAATACGGATTGCCATGAATCAATTTCCTTGAAAGAAATAAGAGATAAATCAGAATTCAACTTAAACAAAATTACAAATTAGATGCAAGTATTCTAAGATTGTGATAAAAAGTGTATAATTAAAATTATTGTATGGTGCTTGTTGAGTTAAATTTAAGCAGTAATTTTGCCAATTCTCTTGGCTTTTATGGTTAACTAAGATTCTATGGCTATTCATCCCCTACTTACCAATTCTGTTGATTTTGAACTTCGTTTCTGTGTCGAAGTTCTCAAACTGGAATCTCTTCATTTGGGATATTCGGATAATCAGAATGATATTATCGACTCTTTAGACACACTTCGTATTGCTCAACAACGATATACGCAAAGTTTATTAGATTGGACTCCTTCTGATGTTTATTCTATTGTTGATGTTGGTTGTGGCATTGGTGATGTTGCTTTTGCATTCGAAAAATCTGGTAGAATAGTTCAAGGCATTTCTCCAGAAAAAAATCATGCAGCAATGTTTAAAAACACACTTCCTGGTAGTTCATTTATTCATTCAAAGATTGAAGATTATTATCCTAAACACCAAGTAGATATGCTATTAATGAGTGAATCAAATAATTATTTCTCTCTGAAAGATGGATTAGATGCTGCACAACGTTGTGTTAAACCTGGTGGATATATTCTTATTTCTGGATTTTATCGAAAAACCGATCATCCCTTGATTAATACAAATATGGTGTACACGTCTGATTTAGAGCGTGAATGTACTCAAAGAGGAATTACTATTATAAAGACTGAATGTACAAGCCATAAAATATTGCCAAGTCTTAGATTTACTGAATCTTTGTTTAGACACTATATGTTGCCGACATTATATATTGTTCAAGATTTACTCATGGGTTTCTCTCCTATTATTCGTCTGTTATTAAAACTATTTATGAGAAAATCAGGTGGCTTTTTACAAACTCTTTCTGAATGGTATGATGCTAATCTAAGCGAGGGTTTTTTTACACAGAATATGGCTTATCATAGATTTTTATTACAATTACCTACAGATAAGAATCAAAAAGTATGAAGAAGAACATTCTGATCATATTATTCTTGTTTGCTGTTCGCTTACAAAGTGCTGAACAAATAGAATATATGAGTGTTAAAGGTTCTGTCATTTCTCAACCAACAGAAAGCATTGTAGATTATCCATGTTTAGAAGAATGTGAAGAATATTATCAATATCAAGAATCTGAGATATCATCATCTGATGAAGTCCCAGAAACTTTATCACCTCAAGAATTTACATATGCTGGGTTTCCCCGTACAACATTAATGGGGACAGCAGCATTTAAAAAAACATCAATTAAAAAGACACCATTTTATGTATTAACAGGTACATATGCTGCCGCTATTACAGCATTACATATTTATCAAGTTAATACTATATGGGATTCTACTTCTTCATTTAGATTTATAGAAGACGGTAATTATGGATTATATGTAGATAAACTAGGGCATTTTTGGGGTGGTTATTTGAATGCATATATTTTAAGTGAATTTTTAATGGGTTCTGGATTAAGCCATGAAGCAGCAACAAATTGGGGCGCTGCAATGTCTTTTACATATCAAGCATATGTAGAAATATTAGATGGCTTTGGAACCAATTGGGGATTTAGTCCTTCTGATATGATATCGAATATGGCAGGAATTGGTTTCTTTTTAGGACAACATTATTGGCCATTTTTACAAAATTTTACACCAAAAGGTAATTTTTTCCCACCATCTTGGTTTGGTTCAAATAGCAGACAAGCTTCCTCATCTTTTATTGATGATTATAGCGGTTATACATTTATGATGAGTGCTAATGTCCACAATTTATTACCTAACAGTTTAGCATCGTATTGGCCTAAATGGCTAAATATAGGTATTGGATATACTGCTAGAAATTTGACATTTAAAAATGGCGATAGAAAATATTTATTGGGTTTAGATATTACACCTGCATTGGTTTTACCTGATGGCCCCCCATTCTGGAATTGGATAAAGCAATCATTGAATTATATCCTATTACCATTACCAACTATAGAATTTAGCGATAAAGAAGGCCCAAAGTTTAATCTCTTTTATCCCTTCAGAATCTCAATCGGAAATCTCCATTTTTAATAGATAAACTATTTTTAATTGCTAGCAATATCAATACAGGCAAGGCGTCTATGCAGCGCGCCCATGGGGATGAAATGGTCTCGACGGGGTGAATGTAGTACGAAGAAGCATGCCGAGCTACGCTGGTGGAGCTCGTTAATACAACCGGCGGAACACATAAGTGGCAACACTATGAACTACCGTTTAGCCGCCTAATCCACAGGACAAAGCCGTTAAACCATTCGACCATCGTCGGCCCTTAGGCGATGAATCGGGTGTAACTTCTTAAAGGGATGCTTTCAGGACATTGAATCGGTACCTGAATTAAGATTATGATTCATCGTGTAATTGGCCTGTCTATTGGTGTACGATTATACTAAAATTATTAATAGACTGAGCATGGAGAGGCTTCGGCTGCAGCATTTCGGACGCGGGTTCGACTCCCGCCATCTCCACAACCCATCATTGTGGTGACATTCAATACCGGTGATTACTAACTGTAGTCATCGGTTTTTTTGTTGGTGTACTTTAAGTGTAGCTTTATACTAAATTAATCCTGCATATTTCTTATGTTCACATCTTTAAGCCTTCATACATACGAATAAATTACGGATAAAAACGTATATTAGCGTATATTAACAGATATATACGGATATTATTATGAGTGTATTGATTCATACCTTACATCTTGATTTAGACATGAAACTGTTGACTTCACTAAGTAAGATTGACAGATTTGATGCTGGATGGGTCTCCATAGAAAAGCGTGAATCTTTTTCTTTGCTTCAGCTTAAGGCTATTGCTACTATTCAAAGTATTGGTGCATCTACTCGAATAGAAGGATCTCTTATTACAGATGACGAAGTAGCATTATTGATAGAACAGTTTACTTCTGCAACTTTAGATAAAAGAGATGAGCAAGAAGTAATCGGATATTACGAAGCTATGGACTTGATTACTGAAAACTATAAAGTGATTGATATATCAGAAAATCAAATCAAATTTATTCATCATGTATTATTGAAATATGTTGAAAAAGACCAATGGCATAGAGGTAGCTATAAACAAGTAAGCAATGTTATTGCTGCTGATATGTTTGATGGCACAAAGCATGTTTTACATCATACAACAGAACCTGGCTTGGCTACTGAAGATGCAATGATGAGCTTAATTGCTTGGTATCATACTGATAAAGAAACATTACCATTGATCAAGATTGCGGTGTTTGTATATGAGTTTTTAAGTATTCACCCTTTTCAAGATGGAAATGGAAGGCTAAGTAGATTGTTGAGTAGTTTATTACTGCTTAAACATGGATATACTTGGATTCATTATATGAGTTTTGAACATGAAATTGAACAAAGAAAAAACGAATATTATTCAGTTCTCATGAAAACTCAAAGAAATAGGCCGAGCGAAAATATCACCGAATGGCTGATGTATTTTATTAGTTGCTTGCTCAATATGCAAGTAAAATTAATGAAATCACTAGAAGCAAGTAATGTTGAAATTTCTTTGTCACAAAGAGAACATCAAATGGTTACTTTTATTCAATATCATGCTGGTTGTAGCTCTTCTTCTATTTCCTTAAAGCTACAGATTCCCTTACCTACAATAAAAAAATCACTCAATACTTTAATCAATAAAAATATCATAATGAAATCTGGAATTGGTAAATCTACTGGGTATTTTGTTAAGTGAATCTAATCTTTCTATTCACATTGTTTACAGTTAATGAATTTATCTAGACACATTCACCGATAATTACATCTTGTAGTTATCGGTTTTTTATTGTGGGTAATTGAATATGTAGAATTGTATTGATACAATGAAAAATATAAGGGTTACAGTAAACACTAAGAACTTTACTTAATAAAATAAGAAAGCCAATGCATAAGCATTGGCTTTCTATGATAGTGTTAATACAGTAGTATCTATTTAAGTGACTTTAGAGTTGGAACAAAATAGATGACATTTTTATCAGCATTATTTGACAAAAGTGGCATTGATTTTTGCTCATATACTCCTGTTCCACCAATGCCAAAGTCATCATCATTAATAATTCCAATCATATTATTATTAATAATAACAATACCTTCTGGTTTATCATGTGGATAATTTGGAATGCTCATAATATCTACGATTTCTGTTTTGGAAACAGCAATAATACCTGCGGCCTTTATTTCATCTGGAGTAGATTGTTCAATTGTTTTTGCATTAATAAGTTTACCACCTGCATCTGAAACGGTTATATCAGAAGCATTTGCAATATCAATCTTGAATACTTTTTTGAAATTTGTAGCATCTTTTCCAGGAAAATTACCATCTCTTTCTAATACTAAAAATGTAGTATTTGTTATCGCTACAATTTCACTAACAGCATAATTTACATTATCAAGAATATATACATATTCTTTAGCTGTTCCGGTAGCAATTTCATAGAATAAAATTCTAACTGCTACTGCTGTGTTTTTAACCTTGCTATCAGGATTATACAATGGAGATTGCATCATACCAACCAGATACTTTTGATCTGGTGTAATTGTCATTCCTTCCATTCCTCTATTAGCGCGTCTTTTTGCGAATACAGAAGGAATCTTCTTTCCACCAATTCCACTTCCAAATGGATTAATTCTCTCAATTGTTTTTCCAGTTTGATCAAAATGGAGGATATGTGGACCATATTCATCACTTACCCAAAATGTTCCATCATTTGCAATAACTAGTCCCTCTGGATCAATTCCATTTACATCAAGATTTATTGCATTCCCTGCTAAATCTAATGCAATTTCACCTGTGCCACCTGCACCTATTGGATTTGGTAATCCAGTTAATGCTTTTCCATTTTCGTCTTTGAATGAAATAATACTTTGTAATACTAATGAATCTCCTACAAGTTTAAATTTACCCATGTGAGGATTAAATTCTGGATTGGAAAATACTTTAACACCCGAAGCAGATCCATCAATATTTGGGCCTCTATCTGTCATAATATAATAGACTCCTTCTGCATTAGAAGCGATACTAGAGCCATAACCTCCATTCACAACTTTAATGCCATTAGGTGTTGTTGACATAATAACGTTTTTATTGACAGTTGCTTGCTGAGGATAGGACATTGGAGTGGAAGTATTGTCAGTACTATCCGTACATCCAATAAATATACTTACACAACTCAATACACAAAAAAGAAACATATTTTTCATACTAGTCTACAGTAAAAATATACAAAATGACCATTTATACACGCAATTTGTTCATTAGTATATTATTGAATTGTTTTGATTACATTATGAAACCATTATGTCAATGAAAATGTGCTATATTCACTTCTTTTTGAAATATTCCTCTCTATAGGACAATATTTTTAATAGAATAAATACGTATATTTTCAACAAATTTGGCAATGATAATTATTAATTGTTTATGAGTTTTAATGTTATTTCTGATTAATAAATGGGGTTTTCGTTTATCAATTCAAGAATAATGAAGGGTTTATTTATTACAAAGTATTAATTTCTAGACATGCAAAAACGCAGGTATTATCAATTTGTAGACAAGAATTATTTCAATCATATCTTCAATACATGGGAAGATAGGGTTTATATTTTATATTACTAGGAGGATATATGGCTATGAGAGGGTTGCTTCTAACTTCTTTGCTTTCATTACTTGTTTTAGGTTGTTCACCAAAAATCTATGAACATCAACTTAATTGTAAAAGTAATACCGAACAGATTTTATCAAAGTTTGTTCAATTGGTAACTTCTGAAGGATTGACAGTAGAAAATCAAGACTCTAAATTAGGTTTTGCTAATGCAAGTTCATCCGAAGATTTTAGTTTTTGGACAGGAGTGTACACACGTAGGTTTTGGACAATTTCAGTTGTTGAAGGCAAAATATTTGCAACTGCAAAAACTAATACCTATACCAAAAATATTTTTGGTACTATGACTGGTAATTCAGATACATACTATAAAGATGATTCAAGTCAAGACTGGGGTTGGTATTGGAATGTAAGAGATGGTTTAGAAGAATTGTGCGGAACTAAATTAGTAATTGTTGAAAAAGATACATGGGAAAGACAATCCACAAGAAAAAAACAAGTAAACTAATTCGATTGTATTTAGTTATAGCATTTCGTTTATGGGTAGACTAAAATCTGCCCATTTTTATTTCTTCAAAAAGCCATATTCATATACTTTGGGTGCAATTGTATTTGCCAATACTTTTAATGTGGCACGCAGATGTGTGATAAGCTCCATGTAGACAGCATCTTCACTTTTATTATTCATTTTACCCTTATCATTGCGGCCTTGAAAATGCTCACGAATATCATACAGTGATGCATTCACATTGCATCGAGGTTGTTTGTGATAATAAAGCCATAATTCACGCCCTGCATCAAAGACTGCTTGTGCTTCAGGGGAAAATACTAATGGCTCTGCTTTTTTCTGCTCACCACCAAAGAGACCATCTTGTTGCTCGGGTTGAATCTTACCTTTTATGAAATCAGTCATGAAATGACTTTCAAATTTACCCCGAGCATTGACTTCTTCCTCGGTGAATGGAATCCAGTGGTTGGTGCCGTAAGATGATAGAATGTTATTTTTGAAAAGTGCAAATCCTAAACAGTCATTTTGAAATTCTAAGTCTGACTTCCAATAGTTTCCTGGAAACAAAAACTGGTCTCTGTCATTCAACCAGTTTGCGTCAATAATATGGCGAACTGTGTAATAAATAGATGTTTCAATCAAATTATCTTTTGTTGTCTGCCAATTATGATTTGAAGCGGGAACTTTCATATATGGTTCGCCAAAACGTACTAATCTTTGATTTTGGAAATCGCTACCAACACCTATAATTGTTGCAATTGATTCAGATTTTGTATTTCTAAAAGTTTTCACCCAGTCGTTTATTAGTTTTAGGCCGTCGTATGTCCGTATGTTTTTTTTACCGATAAATATCTGGTCTTTATCCCAAATGTCCCCCTCAATGTGTTCAAAAACTTCTTCTTTTTCTGTATTCCAAATAAAAAAACCTATTGGAAATTGTCCTTTAACATTATCGAAAGTGTCTGCTGGAGTCAAAAATAATTTTTCTAGTCTTGCACGGAAAAATAAACGGAAATCCGAAAACATGGGAGCTTGCAAATTTTTCAAAGTTGAAAAATTTGCAATTACAACCTTAGGCATTTCACAATATATTCTTGTTAAGAATTGCACATACATTTCACGTTTCGTATAACCCATAAGGTCGGAATACTTTTTATGGATTTGAGAAACTGCTACTCCTTTTCGTCCATCTCCACTTCTGTTATCAGCTTCCGCATACGGAGGATTAATATACATCACCAATTTCTTCCGCTTTTCCGGATCATTGATAATATTCTGTAATTCTTGTGGAAGTTTTGTGAAGTCATCATTTAGGAAGTCGAATTGAAATACATGATCTTCAAGTAGAATTGCCCCATTCTTGATGCGATCCTTCATTACATTTACATCAGCTATGTCAAGCGTTGATGCCCAGATATTATATTTATTCGTCAAGCCGGCCAATAGATTGCCCGTTCCTGCTGCACAGTCCCACACATAATATTCATCTTGCCAATCGGGCCCTAACACATCCGCGATATATTTCTGCGACAATTCCACCCACATTTGCGGTGTAAAGAAAGCCCCTTTGCGTTCACGAATATCCTGAGGAATCAGCAAGTCTCTTCTGTCAATGATATACTCTTGGAATTCTGCAATGGGTTGACGCTTATACTTCTTCCAAAACTGCTCATACTTTTCTTTATTGGTTATGTCTATCGTGGCATTGAACAGAGATTTCAGATCCTCTTTAGCAATTTGATAATGACTCCGTTTGAACACCACAAATAGTTCTTCTTTGATTGGCGTATCATCATCCATACTGGCTGTGTCTTTATCATCTACAAAAAGATCTGCAAGATAAAAGTCACTATCCACGATATTTTGTTTTTTACCTTCTTCCCAATCAAAATTGATATAGGGTTTTACTTGGCTAAGCCATCGAAGATAAATAGAAACAAAATTGTTTT
>Ga0209358_10000159_pt1 | contig 62398 bp, 58 predicted proteins | sample LauGreFa1BDMLBSN_2_FD_187574 | JGI IMG/M metagenome (GOLD analysis project Ga0209358, IMG submission 187574) | Freshwater lake microbial communities from Lake Michigan, USA - Fa13.BD.MLB.SN (SPAdes) (version 2) | ecosystem: Environmental > Aquatic > Freshwater > Lake | place: Lake Michigan, USA... | reverse complement strand
TATTTTACAAATTATAAAATTTAAGTCATTATTTAAAATAGTACACAATCAAAAAAAATGAAATACTTTTTATTGAATTATGAAACACATAATTATTTACAAAGGATTCTTTAAAGTTATTAAAATGTCTACTATTAAACATTGGTTATTTCGTGTTGGTCCTAATGCTCAAAATTTGTATGATTGCTATAAATACAATATTTGGGGTGTTAACAGCTCAAATATCAATGCAAGAAAGTTTGTTCGAGAGGCTAATCAAGGTGATATTATTTGGTTTGTAAAAGGGGCTTCTAAGGGGCTTCTTATATCTTATGCTACTTATGTTCAGGCAATTAACAGAGTCAAAGGCGAAAATATGAGTAATGAAGAACTTGGATGGTTTGAACAATGCTCTTGGGTTAAAAATACAGGATGGGATATTGAAATTCAGTTTGAAAATTATGTAGATGTTGAAAACATGGGGCTTTTGTCTCAAATTAAATGCCAAACAAATCCTAGATTGTACAGCGAAAAATGTATGGTTAATTTACCACGAGTTTATCAAGAATTAAATGTTTTGATTCCAGATGAAGAAGAGCTTCTTCCAGAAGAAGATAATATAACAAAGGAATTACAAACAATCAGAGATGCCTGTACCAGTATAATCGGCTCTTTAAGTAGGTTAGACGAAATATTAAATAATTAGATATAAAGTAGATATAGTAGCTAGAGTAGTATAGCTATTTAAAATAAATACGTCTCATAAATCAGGTTGTTTACTAACGTAAAACCTCAAGAGAGGTTAACCTTTTTTATTTTACATTTTTATTAGTTATTATTTATATAATGAATTAAAGTAATACTTTTTTTTTATATATTAAAATATATGTCTGAAGAAGTACTAAGTAAATTATTTAATACTATAAACACTAATTATGTTTTTATTTATACACCTCCAAAAGTTGGTTCAACTACATTAGTTTCTTCATTAAGAATCTCTCTTGGTAATTCATTTAATATTATTCACATTCATGATGATATTATGTTAAGTGTTTTAACAGGTATACATAATGTAACTATAAATGAAATAATAAATTTTCTCTCTGAAAAAGGAAATAATATTTATGTAATTGATGTTTATAGAACACCAATTGAGAGAAAAATGTCAGAATTTTTTGAAAAAATATCACCATATCATTTCAATAACTCAGAAGAAAATATAAATAAATATAGCATTCAACGTGTAAGTCATAGATTTAATAAATTATTTCCTCATTTAGCAAATGGAGAACATTATTTTGATAAATATAATATTACAAATCATATTCCATTTAATTTTGAAACAAAATATACTATTCAAGAAATTAATAATATTAAATATATAAAATTACGTTTACATGATTCAAAAATATGGGGGAATATTCTCTCTATAATATTTCAAAGAGAGATAATTTTAATAAATGATTATCAAACTAATGACAAAACTATTGCGGGTTTATATAAAAATTTTAAAGATGAATATAAAATACCTTCAAATTATTTTGAACTTGTAAAAAGTTGTAAATATTTTAACTTTTATTTTTCAGAGGAAGAGAGAAAACAATATTTACACAATTGGGAAAAAAGAATCACAAATATTTTTACACCATATACAAATGAAGAATATAATTTTTATGTTAATCTTTATTTAGAAAATCAACATATTAATGATATACAAATTGAACATTATATTGATAATGCTTGTTTATGTATTGCGTGTACTAAAGCTAGACAAGAGATATTTATCAAAGCTAAAAAAGGAGAAACTAAATTTGATAAAATAATTCATCAAGATGTTGTTAATAAAAATATTATAACAAAAATTAATAAAGTAAAAAGTATTTTAAAAAATACCAAACAAAATAATAGGTTTGGAATTAAATTTTCGTAATTTATTATAATCAATGTTAAATAAAATGTTTGTTCATAAATTTTTGTATAGTAAAATAAGTTAATTCTTCTCCATCTTCAATACATAATAGATTTTTTAATTTGTCATCAGGAGCTATTATTTTACTATTTTCGGTATTTTCTAATTTGTGTTCTTTTATATAACTACAAAGAGCACGTGTTACTTCAGTACGAGCAATCTCAGACCCTTCTTTTTTATTCATAAATTCGCATAATTCATTTGTTACCTTACTTGGCTTTGCGAATCCAGATGGTTTACGATTCCCTTTATTTTTACCTTTACTAGACTCTTTTTTCAATGTTTTCATTTGTTTTTTGATATTTTTTTCCAATAATTTTATTTGTTTTTGTAAATTATTTATTTGAACTTTAAAAAGAGTAAGATTATCAATAATTCCTTCAAATTGTTCACAAATATTATTTACCTCTTTATTATCATTATTTATTGTTGTGTTCATTTGATATCTAAATTATCAAATAAACTTTAAATAGATTTAACTTTAATTAATATTGATTAAATTTAATGGTGTCTATGTCTTCGAGTACGTTTTTTTCTATGTGATTTTCTATTACGTCTAGTACGTTTACGTTTACCCCCTTCTTGTAATTTTTCTTCTTCTTCAAACTCTTTATAATCATTTTCTGTTGCCTTTTCTACATTTCCAGTGTCTTCTTGTTCTTCTTCAGAACCACCACGTTTACCTTTTCGCATATTTTTACAAATAGGACATTGACAATTAGCTTTGTGACCATTTTTCTTCTTCTTTTTACGCCCACCAGATGTATCTACATTTTCACTAGTTTCTCCATTTCCACTAGTTCCATCAGGATGTGAAGGAGCACGAGCAACATAAGCATCACGAGCACGAGCAGGAGCATCACTACCAGATTTATCCGTATCAGCAGGAGCATCTGCATCACCTTCATCATCATCATCGTTACCTCCTCTTTGTCTTTTTTTGGTACCACGATGTTTATTTTTTTTATTTTTAGTATATTTACTTTTATTAGCGTGTTTCATGTTAATACAGATAGGACAAGCACAAGTTTCTTTATGACCATTTTTCTTTTTGCCACCAAGTTGTGTTGGAGGGTCTTTAACTACAGGGTTTGGTTCTGACATTATATATTAAATAAGTATTTTAAAATAATTTTATTCAAAAAAAATTATTTTAAATATTATACTAAATACATTATTTAATTAGAATCGGTAGTTGTCTTAGGAGGTCTTCCGCGTCTAGCAGCAGGCTTCACATTTGTCTTATCAGTTTGTCTACCCTTTACAACAGTCCAATCCTTCTTCTCACTATTTCTTTGACTCTCACCGCCAGTCTTAGGTTGAGAAGTTTGTGGTTGGGTTCTTCTTTGTCTAGATAATGTAACTGGTTCTGAAGTTTGATCAACAACATTAGTACTCTTATAATTACTTCTAGCAACCTTAAACTCATGTCTAGTTTCGCACATCAACTTACCACCCTTAATACCAGCCACATTAGTAGCTTGGAATTCATGTGCTCCTCCTTGAGTTGAGGTCAAATCAAAATCAACATATTCTCCTTGTACCAAATACTTATATTGTTGGCTAGAAACACCAATAGCACTATGATGAACAAAAATATCGGATCCTGAACGATCCCCATCAGTAACAGTAATAAATCCATATCCGGTCTTATTATTAAACCACTTGACACGTCCAACCAAACGTTCAGAGGCGGCAGAATGTGTAACATCGTCTTTATGTGATGACATTGTATTATATTCTACTATAATAATATGTCTTTATATTATTTTTAACCAATTATATTAATTTTGTGTTATATAATAAATATGGGATAAAACAAAACGTTCAATATCTTCATTTTTACTTGTATCAACATCATCTATTTTTATTTTACTAAAATCAAATAATTCAATATTTTTAAAATTAATATACTCAAAAAATGGTATTAAATTAATACTTGATATATTTTGAACTTGTTTTAAATCTATATTATGTAATTTTGCCAATTTTGAAACATATCCTAAAATAAGGACTGCAATGTATTTTTGTCTTTTATCTTTTTTTAAATCTGCTTTAGTATTAACATTATTAAAAACATGATAAATTGTTTCAATAAAATCATTCATTTTATCATATGACATTTAGTATTATGTATATTAAAAATCATATTATTTAACTTATTTATTTTCACCATTTATTTCTCTCTTAAACATATCTGTTAATAAAAAATAATTTGGAGTTTCTTCAAATTCTAAACACCTAACATATTTTAAATAATTCCGCAATATTTCTGGTATATTTTCATTTTGAATTATTTTTTGTTTCATACTCATTATTTTTGTGATGTCTTCTATTTTTTGCCATTCTAAACTACCTTTATATAAATACAATAGCATATACCCTAATGATTCTAAATCATCCCTTCTACTTAATTCTAATAAATTATGCGAATTTATGCTAGCATATGTTAAACTACCTATTAAACTATTTGTACGTTTCATTTCAATATGCTTATCATTATTTATATATGTTTTACAAAATCCAAAATCTATTATATATAATTGTTTATTTTTTTCACTTTTACTCACCAAAAAATTATCTGGTTTTATATCCCTATGTATTAAACCCTTGTCATGAATTGTTTTTAATAATAAAATAATTTGAAATCCTATTTGTAAAACAAGGAGAAGAGAGAAAACACCCCTTGAATTTTTTATTGATTGTAGTGATTCACCTAATAAATTTATAACCATATAATAATTGTTTTCATCTTTACCAAACCATTTCACATTTGGTATTCCTATTGTATTTGTTAAATGTTGATATATTATAGATTCATTTTTTAATAATTTATAATCATTAGTAATCGGCTCCATTTTTATTGCAACTAATTCTTTAGTACGTATATTTTCTCCTTTATATATTGACCCAAATGATCCTTCACCAATTTTTTCTATTAGTTTATATTTATTATTAATGACATTCATTATTTATAATAAATAATTAGTATTTAAATATTTATAAAATTAATTTTGGAATTATAAATTAAAAATGTATAATGTAAATACGTGTGTCATTATCATTATTACTTGTTGTATAATCATTATTATTTTTCCGTAAAATGAAATTGGATAAATATCTGTTAATCCAACACCAGCTTGTATTGTTGTACTTAAAAGTATATAGTCCATTAAACTAAACTTTTCCTCTTTAATATTACGTTGAAAATGGTCTTTAAAATTATAATAAAATATAGCAAATACTAAAATACATAAAAAATGAAAAAAAACTGTTCTAATAACTATCTTCATATATTATTTAATTATATTTCTTTTCCGTTATATATTTGATTTAATTGACGATTGACTCTTACAAAAGTAGCACATTTGGGCAAATCCTTTATTTTTTTAGCTCCTAAATATGTCATACAAGAACGTATTCCACCCTGAATATCTAAAATTGTATTTTCAACAGGACCTCTATAAAGTATTTTTACTGTTTTACCTTCACTACTTCTATATTTTGCTACTCCACCACTATATTTATCCATAGCAGTAGTTGAACTCATACCATAAAATACTTTATACTTAATAACGTCTCCATTAACAGACATTTCTTCAATTAATTCACCGCCACTTTCAGTATGTCCTGCGAATATTGAACCGCTCATTACAAAATCCGCACCAGCTGAATATGCTTTTGAAAAATCGCCTATAACTTGGAGTCCTCCATCACTAATAATATGAGCGTCTACACCATGTGCGGTATCAGCACATTCAATAACGGCACTTAATTGAGGCATTCCTATTCCTGTTTGTTTTCTAGTAGTACAACAACTACCACTCCCAATACCAACCTTAACTATATCTACTTTTCCATTTATTACTAATTGTATTACACCTTCTGATGTACAAACATTACCCGCAATTAATATTTTTGTTGGATATTTTGATCTAATTTCAGCACACCTTTCTATAAAACGTGACATATATCCATTAGCAACATCAATACAAATAAAATTAGGGTTTATTTCTCTCATAATTTCATCTAAATTTTCTAAATCCTTTTCATTAATTCCTGTTGAAACAGCATAATAATTAATATCTAATAATTTATTTTTTAAATCATTTGCTTTATAATACTTATGTAAACACGTTAAAACCTTATGTTTTTGTAGCTCAATAGCCATTTCTATTGTTCCGGTTGTATCCATATTGCTTACCATAATTGGAACACCTGACCAAGTTAGTGGAGAATACTTAAATTTAAATGTTCTCTCTAAAGATACCTGGGCTCTAGATGAATAATCACTACGTTTTGGTAATAACAACACATCCGAAAAATCTAATTTTACATCATCTAAAATCTTCATTATATTTATGAAAATTAAAAAAAATAAATAAATAAACTTATTATTTTATTTAGTTAAAAATTACACTTAATAATATAATATTAATTTATAAATTATGAATCAAAATATCGATATTGTATTAGGGTGTAGTTTTGGAGACGAAGGAAAAGGGAAGGTTGTCTATAGTTTATTAAACTCTAATAATTATGATTTGTGTGTTAGATTCAATGGCTCGGGAAATGCGGGGCATACTATATATTTAAATAATGATACCAAAGTTGTTGTTCATCAGTTACCTGTTGGAATTTTAAAATCCGGAGTTTATAATTTGATTTCAAGTGATTGTCTTATTAATATTAAAAAATTAAAAGAAGAGATGGAATACATTAAAAGTTTTAATGTTAATATTTCTAATAGATTATTTATTAGTAAAGCATGTCATATTATTACTGATGAATGTATTGAATATGATAAACAAAATAATAAAATTGGTACTACTGGATCTGGAATTGGTCCTACTTATTCTCAAAAAATGTTAAGACAAGGTAAAAGAGTTGAAGATTATATTAATATATTTAATGAATTAGGTGTAAATATTGTTGATATGAGAAAATTTTGGGATTCTAATTTTATAAAAAATAATGTTTGTAATATATTGCTAGAAGGCGCACAAGGGTTTGAACTTGATATTAATTGGACAAATAATTATCCATTTTGTACATCTTCTACATGTACTTTAGCTGGTGCCATAAATACTGGAATTTCGATTAAAAATATAAGGAATATTTATGGTATATCTAAAATTTATGATACATATGTTGGTAATTTGGAATTTGAACCTAAAAATAATGAAGAATTACAGCTTATTGGAAAATTAGGACATGAATTTGGTGCAACCACTGGAAGAAAACGTCAATGTAATTATTTAAATTTAGACACTTTAAAAGAGGCACTAATGATAAATCAATGCAATGAATGTATTATTAATAAAACAGATATTTTGGAAGAAGCAAAAATTTTTAAACTATATCATAATAGAAAACTAAAAACATTTTCTAATTTTGATGAAATGAGAGAATATATTTGTAAAACACTTGGGTTTATTAAAAATATTGTATTCTCAAATAATAAATATAATATTTAATTATTTAAAATTTATAACATTTATTATAGTATATTATAATAAATGTCATATAATTCACCCATTGGTACAAGATATAAGGCGCCAAATTTATCAAAATTATGGTGTCAAAAATCTAAAATTAAACATATGAGACAATTATGGATTGATTTAGCAACATTTCAAAAGCAACTTGGTGTTAAACAAATTACAGAAGAAGGTATTCAAGAAATGAAAGATAATATTGAAAATATTGACGATTTTAAAATTATTGAATATGAAAATAAGGTTAAACACGATATTATGGCTAATATTTATGCGTATGGCGATTTATGTCCTAACGCGAAATCATTTATTCATTTAGGTGTTACAAGCAATTTTATTAATGATAATGTTGATTTAATACTTATTAAAAAAAGTTTACATTTTATTGATGGTTTATTAGAAAAATTATTTAATATTTTAAAAGAAAAATCGTTATATTATTATAATGAACCAACCATAGCATATACGCATTTTCAACCTGCTCAATTAACCACAATAGGTAAACGTTTTACTTTATGGAATTCTGACATTAAAATTGACATTGATCAATTAAAAAATATATATAAATCACTTATTTTTAGAGGAGTAAAAGGTGCTGTAGGTACTGAAGATTCTATATTAAAATTATTTGATGGACAAACTTATTTATGCGATATATTAAATGATAAATTTGTTTGTAAATATGGTTTTGAACAATTAAATATATGTGGACAAACATACTCAAGAAAATATGATGTTATTATTTTTCAGCTATTGAGTTCAATATGCCAATCTATTTATAAAATGATGAATGATATCCGTTTGTTATCAAGTAAATTTGAAATATTTGAGAATTTTACTAGTGAACAAGTTGGCTCTTCTGCTATGCCGTATAAAACGAATCCTATGTCGTGTGAAAAAATTTGTTCTTTGTGTCGTTATGTAATTAATCAAGAAAATTGTATGAAACAAACTTATATTAATCAATGGTTAGAGAGAACACTAGATGATTCCGCTATTAAAAGAATTATTTATCCTGAATGTTTTTTATTAGTAGAACATATTATTACAGATTCAGTAAATATTATTAGTAATTTATTTATTAATAGCTCAAAAATATCAGTTGATATTATGAATCATATGCCTTTTATAATCAGCGAGGAAATAATAATTGAAGGTGTTAAATTAGGTTATGATAGACAAGTTGTACATGAAAAACTCAAGATTATATTAATTAATTATAAGTTTTCTAATATTTCTATTAATGAAAATATTGATGAAAATATATTTTATATTTTTAAAAATGATGAAATTATTAATGATATAATAGAAAAAACAAATATTAGTCTTGATCCAAAAAATTATATTGGTCGTTGTGAAGAACAAATTTTCAAATTTTATACATAAAGAGATTGATTTGTTACCACATATTTTAATGTCATACTTGGGATTTCCCTCAATTTACTTAAAAAAGCTATATTTCCATTCATTTCAGATATATTTTCCATTTCACTTGAAATATTATTAATCTTTAATAGCGCCTTTACAAATTCGCCCAAGAATATTTCTTTTTCACTACCTAATGTTTGTAATAAAAATTTACATTCTTCAATACTTTCACAATCACACCATTTATTTACATAATTTAATAAATCATAATGAATAGTATAATCTATACCTGTATTAATCATATTATCTACTTCTTTTTGTTGATATTCAGAATATAATTTTGAGACAAGCTCTACAATATCTTTTAATTCAGTATCATCTGTTTTTGGGAAATTATCCTTTTGTTCCTCTTGTACGCTAATATTTGTAAAACAACTAAATAAACAAACCAGCTGTTTTGAAGTTAAATTATCTATAGTTTTATCTTCAAATAATTTTGAAAAAATCAAACAATGTGTCTCTCTTAACTGCGATGCCAACTTTCCTTTTATACTCAATCGTAAAGTAGATTCATCATTACATTCGCCTTCAATATATCCTTCACTTTTTAGCAAATTTAAAACTGATTGTACACCACTATTAAAATAACTATTTGTATTATTATACTCACATTGTAGTATATTAATTTGATTTTCTTTTAATGATACCTTTTCTAGTGTTATTTTATCTTGTTCAATAAATTTATAATTATCTTTGATTTGTTCTATTCGTCTCTCTATTTCCTTGCGTTTTTTGTTTACTGCTTGCGGCCTTTTATTTTGGAGTTCAATGTATTCTTCGATTGTTTCTTTTGGACTTCTTAAAATGCTACAACATTTTTTTATATTATCTAATTCAGTGTTGTTTTTAGTTATTTCATTTTGTATTTGTTTCATTTGACTATCCAAATCACTTGTTATCATACTCTTTTTCGCAAAGTTGACTAAGTTTTTGTCTCCTATATCCAGCAAATTCAGTAATAAATTGTATGAAAACTTAAATTTAGATGTAAGTGTTTGTGGCTTTCCATTCATCATCGCTTTATAAGAAGTATGGTCTACATTTCGGAAGAGGTTATTGAGATGAATGGCGTGTCCAACTTTGTCTAAGCCGAGACGTCCACTGCGACCACTACTTTGGTTGTACTCATGTCCTTGTAATAGTCTCATATTATTACCATCATGTTTATAAATATCTGTAAATATGCAACTTTTAACCGGTAAATTTAGACCAATAGCAACTGATTCTGTAGCAAAAAGTAGCTTGATATATCCTCTCGCAAAAAATATTTCTACAATTTCTCTTAATACTGGTAACATTTTTGAATGATGTGTAGCTATACCTTTTTCTAAAAGCGAGACTAATGTTATGTACTCAGGTAAATGTAAATATTCATCAAAATTAGCTAATTTACTACGTAAAATTTGTTCACACTCTCTTTTTACGATATAAGGAACCTTTGAATCAAACTCTAATAAATTAGTAGTTATTTCTTTTGAACATTCTTCAATCTTTTTAATGGAAAATACATAACAAATCGCAGGAGTCATTTCATTTTCCGTTAAATATTTGGTTACTTGATTTAACACATGTGTTCTTTTAATGCGTATTTCTTTTGACTCAAATAATTTCAACATTTTTGTCATTTTAAAATAATGTTCATCATTAAATTTACCATTTGATTCTTGTATTACAAAAGGTTTATCGATTATACTTTTAATTTCTGCTTGTATTGATTTATCTTTAATTGCCTTAAAAACACTCTGGGTTGCAGTAATAAAACTATAATGAATTAATGGAACTGATCTAATCTGTTTTTTTGTTAAATAAACTATTTTATCATTTACTGGATTTAATTCACCTTTGGTTTCAAGCCAATATGCAAACTTTTCAGGATTATCTAGTGTAGCAGAAAGTCCTACCATTTGAACGTGTCTAGGTAACAACATTATCGAGTTTTCCCAAATTTGTCCTCTGCTGGGGTCTCCGATAAAATGAATTTCGTCGAACACTACACACCCTAATTCATTTTGAATATCCATTTCAAAAGATACAGCCGAATTTGTTGGAACAGATGAAGTACTTTTAATTTGATACAATTTGTTTAAAAGAATCTCAGTTGTCATCACGATTACGTCGGCACTTGGATTACAAGATAGATCACCAGTCACGATTCCTATACTTATATGTGGATATTTTTGTGTAAAATCATTAAATTTCTGATTGCTTAAGCTCTTAATTGGGGAACAATATATAGTTTTTTTTCCTTTAGAGTGAAAATAATCTAATGCGAATTCAGCAGGAAGGCTTTTACCACTAGCAGTAGGAGCTGAAATTAGTACATGATTTCCTGTAACAATACCCTCTATAGCCCATTTTTGAAAAATATGTAAAGGGTAATTAAATTTTTCAAAATACTCTTTATATTTTGCTTCATTTTCATCTGGATAATTTGTTATAGAGCATACTTTCACCATTATATTATTATTATATATAAACGTGTTTTTATATTGTTTATAAATATGTCTAAAATATTAATAGTTTAGGCAAATAATATAAATATATTAGCTTAAAATATATAAAATGCCCAAACTTTGTGATTTTGAGACATGTCGTATCAGAGCTACTTACGGAATTAATTGTAACCCATTAAGGTGTTTTGAACATAAAGAAATCAATATGAGATTGTCTAGTAGTTTATGTAAATGTGGTAAACAATCAAATTTTAATTACAAAGATATGCCACCTAAATTTTGTTCAGTTTGTAAATTAGATGAAATGATTGATGTAAAAAACAACAAATGTTTTTGTGGAAAATCACAACCTAGATTTAATTACGATGGATTAAAATCTAGTTTTTGTAATGATTGTAAAGAAGAAAATATGGTTAATTTGTTATTTAAAAAATGTAAATGTGGTAAGAGAGCACGTTATAATTATCCTGAATTAAAATCTGAGTATTGTAAAGATTGTAAATCTAATGAAATGATTGATTGTGAAAAAAAAAGATGTAAATGTGGAATAATGGCATCTTTTAACTATGAGGGTCTAAAACCTCTTTATTGTAAAACATGTAAACAAGAAGGAATGGTTGGTTTATCTCATTTAAAATGTAAATGCGGAAAATCTAGACCTACTTTTAATTTTGAAGGATTAAAAGCAGAATATTGTGTAATATGTAAACAAAAAGAAATGATTAATGTTATAGATTGTAAATGTATTTGTGGTAAATCAGTTCCTTCTTTTAATTATCATGGATTAAAACCAAAATATTGTGCTTCTTGTAAAGACAAAGAAATGATTAATGTAAAAAATAAAATGTGTAATTGTGGTAAATGTTATCCTACATTTAATTTTGAGGGACTAAAACCAGAATTTTGTGTTTCTTGTAAAAAAGATAAAATGATAAATGTAAAACATGATAGATGTAAAGGAGAAAATTGTCAAACATTAGGAAATAAAAATTACAAAGATTATTGTGCAAATTGTTACCAACATCTTTTCCCTTTAGACCCATTAACATTTCAAATTCGTTCAAAGACAAAAGAAATAGCAGTAAGAGATTTCATCAATACCAAATTTGAAGGATTTCAACACGATAAACCTCTTTGGTACAATGAAACAGCTTGTGATTGCACTACTAAACGAAGAATAGACCATCGTAAACTCATAAATGGAACTCTATTATGTATTGAAACGGATGAAAATCAACATAAAAGTTATTCAAAAGCTGATGAAGAAGCTCGTTATAATGACTTATTTATGGCTTATGGCGGTAAATTTATATTTATTCGTTTTAATCCAGACAAATATAAAGACGAAAATGGTAAATCTTGTAATCCAATGTTATTTAATCGGCTTACCATTTTAGAATACGAAATTAAAAAACAAATTAAAAGAATTGAAAATGAAGAAAATACTGATTTATTAGAAGTAATTGAGTTATATTATGATAAATAATTATTTAAATAAATAATAATAACAATATAAAATGTTACAAGGAACTATTGCAAATATTAACAATAATTATGTTATATTAAACGATAAACGTTTTATAGAACAAACTGATATTGTTAATAAATTACTTCCTGGAGATATCGTCGATTATGAAATAACGTCATCAAATAAAATTAATATATCTCAAATAAATTCACGCACACCTCAAATTGTATTAGGAATTGTAAAAAAAGTGGATCAAAATGAAAAACTAGTAGAATTTTTTTATCCAGGCTTTCCGAAAAAATTTTCTCCGGATGTAGAATTTTCAAATGAATACAAAATTGGAAATGTCATTATTTTACAAATTAACAAAGACAATTGTAAGATATTACAAAAGTACGAGTCAATCCAAGACCGAACTAATGACAAAAATATTATTTTACATTTATACAAATTAAACGCAAATATTAGCAATTTATATCCAATCTATAAAAACACAATTGGTAAAAATATGTTTACAGATGAATATCAAGATCTTACACATTTAGATACATTTAATGTAGACCCGATAAATTCAAAGGATTTTGATGATGCAATTAGTTTAGATGAAACCAAAAATACAATATATGTTCACATAGTCGATGCTCATGAACAGATAATACCATCGTCATCCATTGATATTAACTCATTTTTATCATCATTTACATTATATTTACCTGAACATATTGAAAATATTTTACCTGAAGAATATGCGGAATTCAATTTAAGTTTAATTAAAAATGAAATACGTAAAACAATTACATTTGAATATTTAATTGACGCCGAAACACAAAATATTATGAATTATAAAATATACAAATCTAGTATTGTTATAAAAAATAGATATAACTATGAAGAATTCAATAAAATTATACACAGATTCCCAATACTTACATCATTTCATGACAAATGGAAAAGAAAAACAATGAATATACCTCATATTAAAATGAATATCCATCATGAAACTGGTAAGCTAACAAACTATTTTTTTGAATCAAATAATGATATTGCACACAAAATAATAGAAACATTAATGATATTAACTAATATTACTATTAGTAAACATGTTCCTAATATAATTCCACAACGATATCATTGTAAAATACGAAGTGAATTTATATTAGAAGATTATTTTGATAATGAAATTATTAATGCTATATTTTCAATAAAACAATATCGACCTGCTATTTATGATGCGTCTCAACAAGGCCATTTTGGTTTGGGGATTAGTTCCTATACGCATTTTACATCACCCATAAGACGATATTTTGATGTTATAATTCACAGATTATTATCTGGTGTAGAATATGAAAACCTAGATATTGTTTTACATCATATAAATAAGCGTGAAGTATATATTGAAAAACTAGTTAAATTATATGAAAGTTTTAAAATTCTTTCCTTTTTAGAATCACAAACAACAAAAATATGGAAAGGATATGTAGTTAATAAAAAAACAGGTGGTTATATTGTTTTACTAGAAGATTTATTATACGAGATTTTTATTTTTGATAATAAATATAATCTTTCAGAAAAGGATATCGTAAATGTAAAAATTAATGGTATTAAATGGCATCAATTAGAAGTAAAGGCTATTATTGTATTGTAAAAAGTTATTTATAAAAATTTAAATAATATAAATATAATTAAAAAATAATATTATATAAAATGGAAATTTTAAATAATATTGTATGGTATTTTTTTCATGATGAACCTAAATGTGCTAAATATAGATATACTGAAAACAAACTAACAAAAACACAATTAAATACAATTGTGTTTAATGATTCAGTTAAAGAAAATGTGAAATTTTGTTTTCCATTGAATGACGATTTTACATTTACAGAGACAAGAGAGCTTTCACGTCCTATTAATGTGGAACAAGTATTACAATTAGTGCAAGATTTTTATAAAGAGCCATTATCAGAAGAAATTATTGATAAATCTTTTGGTGAAAACATAGAGTGGAAAAATGATTGGGAGGAAGATATGATGGATCGTTACGATGGAGATAGAAGTAAATTAACAAAATATAATCTTTTAGATGATCAGTGTACTCCTGATTTTTGTGGCATTCATTTAATGGAAGATTCATCAGAAAATCCAGGTGAGTATTTTATTGAGATAGGTCCAGAATAAAAGAAAATAATCACGCCAATAATAGTAAAAAATAAAATTGAAATAAAAGTATTTTATTTTTTTAAACGTAAACTAATAAAACTATTAAACTGATTATTTAAATAATGTCAATCTGTTTATATCCTATGTCATGTAATAAAAAAGACAATAATATATCATTTAAATATATTCCAAGTTGTTCAATAAATTGTAATATTGGGAAAAAACAGGTTTACGATATAATTGGCACAATATTTAATTATTGTTGTGTTAATGTTTATGGATATAATAAATCCAATGATAAATATTGGGCTAAAAAAATTAAAAATCAAAATTGTGAATTATATTTTGAATTTTCAGTAAAAAATGATGGAGAAAATAATTCAATAATTTCAATTGTACCCAATATTGGCACACATAAAAACATTCAGTTTATTTATAAGATGGTTAGTGATGTTGTTAATTTACATGCAACCAATGATTTATTAAATTAATTTATCATTTTTTAAAAAAATTCTTTAAGTTACTTTAATAATTTATTATATATTTTTAAACATTTTTCAAAAATTCAAGATTATTTTGGAAAAGTCAATTTTGGACATTTATAAATGTCCATTTTTGAATTTCTGAAAAACTTTTGGGAAAAAAAAATATGAAAAATTAAAGAAAAAAATGAGACCATAAAAAAAATTAGCGTCTGGTCATTGAAACAAATTTTTTTAATTTGTGACGATATTTTTTTTTTTGAAAATATAATATAAATTTAAAACAATTTAGGGTTTTTTTCTGTCCTCTATTTAGAGGACAAATGGATTACATTTTTAACCCCAAAAAACCCCAAAAATATTTATGTGAAAATTGTCACTTTGTATCGTCTAATAAAAAGGACTATGACAAACACCTTTTAACATTGAAACATAAAAAGAGGACAAATGGAGGACAAAAGGATGACGTTTTAACCCCACTCCATATTTTTAATTGTGAATGTGGAAAGGAATACAAACATCGTCAAGGATTATGGAAACATAAGAAAAAATGTGAAAATACCGAAAATGCCGAAACATTAGAAAAACAAAGTGAAATAAAAATGTTAACAGAACTAGTAAAAGATGTTGTTAAACAAAATCAAGATCTAACTAATAAATTAGTAGATGTTTGTAAAAATACCTCAAATACTAATATTTCTAATAGTAATATTAATTCTCATAATAAAACATTTAATTTACAATTCTTTTTAAATGAAACTTGTAAAGATGCCATGAATATCATGGATTTTGTAGATTCAATAAAGCTTCAGTTATCTGATTTAGAAAATGTTGGAAAAATTGGATTTGTAGAAGGTATTTCAAGTATCATTGTTAAAAACCTAAATTCATTAGATGAAACAAAAAGACCTGTTCATTGTACTGATTCAAAGAGAGAAGTAATGTACGTAAAAGATCAGGATAAATGGGAAAAAGAAAACCAAGAAAAACTTAAGCTAAGAAAGGCAATTAAACATGTAGCGTATAAAAATACAAAAATGTTAAGCGAGTTTAGAATGAAAAACCCAGATTGTTTAAAAAGTGAATCAAAATACTCTGATAAATATAATAAACTTGTAATGGAAGCAATGGGAGGCAAAGGGGATAATGATTTGGAAAAAGAAGATAAAATAATAAAAAATATTTCAAAAGAAGTTACAATAGATAAAATAACTGAAATAAATTAAGCTTAAATTATATTTATTATTAAATAAATATAATTTTTATTTATAAAATGATTAGCGATTTTGTAAATTTACAAAATTAACTAAAACAACCTGTATTACAATTTGTTTGTACCCATGTTTGTCCGGAGTCACCAGAATACCAGATTCCCTCATCATCATTTGATCCAGCAATAGCATTTGTACCTACCATACAGACTTTGTTAAAATAACCTGTAGTCATGTTAGATTGTGTCCATGTTTGTCCTGAGTTACTTGAAAACCATAATCCATTACCAGAATAAGATCCAGCAACAGCATTGGTTTCTACCATATGTAATGAATTAAAATATCCACTATTGCAATCAGATTGTGTCCATGTTTGTCCAGAGTCACTTGAAAACCATAATCCATTACCAGATTGAGAACCAGCAATAGCATTTGTACCTACCATATATAATGAATTAAAGCTTTCAGTGTTACAATTAGATTGTGTCCAAGTTTGTCCTGAGTCACTTGAATACCATAAACCAGTATTATAAATAGAACCGGCAATCGCATTTGTACCTACCATATATACTGAATTAAAATATCCAGTACTGCAATTAGATTGTGTCCATGTTTTTCCAGAATCACTTGAATACCATAAACCTCTATTATTATTAGAACCCGCAATGGCGTTATTTTCTACTTTATAAATAAATTCAGACATTCCTTTGTTATAACTAACATGTTTAAAAGTTTTTTTTGAATCATATTGTTCCCAAGTTTTTCCTGAATCGGTAGATTTCCATAATCCATCTCCAGAATAAGACATAGCAACAGCATTATTTTCAACCATAGACAATGAACTCAACATTTCTGTATTTAATTCTAAAGTTTCGTCACTCATATATAAATATAAATATAAATAAAATTTAAGTAAAATTTAAGTAAATTAATATATAATTTTCTGGTTTTACATTTTCAATTTCTTATAAATGCGTTTGTGTCATTTTTCTTTTTGGTCGTTGTAATTAGTTATTATAACTTCCAGAATTATCCAAAATAAAATTGATTTAAACAATAATTAAAATAATATGTATAATAACAAAATGAACACTACTAAGATTACTAAAGCTACTAAGAAGAGTAATAAAGTTAATTTAATTATTGAAGAAAACAATGATGATAAAAAAGAAAAGGAATTAAAAAAAATGTATACAGGAATTAGTTTATTCTCAGGATTGGGAGGTGATTCATTAGGTATGACTCAAGCGGGCTGTAAAGTTATTGCTTATAATGAGTTAAATCCTAATTTCTGTAAATCACATGATGCCAATTTTACAGATTGCGAATTAATTTGCGATGGAAAAGTTAATGATATTTCAAAATTAAAGGATGAATGCTTTGAAAAATTTACTGGAAAAACGGATATTTTGTTTGCGGGATTTCCATGTTTCATAAAAGATACTCTTGTTTTAACTAATAACGGATACAAAGAAATACAAAATGTTGTACTTGAAGATGAACTACTTACACACACTGGTCAGTTTCAAAAAATTGTAAATCTTCAAAGAAAAGAATACAATGGGCTACTTTATGATTTAAAATTAAAATATCATCCTACAAATATTACTTGTACAGAAGAACATCCCTTTTATGTTCGTGAAAAAAAGAAAATTTGGAATAATTCATTGCGAAAATACGAATATATATTTGGGGAACCAGAATGGAAAAATGCTTTAAACCTAACAATGAATGATTGCTTTGGAATGGTTATTAATTCAAACGAAGAAATACCTATATTTACTTTTGAAAAAAAGATTAATAAATCTAGAACTGATACTATAAAAATGACATTAGATAATCCAGACCAATGGTTTATGATGGGTTATTTTATAGGAGATGGTTGGATTCAAGATACAAAAAAATCAGACGGAATAAGAGATACACATATTATTCGATTTTGCTTTCATAAGGACGATGTAGATACAATTAATAGAATAAAAAAAGTATTAAATATTACATATAAGGATAAATCTGGAGATTCCAATAAATACGGATGTGCTGATTTTGTTTGGTTTAATATTTTTAAGAAATTTGGTAAATATGCGCATGGTAAAGTAATACCAGAATGGATACAAAATGCGCCTAAAGATTTGATTCAAGAATTTATTAATGGTTACATGGCAGCGGATGGACATCTTGGAAAAGAAAAATTTAATAGGATTGTTACAGTTTCATACAATTTAGCATATGGTCTTCAAAGATTATATTTAAAATTAGGTTGTATTGCTAGTATCATAAAAACAATTCGTCCAAAAACTCATATAATTCAAGGTAGAATTGTAAATCAACGAGATACATATGAAATAACTATTTATCCTAATAATACTCGTAGTTTTTCTACATTTATTGAAAATAATTATGTCTGGTATGCTCCATTTAAAATTACAACTAGAGAAACAAGAAATGAGTTTGTATATAATTTTGAAGTGGATATAGATAATAGTTATATTGTATATAATACTATTGTTCATAATTGTCAGGGATTTAGTAATGCCGGCAAAAAAAAGGAAGATGATCCTCGTAACACATTATTCTTAGAATTTCTTAGAGCTACAAGATTAACTAAACCATCTTTAATTATTGGTGAAAATGTAAAAGGGTTAATTAATAGAAAAACATCATCAGGTGAATTATATATCGATGTTATTGTTTCTGAATTTCAAAAAATAGGATATAATGTTATTTTCCAAGTATTTAAAGCCGAAAAATTTAATGTTCCGCAATCTCGTGAACGATTAATTATTATAGGTGTTAAAAAAGAGAATCCATATGGTTGGGTACCACAATTTCCAACAGAAATGTCAACAAAACCAAATCTAAAATCAATTATCATTTATAGTATGGAAGGTGCCGTAAAAGTAGTACCAGAATGGTTCGCAGAAATACCAGAAGAATGTATAATTAAAAATATGGATGATAATAATGCGTACCAAGATAATAACAATGGGCATCCTTATTTATTAAGTAAGTTAAATGCGGTCGAAGCTGGTCGGTTTTATGATGGAAAACAACATGAAAACTTGTTTTCATTTGGGAAACGTAATAGTCCAATTCATTGTGAAATAATAGATATTAGGCAACCTAGTAAAACAATAATATGTACATATGATCATCAACCGCGTTTATTTGTACCAATACAAAATCCTTCTGGGTGTTATTTAAGAATGTTAATTCCTGATGAGTTAAAACAAATCCAAGGTTTTCCAAGTGACTATGTAGTGTGTGGAACAACAAAAGAGAAAATAGTACAGATTGGTAATGCTGTGCCTCCACCTTTAATAAAAGCTATTGTGGAGAAATATACTTTATAAATTTTAACATTTTTCAAAAATCCAAGATTATTTTGAAAAAGTCATTTTTGGACATTTATTTTTGTCCATTTTTAAAATTCTGAAAAAAGTCTTGGAAAAAATATTCGATAAAATTGAAGAAAAAAATGAGACCATAAAAAAAATTAGCGTGTGGTCATTGAAAAAAAATTTTCAAAATTGTTACGATAATTTTTTTTTAAAAAATATTTAAAAAATATAATATAATTTTAAAAGTATTTAGCAATATTTTATGTAGCCTAATTATATAAAAATGCTACAAAATAATATTTCAAATATTGCTTATACATTTTATTGTAATTTTTGTGATTATGGATGCTTTAAAAAACATGTTTATAATCAACATTTAAACACAGCTAAACATTGTAATGCTACAAAAATGCTACAAAATGCTACAAAAATGCTACAAAAAAATTTGTGTGAATGTGGTAAACAATTTCAACACCATTCAAGCTATTATAGACATAAGAAAAAATGTGTAAAAGATAAAATTATTTTTAAAAATGAAGAAAATAATATAACGTCTGATTTAATAATACAAATTATTAAACAAAACCAAGATTTTAAAGAAATAATAATTGAACAAAATAAACAAAATCAAGACTTACAAAAACAAATGATGGATGTTTGTATAAATGGAATGAATAATAATATAACAAATAATAATACTACAAATTCACATAACAAAACATTTAATTTAAACTTCTTTTTAAATGAGACATGTAAGGATGCAATGAATATAATGGATTTTGTAGATTCAATAAAATTACAATTAACTGATTTGGAAAATGTTGGAAAAATTGGGTTTGTTGATGGTATTTCTAGTATTATTGTAAAAAACCTAAATTCATTAGATGAAACCAAAAGACCTGTTCATTGTACTGATACAAAGAGAGAAGTAATGTATGTGAAAGATGAAGACAAATGGGAAAAGGAAAATGAAAATAAACAAAAAATGAGAAAAGCAATTAAACACGTGGCCCATAAAAATACAAAAATATTAAGTGAGTTTAGAAATAAATACCCAGATTGTTTAAAAAGCACTTCTAAGGTTTCTGATCAATATAATAAATTAGTGATGGAAGCAATGGGAGGCAAAGGGGATAATGATTTGGAAAAAGAAGACAAAATCATTAAAAAAATAGCAAAGGAAGTTACCATTGATAAAATTATTGAAATGAATTAAAGATAATAGTTTTTTTATGTTTTTCAAAATCCAAGATTTATTTTCATTTTTCAAAAATGGACAAAAATAAATGTCCAAAAATGAAATTCTGAAAAAAGTCTTGGAAAAAAATATTCGATAAAATTGAAGAAAAAAATGAGACCATAAAAAAATTTAGCATGTGGTCATTGAAAAAAGATTTTCAAAATTGTGACGATATTTTTTTTATTAAAATAATTTATAAAATACTTAAAAATTTTTATATTTAAAATTAATTTATTAAGGAAATATATGGAAAACGAGGAAAACGAGGAAAACGAGCATATTTTCAATTGTAAATATTGTGACTTTAAATGCTGTTATATGTCTGATTGGAGTAGACATATAAACACACGTAAACATTTAGTCAGTGTCAGTGGAAATAATTTGGAAATAAAACTCGGCGACAAAAACGAGTCATTTGGAATACATCAATGCACAACATGTAATAAAATATATAAATCATTATCCGGATTATGGAAACACAATAAAAAATGTACAAATACTGAAACATTAGATAAACAAAATGAAATTAAAATGTTAACAAAATTAGTAAAAGATGTTGTTAAACAAAATCAAGACCTAACAAACAAACTGGTTGATATTTGTAAAAATGGAATAAATAATACTATAACAAATAATACCACTACAAATTCACATAACAAAACATTTAATTTAAACTTCTTTTTAAATGAGACATGTAAAGATGCAATGAATATAATGGATTTTGTAGATTCAATAAAATTACAATTAACTGATTTGGAAAATGTTGGAAAAATTGGTTATGTAGAAGGTATATCAAGTATCATTGTAAAAAATCTAAATTCATTAGATGAAACAAAAAGACCAGTTCATTGTACTGATTCAAAGAGAGAAGTTATGTATGTGAAAGATGAAGATAAATGGGAAAAGGAAAATGAAACTAAAGTCAAGATAAGAAAGGCAATTAAACATGTGGCTCATAAAAACACAAAAATGTTAAGTGAGTTTAGAAATAAATACCCGGATTGTTTAAAAAGTGAATCAAAATACTCTGATAAATATAATAAACTTGTAATTGAAGCAATGGGAGGAAAAGGAGATAATGATTTGGAAAAAGAAGACAAAATCATTAAAAAAATAGCAAAAGAGGTTATAATAGATAAAATAAACTAAGACAATATTTGTAAACGAATTTTACGTTTAAAATTTTCTTCATCATTAAATAAATATAATTTAAATTTTTTATTTTCAAAATTTTCGAAATTATCTCTCAGTGTTATCCTTGAAGATAATTTTAATTCAGGTAAAAATACAATATATTGATATAATCCATCATTTCTATTAATTTTATCAAATACATAACCATCATATTCTTTTTCCATTGTTTCATGATTGTTTACACAAAGGTCTAAAAGTGTACAATCGCATTGTACTTTTCGAATTGAACGCATTGTGATATTAATATATTCCAAATCATTTAACCATTTATCATAAAAATTATAGGCATTGTCAGATAGTGTTATAATACCTATAGTTTTCTGTAATTTAATAATATTTAATAAATCAACAAGACGTCTGATTGGACTTGTTATGTGAATATATGCCTCCATATCAAGTAATTCATGTCTTTTAACAGAAATTTCAGCACCATCAACATATTGACCAGTTGCACTATTCCATATTTTAATATATTTTGCTACATCTTCAGGCAATGTATCAGGAACTACAAAATCCCGCTTCATTATTGTAGAACGAAAAATCCCAGTATTATATTTAATCATTTCAGAAGCACAATAATAATTCATTAATATCATAAGATAACAAACAACTTCGTGACTATTTCTCACATTATTAATGTATTTAAATTTTCTTGATAATTTTTTAGTTGTATCAAACAAATGTTTATATTTGTCATTATTTAGTAATGACTCTTCTTCATAACAATAATTTTTAATAACTTTAATAAAACAATTACTATATTTAATTTCTACTATATCATTATCTTTAATAAAAACATCCATTACAAATGCAATTCTAGTTACTTTTTCTTGTAAACTACATAAACAATCAGATAAAATAGTGGGTAACATAGGTCGTTTTTTATCTGGTAAATAAATAGTTGAAATACGTCTTGAAAATGAGTCCCAAAGATTGAGAACGTCCATCCATATAGTAACATTAGAAATGTATATACTTAACTGCTGTATATCATTTTCAATGTTACAGATACTGAATCCGTCATCAAAATCCAAGCTATTTTTTGGGTCAATAGTAAAAATATGCCATTGATCTGGATTTGTTCTATCTTCTATACAAGGAAATTTATCCTTTATGCTTTTAATAAAATCTTCGTGATTCTTTTTTTCAGTAGCATTTTTAGTATCTTTTTGAAACTTTTGAATCGATGCATTTAAACTTTTACAATAAAGCTGATATTCATAATAATTATCAAGAATATCAACTGCGCCAATTACATTACTAAGTTTAGCTTGTGGATGTTTGTCTTCCCAATTAGAAAATTCAATTGTAACATATAAATTTATAAATACTTTTGAAAAACCAATATTTTTAATTTCATAAGGAACTAAAAAACATGGTAGTCTCATGTCATCAGGAACACATTTATATAATAATTTGCCATTTTTATGACGTCCATATGTTTTATTTCCATTTATAATGAGTACACCAGGCATTGGAGAACTGGAACGAATAGTTGAGTGAACAATTTTAACATTATTATTATCAAAACTAAAAACATCATTTGAAAATAATTTACATTCATTTGGATTGATTTGAATATCAACTTTTTGAAAAGTATTTGTTTCGAATATTTCCCAAGATGTATATTTACGATCAGACACATAAATTTTGTACATTGTTATTTATTACTAGATATATGTAGATGTTGTTATTTCTTTAATTAATATTTTTAAATAATATAAGTTAGATAATAAAATTGAAATGAAAAATGAAGATATAAGTATTTTATAAAAGCATAAAAGATATAAATGAATTTTGATAATATTAATTCCGAAAATAGGTCTGTATCAATGATGAATAATTTAATCCCAGGTAACAGATTAAATAATTTGAGAAATATAGTTAGATGTTGTTCATTTTGTGGAGTATCAGGTCATAATATTAGTAATTGTAACGATGAACGTATTATAATTTTTGGTAATGAATGTCTAATTCAAAAAAATCTTTACGATTTAACAGATGATTCAAAAAAAAATTTCAAAGAATGGTTAATGGAGTATTATTTAAACGCAAATGGAGGAGAAATAGTTCGTGCTTATGCAATAAGTAAATGTGATTGTAGATTACGTTCTAGTATTGATACAATTATAGAAAAAATAATAGATCATATGTATCCAGCAGATTATATTGAAGAAGACATTATACCTGTTAATCAAGACGACGCAATGCTTGCTGTAAGATTTTTACGATTTTTAAGATATTATTCATCCGTAGCTCCTGAAGAACCAAACCAAATGTTTAATATTACTGGATCAGTTGTCTTTCTAGATGAAATCAAATCAGCAGAAATATGTGATTGTGCCATATGTTATGAAGAGGAATTACAATTGAAAAATTTTGTTACGTTAAATTGTGAACATAAATTTTGCAAAGATTGTTTTAAACAAAGTTTACGTAGTGTACAAAGTATTCCCACATGTGCGCTATGTAGAACAGAAATTACAACAATAATAGTTCACGATGAAAGTATAAAAGATGATTTGAAAGAATTAATGAATTAAAAAATAAATTAAAAATTTTTATCAAATTTTGAAATATAAATATTAACAAAATTGTCATTCAAAATAAATAATTCTCTTTTTTATTTAAAGAGTTGGTACTGCTGGACCTCAGCCTCCTTTCATTACTCCTTTCATCATTTTGTTACGTCTTGTATGTCTTTTTTTGTGGGTTTTGCGATTTGTTCTTCTTCTTTTGGATTTACCAAAACTAAATAAAGAGAGAAAAGATTTCATTATATATAATTAAAATATTATAAAATAACACAAAATTTTAAATTATATTTTTTTAAAGATTATTATGAATTTTAGTAATATTATCATTATTATTAATAGTTACATGTTCAGGTTGAGGTTGAGGTTCAGTTTCTAATTTATTTTCGGATGATGGCAAATCCTCAATTTTAGTAGTATTACTATTAATTTCATTCTTTATATTATTTTCATTCTTTATATTATTTTCATTATTAGTATTTAAATTATTATTATCTAAAAAAATAGTTTCATTATTTAACTCATCAATATTTACTTTTTTAGCTACATTACGTTTTACATTTTGAATTTGTAACGCATGTAAACCAATGTATGGTAAAACCGCTATATTATTCATATATGTTCTATATCGAAAACAAGAAATACTAGTATCACTATTTATAAACTTAATACTATACCACCAGTAAGCAGGCAAAAATAATGTTTTTCCAGGTGTTAAAGTGAATTCAAGACACTTCATTTTATCAAAATCTGCAATATATTTTGGCTGTGGAGACCAAGGGTTAATAGGCGACCTAAATTCAAAATTCTCATAATCATAATTTGGATACAAATATCGTGTACTATGTGGAGGAGCCATTTTAATTTGAGCAGTTCCCTGAGTCAACAAAAAAAAGTTTCTATAATTGATTTCATAACGAAAAGGAGTACAAGTATTTTTACTACCCATCATAATATCATAATTACAATTTGAAACCATATAAGGTCTTAAAAACTCATCATTATATTTTAAGCTTTTAACAACCCCTGTTTCTTCTAAAAACTCGGTATTATTTTCTGAAAAATAAGAAGAAGTATTATCTTCATTAAATAATTTAATAGTTGTATGTAAAGGTAAAGGCATATATAATTCTGTATTAGAATCAGTATCTTTTACATTTCTAATTTTGGTTTCAAAAGCATAATAATTATTAGCAATATAAGTTTTATTAGAGGTTTCCATTATTTTTTGATTTTCGAAATTAAATAAAACTGGTTGCCTAATGTCACATATTTCTTCTAGTTTTTCTTTAGATGGTTCATCGAGTTCATACATTTCCAAATCCTCTCCTGTTTTTAAATGAAATTGAATATGTAAATAAATAAATAAAACTAGACAAAAAATAAAAAATCCTATTATTATTTCCATTATATTAAATAAAAATAATAATAATATTTATAAAGTAAAACGAACATATAGATATTTTAATTAATGATTATTAATTATCATTAATTTTTGGAGCCATAAAAAATACTAATGAACTTTCATCTCCTAAATCATATATGATTTTCATAGGATACTCGGCACTAATACAAAAGTTAACCTCATTAGATAGTTTATTCGTTAAACACATTTTGGTAATATAATTCAAGCTGTATTTTAAATCAATAATTTCACCTTCAACAATAGAATACTCAGTAAGATCATCAATTGGGATATTAACAAGCATTTCACCCGTAATTCCGTTGGTAATAAGATCGATTTTTTCTTCAGAACATTTAATATTAATATCACTCCCAAATGACAACATTTGTGATGTAATCTCACAAATTTTTTTAGCTGCTATTGAAAATTCGGCATCATAATCAACAACTGGAATATTCAATTCTTCATGTTCAAAATCTACTAAAGAAATTTTAAAATGTTTGTCAAATTCACCTTTTAAATGTGAACCTGCTACAAGATCAACATTAATGCTATCTTCCCCATCAAAATGTATAATCATATTATGTGAATCTTGTTTAGTACTAATTACTAAATGAAAAATAGATGCGTCAAAACTTATACTTGTTTCTTCTTCCACAATATATTCATCAAACCATTTTTTTTGAATATTTACATTAAATAAACAAATATGTGATTTATCCATTCCCTGAATATGTAACTTTTCTTTTTCAAAAATAACAGTGACAACAGATGTACAATTTTTCAAAATTTGAAATAATGCAACAAATAAATCTTTTTTATTTTTATTACTAATAGTAACTTTCATTAGTAATAAAATGTAATTATGTTTAATACATTTTATTAAATTATTTTGTTTAATGATTTTCTTCAGAATTAGCAAGTTCTTGTTTAACAAGATTTTTTAAATCCAAAGCATTGAATGGAATATTAGCCTCTTCAACACCAATGTTAATAGTAGCGCTTATATTTTCATTTAATTCAGTAAATTGTGGAGTTTCCATACTCTTTTCAATTTCACTAAAAGCATTTTCAAGATCATTGAATTTATCATTTGTTTCTTTTGAAAATAATTCGAACTTGAATAGCATATGTGCTAATAAATCCTTTGTTTCCTTCAATTCCTTTTCGATTTTGGAAACTTGTTCATTGCTAACATTATTAAAATTAGAAGAAGTATTAGAATTAGTCATAGTTTCTTTCTTCTCAATCGCATCCAATCTACTAATTATATTTGTTAAAACACTATTATCAATAATTTTGGAATTTTTTGGAATATTTTCTTCAGTTTGACCCCCTGATGAAAATTCACCTTGATCAAAATCAATCATAAATTGTTCAACACGTCCTAAACGAAGTGTAATTAATCCAATAGCATCAGATACGCTTAATTTCGAAAATGGCATTCCATTAGAATGCACTTGTTGTTGAGGTTGTTGTTGAATAGGAGCTTTTGCTATTCTAACATTATTAGAAGGTGGTTGCATTTGTTGAGGTACAAAAGCAGAGTGTGAAGCAATAGAAGTGCCTGGTCTACCTCCACTAACGGGAGGTTGGGATTCACCAGCACGTCTTGACCTAGCAGCGGCAATGGATCTAGAACTACTCATTTAATATTAAATATACATAATTTGTTTTTAAATTACTTACGCGATAACCTTTTAAAAATATTATTTTAAATATTTCCTAGATTTATTGGATTTTCTACTAAGTAGTCTTCTATACATAAAATATTTATAAATGTATTAAAAATAATAAATTTAATTATATAATAAAATGGATTATGAAACAATTAAAAAAGAAAATCAATTATTAAAAGATGAAAATGAAGGATTAAAAAATGAATTAATACACATCAAACAACACTTAAAAAAATATACTGCACCTGAATACAAAAAAGTGTATTACGAAAATAATAAAGAAGAAATAAAACAAAAACATAAAGAGTATACTCCAACGCAAGAACAAAAGAAAAAATGGGCTAGAAACGCATATTTAAAAAAAAAAGAAAAGATAGAAAAAGAAAAAAACATTTAGGATATTTATATATTTTCCAAGAAACTATATAAATATAATATTTAGTAAATATATAGAATGGAGAATAATCAAAAAATTATCGGAGTATATAAGATATCTAACACTTTATCAGGTAGATATTATATAGGATATTCAACTAACATTAATAGAAGATTTACTGTTCATCGTAGTAAACTTAAACAAAATTGTCACGATAATATATTTTTACAGAGAGCTTATAATTTAGATGGAGAAGATAAATTTAAATATGATATAATCCATATTTGCAATACAGAAGAAGAGGCAAAAGAAATTGAGTTGCAATATTTAATAAATTTAAGCATTCGAGATAAATTATACAATTTGAATTTTAATAATAGTGGCGGCGATTTAATGACAAACCATCCGGATAAAGAAAAAATAAGAGAGAAAATTTTAAAATCACATGCAGAAACTATAAGTAAAATGAGTTCAGAAGAGAGAAAACAAAAATATGGTAAACTTGGAGAAAAAAATGGTATGTATGGTAAAACACATACAGAAGAAGTTAAAAAAATGAATTCAGAACTTAAAAAAGGAAATACATATTGTAAAGGTAAAAAAGCATCTGAAGAAACAAGGCAAAAAATGTCGGAAAATGCAAAACTAAAAATTGGAGAAAAAAATCCATTTTTTGGAAAACATCATACAGAAGAAACAATACAAAAAATTAAAGAAAAAAGTAGAGGAAGACTTCCTCCAAATATTATAAAAATCTCAATTGATGGAAATATTTACATATCAATTACGGAAGCGGCTAGACAACTTAATACACCAACACCGACTATACTATGGCGTCTAAAATCAAAAAATCCTAAATTTGATAATTATAAATATATTGATGACGAAATTTTTACGCAACCATCTGAAATTTTATAGGTTCATGATGTTTATAATTCTCCAAAATAAAATCATCTACTTGATAATCATTTATATTATCTCTAATTTGTTTAATTGAAACTATTGGGAAAGGATAAGGCTCTCTTGTAATTTGTAATTTTAATCCATCTATATGTTCTTCATAAATATGACAATTGCCTTTAAAATATACAAATTCATACGCTACTAATCCACAATGTTTCGCTAGTAAATGCGTAAGAAAACTATAAGATGCGATATTAAAGCTTGTCCCACATGCTTCGTCGTTAGACCTCTGATAAAGAGCACACGATAATTTGTTACCATCATGAACATTAAATTGACATAAAATATGACAAGGTGGTAAAGCCATGTCGTCCAGTTGACAAGGATTCCATGCTGTCATTATCAAGCGTCTACTCGTGCGCTGTTTAGGGTCTTTTAAAGCGTCAATAATTTGCTGTAATTGGTCAACACCTTCTCCAGTATAATCATGATGATCACCTTCCCATTTTGCATTAAAATGACGCCATTGGTGGCCATAAATAGGTCCAAGCTCATCAACCTCATAATGTTGTAATCCACGTGAATCCAAAAATTCTCTGGTACTATTGCCATCCCAAATATGAACACCTTGTTCTAATAAAAGTTTATTATTAGTTTTGCCGCGAATAAACCATATAAGCTCTTTTAAACAAGTCTTCCAAGCAGTCTTTTTTGTAGTTAAAATAGGAATTTTTCCATCCTTAAGAGAGAAACGCATTGAAGCCCCAAAAATGCTTTTTGTTTTTCCATTTCTACCTTCTTCCCATGTACCATTTTCGAGAATATTTTCAATCAGATTTAAATATTGATATTCTTCATAATTATTATCATTATTATGGTTATTATGATTAATATTATTAAAAATATTTTCTGATATTTTGTTTGAACTATACAAATTTGTTGGAATCATTATTATAAGTATTTAGAATAGTTTTAAATAGTTTTAATACTTTTACATAAATAACATTTTTGGTTTTTTAATTTCTTATTATACCTTATATAAAGATATGGATACTTCAGATGATTCTAAAAGTTTTTTTAAACATGTTTTCAATTTTGACGATGATTCAAAATCTGAAATATTAAATATAGTTCAATACTCAATAATAGCTTTAATACCAATTATTATTTTGAATAAAAGTATGTCAAATTATATTCCAGAAGCAGATGACAAGAAAGGAAGTTTAGAACTTTCAGCAGAAATAATAATTCAAGTAATTGTCATGCTTATTGGTCTATTACTAATTCATAGAATAATTACATTTGTTCCAACCTATAGTGGTGTTAAATACCCTGATTTTAATATTATTTTTATAATTTTAGCAGTTTTGATGATAACTTTAAGTTTACAAACAAAATTGGGTGAAAAAGTTAGTATTTTATTTGAACGTCTTATGGAATTATGGAATGGAAAAGAAAATAAAAATAAAAATGGTAAAGGTGGTAAAAATGGAAATGTAAAGGTTTCGCAACCAATATCAGGACAAACAGGTTCTATAACTGGACAAATGATGCCTCAATCTCAACCAACATATACAGATGGCACATCAATAAATTCATTACCAACAAGTGATGTTGCTTTAAATAGTGGTGCTACTCAACAATTGCCAAATTATGACAATATGTATAGAAAAGATACAACACCTTTGGTAAATGCGAACACTCCAGGACAAATGGAAGGGTTTTCAAGTGAACCCATGGCAGCAAATGCTGCTTTAGGTAGTGGTGCGTTTGGTTCTTGGTAAAACATAGTGATAAGAAAAATATAATAATAAATACATATAAATTATTCCGTTTCATGTTCCATCCCATTACATATTTTATTCAAAACCCAAAATAATGTTTCTTTAATTGTTGACATATAAATTACAAAATTATTTTTTTTTGTAATTTACAATTTATTATACTTAAATATATTTAATTATAATAAATAATATGGATGTTAATAAATTATTAAAAGCATTAGAGGATGAAACAAATGAGAATTTATTTAATTTTACTAGTGATAAAATGAGAGAAATGAATTTAAAAATTATTAAAGAATTACACTTGCCAAGAGATGAATCATTGTCTATATTAAAAAAATTAAAGGAATATAAATATGTGGATGAAATGAGTGATTTAAAATATGGTACCTATATTAGATGGATTCCTATTGAAAATCCAAAACAAATTAACTTGACAAAGGGGGCAATTTTTTGTGAGATGAAAATAACAGATGAAGGTGTTTTTTTAATTTGTAAAAATTTAGGATATAGTTCAAAACATTTTCGCATATCAATGGATACTAATTTAATATTTCAAAAATTAACACAACAAGAACTAGTATTGTTATCCGCATTAGACCATTTATCAAAATAAATTTATAATATATTTAAAAATAAAATAAATATAAATATATGTTTGTTATAATGATAATGGTTATTTTATTATTATTTGTTTTTATTAATACAATATTCGCAATGGTAATTATAAATTAAAATTTATGTTTAATTGTTGTTATTTTTAATTATATTTATAAAAAATAAAATTGAAATGCTTTTATAAATAATTTGGAAGACATAATTATTACAATGAACTTTAAATCAATTTTCAATACTATTTATGAAGTCGCCGGTATTTTCATATTATGGATTAGTATACACTATATTGCTTCCAATTTGTATCCTAAATTTTGCGCAGAACTGACTATATTAGGCTTTATAAAATCAATATTTGTAGCTCAAGCGCCGCATTGTATTGCTTTGAGATGGATTATTTACAACGGAGGATTGGCTATTAATAGTATGTGGATATCGATTGGAATGTGGGTTACTACAAAAATGTTGAAAAAAATAGTTACCGAACAATAATATATAAATTGTTTTTAATTTTCATTTATTTAGATTTACCTTTACTTTTGCTTTTTCGTGTTTTATTCTTCTCTCTACAATGACAATCTAAAAATAATCCAGGAATAAATTTGCCTATTTGTATGAGGTCAATATGAGTCTTATGAATAGGTTTTTTTATTGTACTCGTTTTTTTGCCTTTGTGATATTTAGTAACACTTTTATAACCCTTTCCATTTTTTATAGAAACCTTACGCACTACTTTACTCCCACCTGTCATTGTTTTAACTTCTGTGTTATCATAATTAAAATTATTTACATTTTTATTTTTATTATCATTATCATTTTTATAATTCATTATATATTATTTTAAGAAAAAAATATATAATTAAAGTAAATGGAAGTAAGAACATATGTTCACCTATTTCATATTTTAATTGTGGGTTCTCTCTTTTTGTATGTTGGAAGATATAAAACGTTAATACCAGAATCAATGTATTCTATATTACTAGGTTTAGGGTTAATAATCATTTTTTACCATAGTTTTAAAGTTTATAATTATATAAAACAAGGTAAAGGATATTGGGTTAATTTGATTCATATATTTATGGTTGGCCCATTATTATTTTATATTGGTTACAATAGAGAGAAAACATCTAGATTATATTTTGAACTATTATTAATGCTAGGATTTGCCGCAATTGGTTATCATGGTTATTATTTATTTCAATAAAATAAATTATTTTTATGATTTTTCTAAAACCTATAAAACCTACAAATAGCTGTCAATACAATAAATAATGTTACGATCTACACAATATTTGGTTACAATATCTTTGTAATATTCGTCCCTAAATAGTTCATAATAGATGCGAAACTTTCTGATTTGTTTTATTAAACGTTCTGTATAATCTGATTTTGGTATCGCACGTCCCTCTGCATTTTCTTCTTCAAACCAATTTATCGCTTCTTCAAGCCAGTCAAATGATTTAGTGTAGATTTTTTTAATCATTTTTAATAAACTTTCATCATCATTTCCATAATTAATTAACAATGGAAAGTTGTTGTTAACAAATTTAATAACAGAATAAAGAGCAAAGACAGTTTCCTCACGTGAAACGATATTGTCAATATTCGGACACATTATTTTTTTAAATATTCTCGGAATTTTATTTAATACATCATGGTATTTTGAAAAGTAATAATCATATGGAATTTTATCACTTAATCGTGCGCTTCTTCTCAATGTAATGCTTAGACTCATTTTTATGTTACACTTTGATTACCAAGTATTTAAATACCTTTTATTTTATAATTATGGTTATAATTAAAATAATTAAAAGTATTTCAATTTTATTTTATAATGCTTATTATTTATTTCAATAAAATATTTTATAACTTTTAAAAATTTAGAATATATAAATTTAAATTTTTAAATATATAAACATTTTACAAATAAATATAATTATGAATGAGAAAGATTTAAAAGTAATACCATATACCGCAACATCGCTCTCTGTTGTAGGCAGATTTATTTTTATGTTTTTATTATACAGAAATAAAAGCACAAATAGTTTATCTTTATTATTTTGTATTTTAAGTATTATTTCATCTAGTATGTGGATGTATTATAGTGTTGAATTAAATGATTTGCCAATGATTTTACGAAGTTCAATTGAAATATCATTATTAACTATATCGTCAATTTATATAGTAAGAAATAAGGTAATAAATTATAATGTTCAAAACCAAATATTGCCTGGTTAGCATTCTTTCAACATTCATCTTTAACCCATTTCTTGGTAAGGACAGCTTCTACGCTTTTTAAAGCTCCTTCCGTCCAGCCTTGGTATCGACTTACAACCTCCCCTACAACAAGCATACCATTTTCTGGATGTTGTGCTTTATTGACAAACTCATTTCTTGTTCTATAAGGTCCTTTTAATACTTCGTAATAGTGTGTGCCAACAGACCAATAAAAGTCCTTCATAGCTATAATTTTTAATGCACCCTTTGGTATACCAAGTGATTCTTCAAGTAGTTCACAATACATTTCGCGGTTATTAGCAGTGTCCTTTAGATAATTTTTTTGTATTAAAGCATTAGTATTATCACTATATGCTATCATGTAAACCCCTTTATTTATATTCATGGGAATAATTTTTTGAAGAGGTCCAGGAACAATAGTATATTCAGGTACATATTTTTTCATAATTTCAGTAGATCCTTTATCAAATTTTGCATATAATCGCAAAAATGGCTGTCCATGTATTTGATTATATAAGCTGTTTTTATTAGATGCTCCAGGAACAAGTTTTTGTATTCCTCTAATAGTAGTAGCAACAATAACTTTATTAGAATGATATATAGTGCCATTTTCAGTTTTAATTTCAAATAAACAAGGGGATTCTTCAATTTTATTAATTTCAGTAACATCACTAGAAAACCGAAAATGTTTTTTACCAATTTTATGATACAACTCATCTACCATTTTTTTCCAAGGAATAGAAAGTCCAATCCATCCGCCTTTATTATCATCCATACCATAATTATATAAAGTTTCATATAAATCCGCATTTTCATAATCCGTATAACCAGCAGAAATAAGAAATTTTTTATACAATTGTTCATCAAAAAAATGAATAAAAAAATCTTTAAATGTTTTATGATGCAATTCAGGATGTTTTACATATTCTCTTTTTAAACCACTTATTATTTTCATAATATCAATAGGTTCAAATAATTTAGAATAATTCATAATAGATTCAAATTCAGAATATTTTATATTAAGTTCATCCATAAGTTTAATTAAAAGAGGATTTTTATCTTTTCTTCCAACCCCAGCACCAGTTACTATTTGAGTACCATAAAATATTTCATTACTAGTTCTACCACCTATCCATTGTTTTTTATGTTTTTCGAGTATAAGAAAAGAAGTATCAGGAGATATTTTTTGAATATTATAAGCACTATAAAGACCTGCCATACCACTACCAATAATAATTATATCATAATATTTAGCAGACATATATTAGATTGATATAAATTATATTTTTTAATATTTATCTAAACTAAATAAATTATTAATTTTAATTATTTTTTATTTTTTCTAGTTTTCTTTGATGAAGTAGTTTTTCTAAATGTAACAAATTTTTTTCCTTTACATTTAAATTTGCCTCTAGTATAGCCTTTGTTATTAAAAATAGTTTTAGTACATATTCCAATAGACTTTGCTTCAAAATTGGTATCTATTTTTTTAATACATCTACATAATTTAGTTGCCAATATTTGTTCTGCTTCTATTTTTAATATTCTTTTAGATTTAGGTATAGGTTTATTATAGTATTTCAATATTTTTTCATAATCATTATCAGATATCTCATCCATAGCTCTTTATTATATTTACAGATAATTTTTAATAATTTAATATTTTTTTATTAAAAATCTAAAACTCTAATTATATATAATAATGAAAATTGTTGTATTTGATTTAGATGAAACCCTAGGATATTTTACAGAGTTTAGTATATTTTGGGATTGTTTAAAAAAGTATTTTAAAAGGGAAGGCATAAATGATCATTTAAATCAAACCGATTTCAATGATATTTTAGATTTATTTCCAGAATTTTTGAGACCAAACATATTAAATATTTTAAGCTATTTAAAGGATAAAAAACAATCTAAATGTTGTAATAAAATGATGATATATACAAATAATCAGGGACCAAAAGAATGGGCACAACAAATTATTGCCTATTTTGAAAGTAAAATAAAATATAAATTATTTGACCAAATAATATCAGCATTTAAAGTTAATGGAAAAAGGGTTGAACTATGTAGAACTACACAAGATAAAACCCATAAGGATTTTATTAAATGTACAAAACTTCCGCTAAATTCAGAAATATGTTTTTTAGATGATGCCATACATTCAGAAATGATAAATGATAATATTTATTATATTAATTTAAAACCTTATTATTATGATTTACAAATTAATACAATGATTTCAAAATTTAAAAACAGCATAATTGGTAAAAAAATTATTATAAACGAAGAAGTTTTTGAAGAAATAATGAAAAATGAATTTAAAAAATATAATTATACATGTTTAGATAAAAATTTAAATGAGTATGAAGTGGATAAAGTGTTAGGAAAACAAATTATGGTACATTTACATGAGTTTTTTAATAAATCTGTAAAAAATAAAACACGTAAATTTTTAATTAAAAAAAATAAAACAAAACGAAAATATTAGTTTATGTTGTTTTTAATTCAATGCCTACTTTTTTTGCTTGTTGTGAAGCCTTATTTTTAATTCTTATTATATAGTCATTTAATGCCGTAGTTGTTAAAATAAAAAAACCTGCTGAAAATGCTATTTTTGCATCTAATTTAGTAAATTCATAATGACTTCTTAAAGGATTAAAACGCCATATTAAAAACAAACAAATATAAACCCTAACATAATAATTTATTTTTTCTATATATTTTTGTGCTGAATCAGAAAATCCTAAAGTATAAATTACTAGTAATGCGTATAATAAATAAATTGTATAATCAAAAAGGTTTTCTTGAAAAATATGTAGTTTTTTATTCATAATTATATATAATATTATGATTAAAAATATAACAAAGGAAAAATATAAATACCAAAAAAACATAACTCTAACTCACTCTATTTTAGTTTCAGAATAAAATGTTAATGTACGAGCACTAGGATCAGTAGCATTTGTATATTTTGGCATCCAAAAATAAGGTAAAATATGTGAACAATTTGGATAAGCGTCATCAAAAATTTTCTTATAATAGTATTTTTCTGTTTGAATACAAGCTTCATAATTAGTTGTATTTTCATTTATATTCAAATATCTAGAAATATGTTCTTGTAAAATTTGAAACAATGAACGTCCATGTGAGCTAACACCATCACTAAAAGCTTCCTTCTTTCTCCAAAGAATCACATCTGGTAGTATTTGTTTTGAATAACAATCTTGAAAATTATTAATTGAAAAGCTTTGTCTAAGAATATATTTTTCACATTGTCCATAATTTTTATGATTTCTAAAATAGGGAGGAATTGACAAAATATAATTTACAAAACTTCTATCCAAAAATGGGGTTCTTGGTTCAAGTCCGTGTGAAGAAATAGATTTATCAGAACGCAAAACATCAAATAAATATATATCATTTAACAACCTTCTTGTTTCTTTGTCAAACTCAATATCATCAGGACATTTATTCATATAAAGATAACCTCCAAGCAGTTCATCTGATCCGTCGCCATTAAAAATTACCTTTGCTTCACTATTTTTGCGAATGTATTTTCCTAATAAATAATTGCCAATACTAGCTCTAACAGACGTAGTATCATAACTTTCAATATTATAAATTACTTCAGGAATCGCATTACACATTTCTTCTTCTGTAACAATAATTTCAGTATGATTAGTACCCAAATATTCAGCAACAATTTTAGCATATTTTAAATCTTCAGAACCTTGTAATCCAATACTATATGTTTCTAATTTATTTGGCATATCATGTATATTATAAAAATTATTAACAAGAGCTGCTATTAAACTACTATCTAGACCGCCAGATAGCAAACAAGCAATTGGTCTTTCAGTTGTTAAGCAACGTTTAATAACTGCGGCATTTAGCAAATTAGAAATCTTAAAAAATATGTCGTCTAATAATAAACTATGTGAAAAATTAGGAATAAAATATGGTATATTTTTATACATTAGTTCCCAAGAAGATATATACGAACCAGAATAATTAAAAACACTATAAGTACCAGGTTTAAATTGTTCAATAACATATGAATCTTTATTTAAATTATAAATATCACTCAAACATTTAAGCTCTGAAGCAAAGCCAAATGGCAAATTCATAGTATTTTCTATAGGCATTAATTGATACAATGGTCTTACACCTAATGGATCACGAGCTACATATATATTATTATTTAAAATATCGTAAAGCAAAAAAGCAAAGACACCATCTAGCATATTTAATGTTTGTTGAATACCATATTTAAGATATAAATGAATAATAACTTCACAATCAGAACCAGTTTTAGGTTCTACTCCCATAAATTTATACAAGTCCTTGTAGTTATAAATTTCTCCATTACAAATTAAAACAATATTATCAATAATTAATGGTTGATTAGATTCTTCATTTAAACCATTAATAGCTAATCTATGAAATCCTAGTATCATTCTATCAAAAGAGTATTCTAATTTAGAAAATTCAGGTCCACGATTTTTACCATTTTCAAAAGATTCTTCAATTGTTTGTAGTGATACATTGTTATTTAAAATCGCAAAAATTCCACACATAAATGATAATATTATATATATCAAAATCTTTATACTAGTTAATTAAAATATTTATTGTAATAAGTAATTAAATTAGGTTCAATATAAAAATATATATTCATTATATAAATGAATAATTGTAACCAAACACAATTAAATGTTTCAAAAATACATCAAGAAACAAATACAAGAATTTATGATAGAAATATACCTTCACAAATGCTACAACCTTATTTAGATGTGCGTCCTGTAATGACAAAATATTCATACTTTCCTATTGTTGACCCTAGAAAAAATGTAAATGTTCCATTAAATGTACAACCAACGTTTAATTCACATGCTGTATTTAATCCAGGAAATACGCAATCGCCTTGGTCAGGATTTGCTTCCAATGTTAATTTGGAATCAGAATTGCGAAATCAAATTTATGCTTTACAAAAATGTAGTCAATCTGTATATGTTCCATCAAGCAAAAGTGATTTATATAATTATAGTTTTACACCAAAACCGACACAACAAACACATTCTTTATTATTTCAAAATCAAAGTTTTCACCAATTCAATCCTAACCCAGATTCAAAAATAGTAGGTGTTAGTATGTTTATGAATCCAACTAGAGTACAAGTGAGAGACATGACAAAACAAACATGTTAATCTAGTTTTTTATTTTATATTTTTATAATTGTATAAAAGTATAAAATATAAATTTATAAAAATAATAAATAATAAATAAGATAATTACTTATATTTTTTTTAAAAAATAAAATATATGTCTCAAGCTTTTGTAGATCAAGTAACCCTAAATTGTTTATTAAATAAAGAAATGTTTAATAAACACATCAAAGCACAGAAAGCAAAATCAATTATTAAGGAAGATTTGAAGTTTTACAAAAAAAGAATTTATAATTTATTCAAAGAATTACTCATAACAAAAGAAGAACCAGTAAATTTATTACCTGACGTGAAATATGCTTATGATAATTTTATTAATTCATCAATAAATTATTTTAAAACAATTGATAATAATGATTTAAATCAACAAGATTATGAAAATTTAGAACAACAAGTCCAAGAAGAAAAAGAACAAAAAGAACAAGATATAAATAATATTCCAGAATTAAATGACGATAATTTAAAAACAGAAGAAGAAGCTAATAAACTTTTAATGCGTTCAATTAATATTTCAACGACAACTTTAGATAATTTTATTAAAAAAAAAAGTACAAAACCTCAAGAGAAATTAATATTTCCAAAACAAAGAGAAATTAATTTATGTGACCCTGAATTAAAAATAAAAGGTATTAATAAAAAGAATAATATCACTAATAAATATGATGAAATCGTTAACAAAAAAAAAGAAACTAAAGAGGAATGTAACAAAAAAGAAAAATAACGCTTCAAAAACAAAAAAAAATATTAAACATTATCAAACTGGTTCCTCAGGTAAAAAAAAATTAAAGAATGTTAATTGTAGTCCAAAAGAAAAATCAGAAATGAATAATTATAGTTGTTATACAGATAAATCATTATATAAGTTAAGAGATTTATGGAACGCAAGACATCCAGATGTTAAAATTAATACAAATAATCCACGAGAAATACATAAATTACTAACAGAATATTTAAGTGATGTATGTAATAAAGAATCGTGTTGGATAAAACAAAAAAAAGAATTTGGACAAATAAGCAATGAAATAACTGATTCTTTTGCTCCAGAATCACCAGCGGAATGGAAAAAAAATCCAAATGAATGGTTATCAAGTGTTGATATAATGAAAGTAATGAAACAATATGAAAAGGCATACAAATGTTTTGATTTTATAGGTCCCACCCCAATAGATTTTGATACAAGAAAAATATATGGTGAATGCGTTTGGGAAGAATTATGTAATTTTAATTTAGCCAAACAAATTAAAGATGGTAAAACAAAAATCGGTATCATATTTAATACAGATCCTCATGATAAACCGGGTCAACATTGGATATCTATGTTTATTAATATTAAGCAAAATCACATTTTTTTCTTTGATAGTACCGGGGATGGTCCTTCGCCAGAAATAATGAAATTAGTTGATAGAATAAAAGAACAAGGGTTGTCATTAAATCCCAAAAAGGTGTTTAAATTTGATAGTAATGAAGGTATAGAACATCAATATGGTAATACAGAATGTGGTATGTATTCATTATTTTTTATTGTACATATGCTTGAAGATAAATTAACAGAACATTATCTAAAAACACATATATTAAAAGATAAATATATGGAAAATTTTAGAAAAATATATTTCAATGATTCCCTCTAATATTTGATTTAAACTGCGTAAAATTATATAAATACATTTTTATATAATTTGTATAATGAACACAAAAAATATATCTAATATAACAAAATTTTTAGATAATGATAATATTAAAATATTATGGGATGTAATAATTGATGAAGAAATTATAAAAAACAAACCAAAGGTATTTCAAGAGAATATTTTTCACTTATTTATGAATAATATTAAAGGATTTTTTGATGTTGAAAGTAAAAAAATGTCTAATTTAGTGGATATGAATAAAAAATATATTTTATTAATATTAAATCATGCGAATAAAAGTATTCAAAAATTAGAAATGGCAGAATATAAAAAAATTAAAATATTAGATGAAGAACCTAAAAATGGGAATATGTTAATAACATATGAAGAAATACAAAATGATAAACGCAGTCAATTTGATAAAGATTTAAATAAACGTCAAGAGGAGTTTACAAATGCAATGACCTTACCTGTTCCACCAGTTCCAACATTTACTGATAATTTTGACAATAATAATTCAATTAGTGAAATAGAAAAGGCTATAAAAGAAATGACCGCGCAAAGAAATTATGATGTTGAACAAATAAACAGAAGTAATAATAACTCTATTATAACATCAAATATAGATACTTGGTTAAAGCCTCAGGAAACATCTGTAAAAAATGAAAAAATACCACAACAAGTAGAAGCAAATAATACGAATAAAAATAATAACAATAGTAACAGGCTAAAATACATAAAAATAGAAAATATTGATATTGATAATAGTAATTATCAAAATCAAATTATTGATTTGGGTAAAAAAGAATATGAAAGTCCTAAAAAAAATGTATCATGGGGTAAAAACGAAGTTTATATTAAAAACGAACTAGATGGTAAAAATAAAGTAAAATTAGTAATGGAAGAAATAGAAAAAGATAATGAGAATGATAATACAGATATTTTTAAACTTTTTAAAAAAATACCTCTTAAAGAAGAGGGAAAAAATATTCAAACAAATGAAGATAAAATATTATTACTCCAACAAGATGTTAAAATTTTAAGTAGCAAATTAGATATGATAATAGAATTACTACAAAATAATAAATAATATAATAACAATTTTAAGAAAGTGTTTTTAAAAAATTGTTAATAATTTCAGTAAAATATACATTTCTTTCGTAGTTATGAAAGTCATCACGAGAAAAAAACTCATCCTTAATACGTTTTAAATTATCATCATAAGTAAATGTAGTAATATCTAAAAATTTGATATTGGGATTATTTAATTTTTTTATTTCATTTTCTAATTGTTCATTAAAATGTAATGTTATTTTTGTCCTTTCATAAATATTTGGCAAAACCACATTTTCTAATTGTTTTTCTAGCTCTACAAGATTTTCATTTTCTATTGTACTAATATTGACGCCTGCTAATAATCCTTTTTTTAAAAATAAATCATCTAAAACTGGTAATCCTATAGATAAAATTATAACAGATTTATTTGAAAAATTGCTTGTTATAAAATTTAAATATTTATTTATAACATCTAAGTTAAATTCTATGTAATTAATATTAGTATTTTTTGCATATTTATATAAAAATAAAAAACTTACATCAACGCTACCAAAATTAAAAAAATGATGTTTATAATTGTTATGTTGAATATTATGAATAATAGCTTTATTATATTGTGATACTGAATTTGGATTATTTAATCCTGAAGCACTTCCGCCATTACAATATAAGAATACATAATTATCAAACACAACATTTAAAGAATTACTACTTCCTACCAAAAGATTTATATCTTTCATTCTAGTTCTTATTTTTATAGAATTATCTGTAAACATTATTTTTATTATTTATATGATAATATTTAAATTATTTTAATATATTAATTTTATCATATAAATTACGATAATAATAAACGAATTATGATACTAATTGTTTAAACACATCTTCTCCAGCATCATTTTTTTCCAATGTACCAATTTGTAAAGGTATAATAGTTGGGTCACGCAAAGCAGCTTCATAACTAGCCTTGTCATAAATATTTAAGACCCTTTTACTGATTCTGCGATATACATAATCAACACCATTAAGTCTTATAGGTTTACCAGACCATTCAATTGCTTCTTTATTGGCTTGTACAGTTGTATCATTTTGTTGTTCTGAATAATCAGGAACATACGAAAATTTTTCTTTCGTTGGGTCACCAAAATTAACACATTTTCCGTTTGAATAAATATAACAATCAAATGCGGACTCTTTAATGGCATCAGTAAGTTGTGCTGTTAAATTAGCTTTAATTTCAGAAATTTCATAAAGATTTTGGTCACTAGTCATTGGTACGTGTGGTATTGATTTACTTAAATCCTTTCTTTTTAATTCAATGGCATCATCGGATTCCAATTGTTGAGGTGTAAAAATCATAAGATAAACAAATACTTCTACAGTTTGTAATGCTTGTGGTAATGCTTTATGACTGCAAATACGTCTAGCACGACCTATAACTTGTTCTGTACGCACAGGATGCCAATAAGGTTCCATAATATGAACATAACGTGTATTACGTAAATTAATACCTTCTGAACCAGAGGAAGTAATCATTAATACTTTAATTACTTCTCCCATATTATTATTGTTAGCTATTTTTCTCAATTCAATTGAAATACTTTCAGGAACCTGGTCCCATTCTCCATTATAAATATGTCTTAGCATTTCTTTTTCTTCACTAGTCTCGGTTCCAGTATATAAAGCATATGTAGGTTTACCTTTATTAACATCATCAATATCTATAGACCAAATTCCAGAAGAACTTTTCTTAATTTTAAATTGAGTAAACCCATTTTTATCTAAAACTAAACTGAAAATACCTATTCCTTCAATAGTTCTAAATTGACTATAAACTAAATGTAAACCAATATATTCAGGATCTTGAATATTTTCAAGTATATTCAAGAATTTAGGACTATATGTTTGTAATGCTTCTGGTGTTAAAAAATCATTAGAGTTTTCTTCAATATGTTTAATTGCTCTATTTAATCGTTCTTTATATTCAACTCCGCCAATTCTATCTAAAATTTCTTCAATTTCTATTTCTCCTTCTTGTTCATCATCAACATCTTGTTGAGCTTCTGCTTTTTTAGCATCTTTAACAAATTGTGTAATTATATTTTTAAGTTCACCTCTAGAGTGTGATGTTAATGCGGAAGTAATAACATCATCTATTGCTTCTTTTAAAGATTCTAAAATTAATGTTTGTTTATATTCATTAATAAATGCTTTTTGTTCCGATGATACCTTATTATTTTCACGTATTTCTCTTATTATTTCTTCTAATTTATCAAGGTCCAATTGTGGAGCCAAATAGCTTGGCCAGGTTGTATCTTTTTTACGTCTTGTATTTTCAAGATCTAAATTTAACAATAAATTTTTTAAATCACCTTCAAATTTTTTATCAGCTTCTTCTTCTGATTTTAGTATTTTTTTTCCTTCAGGAATAGGTCTATCAGGCATTACAAAATTACAATACAAACGAGAAAAAATACGATATGATGATGATGAATCTTCATATAATTCACCAACTGTATGTTTAGGTTTTACTTTTTCAGATTTTCTTTCTTTGCGACGTGCAGTTTCATATATGTTAAATTGAAAGTTGCTCATAGGTACACGAATAATATGATAATCTTGTCCAAGAATTTTGTCATATTTAGGTAATAAATTTTCCTGTGCACTTCTAAAATAAGAAGATAACCCAACTATGCGTCTTTTAAGAGCATCAATGTTCTTAATTTTTTTAGTATTAAAATCAATATATTGCCCTTCAAATAAATCAAGTGTATCAGGTAATGCTTTTTTATTTTTAATTTCTACTCCTTGTGGAACAATAGTAATATTATTTCTCTCTAAAATTGATATTATCCTTCTTTCAAAATCGTCATCGCTCATAAATTCATTGTCAAATATTGTTTCGCCAGTTTCTGATTTTTTAGTATTTGTTACACCTTGATAACCAGATTCTTTTTTAATTTTATTAGAAAAACCAAATGGGTTTCTGGTAATAGTTAATTTATTACTTGAAGAAGAATAATCTAAATAATCCATAGATTTAACACCTAATAACATTTCCCGAAGAGCATTAGCATCTATCTTAACATCTCTTTTTTTTTGTTTGCTAGCTTCAACATTAATAGTTATTTTCCATGTTTTAATATATCCTCTTAAAATATTAAAAAGTATTCCAAATTCGTTAGGATAATTAATAACTGGTGTACCTGTTAAAAGGACTATTCTACAATTCGTAGCACTAAGTAAAAATTCATATAATTTTGTCGATAATTCTAATGGTAAATGTTCTTTCTCTCCTCTTTTATTTTCAGGAATAGGTTTTTCCTTTTTAATTTTATTAACTATTCTACTTATTAAATTATGTGCTTCATCAATAATGACTACTGAATCATCAAAAAGATTGCGAGTAAAATTAGACGTGAGTTCTTTTAGTTTTTTAACTCTTAACCCATTATAATTAATAAAAGTATATTTGTTAGAAATCATAACATTTAATTGTTCCTCTAATGTACTTTTTTGAATATCACTCAAATCATCATAATTAGATGGTTTTGTAACATTAATAAACCAAGCGCCATGGTGTCTAGTAATATAATCTAATGGTAAATTTAAAATACTTGATATTGGTGTTGCGGCTTCTGGATTTACGTCTGTTGATATCCATTCCCAATACTGGTTTCTCTTATAAATTAAGTCGCCACATTTTTTGAGTTCTTCTATATAATTAGCACGTAAAGAAGCAGGTGTCATAATTATAACACGTTTTGAGTTTTTCATACCTTCCGCAATGGCGATAGATGTACAAGTTTTTCCAGAACCTAAACCATGGTATAATAGTAGTCCTCTATATGGAGTATATAAATTCATATAATCGCGAACAATTTTTTGATGAGTCAATAAAGAAAAATCAGAACTTGTGTTACCAATATCATCACAAGAAATATTTTCTTTATTTTGCTGTAATTCTAAACGATATGGCTCAAAAAGGGAATTAATAAAATTTATAAATATTTCTCTATTATTCATATAATAACTAGGAACCTTGATTAGAACAGGAGGTGATTTTTTTGGCAATCGCTTTACCATACTTTCTTGACTTAAATCAAGAATCGTTTCAGGACCTAAAATAGTGATTCCTTTGACGATCTTTTTTGTTTTTCTGCCTTTTTTCTCAGGAACAAGAAGAGGAATAATTTCTGGTTCTTTCTTTTCTTCTCCTTCTACATCTTCAATATCTTCTTGAATAATAAGTTTCTTCTTTTGAATATCTAGTTTTTTCTTCTCCTCTTCATCCCCTTCTTCATCTCCTTCAATTATTAAAGGTAATTTTATTTTTTTTGCTTGTTTCTTTACTTGTATAACAGGTTCAACTATTTTTTTTTCTTCAGCTTCTTCTATTAAAGGTTTAATTGATACTTTTGTTATTTTGCTATCTTTTAATTTTTGTAATAAAGACATTCTATCATATCCTTTATCTGTTTGATCAATTATCATTGGTCCTCTAATAATAGTTGATGGTCCTTTAATAATATCCATTTCTTCTTGTTCGACTTCTGGAACAAATTCTTCCAATTCTTGTTCATTTTTTTTAATTTCTTTATCTTTTTGTTGTTGTCTTGGTTCCTTAGATTTTGGTTTATCTCCTTTAATTACAACAGCAACCTTTTCTTTTTCTTCAACAATTGGTTTAACCTTTAATTTTTGTTTTAATGCTTCTAAAGGATTCATTACTTATATAATTTCAATATATAAATTTTTATAATTTTATGTATTGAAAACTAAAAATAAAATAGTAATTATTCTTCATTACAAACAACGTCATCAATTTTTAAAAATGTAAGTGCTTCATTACAAGCAATTTGTTCAGCCTTGCGTTTAATTTTATGTTGTCCTTCACCCATAAATATAAATGCCTTACCATTTTCAGTAACAAAATCCTGAATTGATTTAAAATTCTTAAAAAATGAAATATCAACAGCATCATTATGAGTCAAAGTATGAATTTGCTGACCTAAACACAAATATACACCCATTTTATATCCTAATTCTAAATCATGTTCAATTTCTAAATAATGAGGAGTAACCTTGAATTCCTTTTGTACTTTAACTTGTAATATATTTTTATAATTATCGTCATTTTGAATGAGAGCAATCCAGTCTATATGTTTTTCAAATACATTTTCAATAAACTTTTGGGCCATTTGGAAACCAGGACCAGTGACAAACATAGATTGAAACCAATTTTCTTCATCTTTGACACTAATTTTATTAAAATCTAAAAAAAGGGCACCAATAAAGGACTCGAAAAGACAACCTAATTTTTTTAAATTAGTACGAATTTTTTTTTCTTCCGCATGTTTAGATAGAATAAGCCATTTATGTAACCCCATTTCCAGTGCTATTTTACCAATGGCTTCATTTTTTACAATCGCAATTTTTTTCTCTGTCATAAATCCTTCATCTGCTTTAGGAAATCTTCGGTATAAATAATATTTAGTCACACATTCTAAAACACCATCTCCCAAAAATTCCAAGCGTTCATTTGATTTGCTACTAAGAGGCATACAATCTGGCGGTCTTTCCACAATGGTTATGTTTTGCGACAAATTCTCAAAAGCAGGTCTTTTGGTATAAGACCGATGTACAAAAGCTCTCTCATAAAGAGCCAAATTGTTAACGTTAGTTGGAATATTATATTTAGAAAGAATAGATTGAACTTCGCTCAATGTTATTTTAATATTTAATGGATTATATGGATTAAATATTAAACCTTCATTCGTGTTGATAATATCATCGTCACGATTTATTTCTTTATTTGCGTCTGTCATTTGTATAATATATGTATTTAGTTGGCTTTATATGGTTTATGTAATATTATTTTGTAAATTAGTCTTAAAGAATACTTTTATACATATTATAAGAAATGTTTGCGGAAGAATGGAAAATTCAAATATTTAGAAGAAATTAAATAACATATTAAAATTATTATCTTTTTGTAGTATATATCATGGTTTTAATGAACGCTGGACGAAACGCCCGAAATGCTGCATCAATTGTGAATAGAACAAATACGTGTGGGGGTAATAAGAAATCCGGACTCGCTCCTCGTGTGGGTTGGTATTTAAGTAGCAATGTTAATTTAATACGTGCTCCTCAAAAGGTTCTTCCAATCTGTATCCCTAATAGAACTGTTCAAACACAAAAATATGGATACAGCGCTACACATGGTGGAAATATGGGTTAAAGTGTTTACAATTATTTATTTAACAAAATTAAATAAATAATATTAATATTTTTGTAAAACATATATAATTTTTTATCTTCTTCTACGAGTTTTAGATTTACCACCTTTAATATTTTTCTTGGTTTTTGATTGTAATTTAGCCTCCTTTGCCTCTTTTTGAGCTAATAATTTGGATTCCTTTTCTCTCTTCTTTGCTTCTATTTCTTCTTCTTTTGCTCTTTTTTTTGCTACAGCTTCTGCCTCTTTTGCCTCCTTTTCACGTTGTTTTTCCATTTTTTTCGCTTCCACTTCAGCTTCTTTTGCTCTTTTTTTAGAAAATATTTCAGCATCTTTTGTTTGTTTTTCTAATTCTTTTTCTCTCTTCTTTGCTGCTATTTCTTCCTCTTTAGCCTCCTTTTCACGTTGTTTTTCTAATTCTTTTTCTCTCTTCTTAGCTTCAGCTTCTATTTTCTTAAATTCAACTTCACGCATCTTTTGTAATTTAGCAAAGTCTTTGTCATCTTTCGCCTTTTGTTTTTCCATATTCTTCATAGTTTTTGCATGTTGTTTTGCCAACTTAGAATCATCTTTTTGTAATTTCTTTTGTTCTTTTTCCATTTTTTTCATAGTTCGTGCTTGTTTCTTATCATCCTTTTCTTTCATTTTCATTTCAATTCCTTCTACTGCATTTTGAATATCATCTTTTATCTTTATTTCTAATTCTTTATCTTCAAATTCTGGATAGTATTCTTTTATTTTCTTTAATGTACCAATTATTTTCTTTTGTTTTGTTTTACTTAGTCTCACATTCTTTTTTGTTTGTCTTAGTTTATTTTTAACAAGTTTAGTGAATTCTTTAATCTTTATTTTTAATCCTTTACTTCTGTTTTTTAATCTTCTTTTATCTTTACTAATAAGACCCTTCAGTATTTTTTTTGTTTTTTGATTTTTCTCTTTTTTAAGAATAAGAGAATTTTGTTCGATATTTTGTTTATAATTATCGACTTTACTTTTAAGCTCTCTAATATCAGGATTATTTAAAATAGCACTATCTATTAAATTTGTAGTATTTGTAATAGATTTACCACATTTGTTTAAACGACCATAAACAGATTCAATCTTTTTCATTTCGACTCTATTAGGTCTTGAACGAAACATTAATGGTGACGTTTCTTCATTCTCTTTAGCATTATCTATATCAGATTTCTTTAACTCTTTAAAGTCTTTAGCAAATAGTTTATAATCAGATAGCTGTTGTTTTATTGTCTGTTTTTCTTCTTTTATTTTTTGTATAGTACTCTTTTTATAAGCAGATATAATTTTTTTACATGCGTTTTTTGCCTTAGGAGATTCATAACTATCACAAATTTTTTCCATTGTAATATAACCATCTGGTAATTTTGCTTTAAGAACAGGATTTGATTTAAGAGATTGTATTTTATTATTAATTTGTTTACTCATACTGGAATATAATTTACGAGTAGCTTTCTTATTGTATCTCAATATTTCCTTATCATATACGTCAGTTTGTATAACAGATACGACAGGTTGTGAAAATTGACGAGCATCTTTTTCACGATTTAAATAACTAATATGACCTGCTATTTCATTTCTAAATTTATGTAATCCTTCAGGTTTAAAAAATCCGTTATTATTCAAATATTCTTCTGAGAATACATCAAAATTATTAGGCATTTGTTCACTAGGCATTTTAAATAAATTTATCAGCTTGATTAATTCCATAGGGTCAGATTGAATGGGTGTAGCTGTCATTAATAATAATTTAACGGATTCTGAACCAGACATAATATATGAATTCATTAATGATGCGTGAAGAGAAACCATGTCAGGAGTCTCGATGGAAGATAAATCGCCGCCACCATATAATTTATGAGCTTCATCAATAATTAATAATGTTTTACGTAATGGGTCATCTTTTCCATTTATTTTAACCATGGTTTCATAAATTTGGTTTTTCTTGGAGACAAGATTACTGAATTGTTTGTACGACATTGGACGAACTCTCCATGATTTAGAAAGGAGTTTCATTCTATCAGAATTATTGGAAGGAATTACAATTCCTTGATTCTCAATTTTAAGTTTAATAATTTCGTGACATACCTGGTCAAACATATTCTTCCAAATATCATTTTTAAGTGTAGTTCTAGTCACCCAAAGAATAGTATAACCTTGCTTTTCAAATGAAGAAGTTGCTGTCGCAATTGCTGTACATGTTTTTCCGGTACCTACACTATGCCAAAGCAACATACCCTTTAATGGATTCTGTGGCGTAAAAAAATTACTAACAAACGCTTGGGTTGGTGTATAATTCATAATTGTAGCACCACCTAATTGCTTTCCTCCTTTTGGAACGCAATTATTTTCCATTACAACTGGGTCCCAAGCATATTGAGAAAAATAATCTCTTACATATTCACGCATTTGAGATGCATTTAATGATTTATCTACAGAGAAATCTATAGTTACATCAGATGATTTAGATTTTGATAATGATTTTTTAAAGAAATCTTCATTTAATGAAGATGTGTTAGAACGAGAACTCACAATTTCTGTACTGACTGATGGAGAAGATTTTAAGTAAGAACTTTTTTTTGATTTTGAAGACCTGGTTGAAGATGAAGATTTAGACCTAGTTGAAGATGAAGATTTAGACCTAGTTGAAGATGAAGACTCACTTGATGAATTCTTACCACCTCGCAATGAAGAACCTTGTTCATCAAATGAAATTGCAAATGAATGAATATTTTGATTCAATTCATAATCTACCGCATTTTGAATGCATACTGTTTCTAGTTCATTTGTAAAATTCAATAATTCAATATTTAAATTTCTAGCTTTAAAATACATTTCGATAGCACTAGTTGCTCCTAATACCTTATCAAAAGGGTCCTCCATTTTTAAATCATACACATAAACATAAAGAGGCCATCCTTTTTGTGGATGAAAATCAAGACCTTTTTGACCACATGTGCGAGTACCACGACCAATTACCTGTTTCTGGTCTGCTTGTGTTAATGTAGGTTCAAAAATATGAACGTATTTAATGTCAAATAAATCAATTCCTTCTTTGTATCCACCATCCATCAATATAATGCGAATATTTTCACCATATATGTTGTCTGGTCTCTCATTAAATCGTGATAAAATTGATTTTTTAGTAGATACACTAATTGAGTCATCATAAACCGATTTAGAGCACAACATATAGAAATTATTAAATTTTGATTTTGCTAATTCCGCATTGGACAACAATTCCATTTTACTCCAATGTTTTTCACCGAATTTAGGTTCAGCAGTGTATCCTAGTTTCATTCCAGTCGCAATTAAAGCACTCGCAAGAAGTTTGACTCCTCCCATAGATGTTTTTGAATCTGAAAAAATAAAATGCTTAAATTTCTTTCCATATTGCGCCATATCTTTTTTATCTAATTCTTGAATTTTATTTATTAAAGTAAGTGCCTTTGGAGATACTAGTTTTAGGGTATTAATAAAATCATCATACATATTTTGATTATGTTGTTTGCGTAAATATTCTTTAACTTCATCATTGGTTTCAATATCATTTTCTTCACATACTTTTCTAGAAGGAAAATAATCTACAAAATCATAATAAAATTTATATTCTTTTGGAAAAGAAAAATTACTATATTTTCGAATACAATTTGCATCATTTTGCATATAATTTGTAGGCAAAGTGTTTTCTAAATATTTTTTATTTTCAATACGTGTTTCTAGCAAATTTTTAATTTGTTCTAACTTATTCTTTAACACATCAGGTTCTATATTATCTTCACTATTCTTATTATCTTCAATATCTTCTGGTTCACTTTTTAATTTTATTTCTACTGATTTTGATGACATTAGTGAAGAACTAGAACTAGAGTCAGAATTAGATTTAGAACTAGAGTCAGAATTAGATTTAGAACTAGAATCAGAATTAGATTTATTAGAACTAGAATCAGAATTAGATTTATTAGAACTAGAATCAGAATCAGAATTAGATTTATTAGAACTAGAATCAGAATTAGATTTAGAACTAGAGTCAGAATTAGATTTAGAACTAGAGCTTTCAATTATTAGTTTTCTTTTTACTTTTTTCATATTAGAAAGCATATATATATATATATATATATATATATATATAAAAAAAATAATTTAATAACAATTTACTAAATTATTTAATACAAATGATAATAAAAGTAGATAACCGCGAGCAAGAATTATTAACACAAATAAAACAATTGGTGCTATTTATTCCATCTTTTAAACAATTAAAGGTGGAAACAGAAAACTTACCACTTGGAGACATTATTATTTCAGATGATACAGAAGATAAAATAATTATTGAGAGAAAATGTTTGAATGACTTAATCGCAAGTATAAAAGATGGTAGATATGAAGAACAATCCTATAGACTAAACGGATTAAATCATCCAAATCATAATATTTATTATATTATTGAAGGTGATGTGAATAAAATGAATCGGTTTAAAGATCCAAAAATGGAAAAAATGACTTTGTATTCTGCAATGTTCTCACTAAACTATTTTAAGGGTTTCTCTGTTATGAGAACATTTTCAGTTGAAGAAACTGCTACCTTTATTTGTAATACTGCCAATAAATTAAGTAAATCAGAATCATCGGGTAAAAAACCATATTATGAAAATAATAAAATTGTTTCAAAAATAACAAACGATACGGCATCAGAAATAAAAGTACAAGAAGGAGGAACTATTGAAAATGAAAATACAATTATAGAAAAAGAAAAAGAAGAACAATCAGAAAAGGATTATGTAAATGTTGTTAAAAAAGTTAAAAAGGAAAATATTACTCCTGACAACATAGCCGAAATAATGCTTTGCCAAATACCTGGTATTAGCTCTGTAACCGCATTGGCAATAATGGATAAGTTCAAAACAATACCAAATTTAATCCAAGAAGTACAGCAAAATGATGATTGTTTAAAAGACATAAGCTATGTAAATACAAAGGGGCAATCTAGAAAAATTAATAAAACATCCATTGTAAATATTGTGAAATATTTATTGAAAAAATAATTGTATAGTATATAAATGAAAAAAGAAATGATGAATTTGTGTATATTTGCTGGAATTGGGTTTATGGCATTTTTAATATTTAGAAATTTAAATTTTGAAAACTTAAATTTTAGAGAAGGAATGACAGATGCTTCTGGAAACCAAATGTCTAAGACATCAGAAAATGGAATAGCTGGTAATGCAAGTACTTATGCTGCTAATATTAAAACCCAAGTAATTCAATTACAAGATACTATGTTATTAAGTAAATATCGTGGTGATTATGAAACCGCTATATTAAATTTAGATGATTTGGTAAATAATTTAATGTTGAAAACCGCTTTAAATATAGACCAAACAAACCCTCAAAAATCTTTGCTTTTATTGTCGCAATTACAACAATCAAAAGCGGGATTAAATAGTATTATGAAGTTTATAGATTCAAATAAATAAATATATATTCAAAATAATAATATATATATTTAACAAATAAATAAATATATATAGTATATGAAGCAATTAATAATAACATATATTATAATTGTAATTTTTCAATTAATTTATACTATTTATGTGCCAATGAGTATAGATAATGAAAATATAGTTATTGTAGATGATGAGAAAAAAGAAGAAAAAATACAAAATTTTATTAAAGAAAAATTAAAAATTTTAATTGATGCTAGTCATAAAATGAGTTATACAGATTGGTTAACATACCTAAAAAAAAATTCAAACTATGAATATGAAGGAAATAAATTGTATGTTTTTGCTTGGAAATATTCTGATATTGAAATGAGTGTAGTTAATTATCCAGATAAAACGTTAAATAATTCATCACAAACTGATTTTTTTTCTAAATTAACCGAAACCACTATTAAAAAAAAATATAATTTATCAATAGATGCTCCTAAAAATATGTTTTTACTTTCAAAATTAAATACATTTGATACATTAACATATTTTTGGATTGATTATAATATTAAAGATTATGTAAAAAAAAAATCTGTTTTTACAAAATTTTCTTTTGATAATTCAAAAATTACTGGTATAATTGGAATGGGTTACAATATAGAAAATTTAAATTTAAATAATAAATATAAAAATTTTCAATATATTTATAAACCAGAATTATTATTAGGAAGTGTAATAAGTATTATTTTATCTTTATTTATAATTAAAATAGATAGTAGAAAATACTACAAAACTAAAGCATTTGTATATTTAATTATATTTAATATATATATATTTTTATTTATTAATATACCTGGTAATCTTATAAAAATAAATGATGAAAATCAAAAAATTAAAAAAATAAATTCTAGTATATTAAGTTTATCATTTTTGTCGAGTATTTTTTTATTTATATTAACTAATGTACGCACTAAAAATAATAGTTTATTTATAGAGTTATCATTATTATTTAGTATCTCAATTATTTTATTATTAACATCAATATATAAATCAACAAATCAAAACTCTATTTTTGATATAACAGGTGCTACAATAACAAATACATTTCTTTATAATTATGCTGTCTTAATAAATTTTATTATTTTCATTAATTTTTTTAACTATTTATTTTATAAAAAATAAATATATATATATGATAAAAAAAATACTGTTATGTTATATTTTAATAGTTATTTTACAATTTATATTAATTAAATATTTAAAATTAAGGCAAACTGAAAAAGAATTAATATTAGAAAAAAAAATTATTCATGATAACAAAAACATTGATAAAATAAAACAAAAAATAAAAAAATATTTAATAGAAATAACAGAAAAATTAAATAGTGGAAAAATGAATTTTGAAGAATGGGAAAAATATATTGAAAAAAATCATATAATTAAAATAAATGATTTTACATATAATGGTACAGCATGGTTAAAAATTCCAGACAAAAATGATTTTAAATTAATATTCAATTTTGTAAAAAATATAGTAGGTTTAACTAATACCGAAAGTAAACTTGAATTGTCTGAATTATTGACTAATTCAAAATATTCAATAAATAATAGTACTTCACAATTAATATTTGATAATTTACAAAATTTAAAAGATGATATATTTGTTATAGATTTTTTTTGGGTAGATGCACCAACAAAACATTTAGTACAAAAAATTGGAGTGTCTAAAAAATTTCAAGATAAAACCGGAAAAACTGGATATGTTATTTACTCAATTGATTCAGAAGATATAACAAAAAAATACTCATATAAATATATAGAAAAAATAAATAAATTTGTTTTATTTATATCTAGTATAATCACAATTATAGTTACAATTATAATTTATAATTTAAAAAGTACAAAATATTCAACATATAAAGCAATTTTATTTTTGGTAATATCAAATATATATATATTTTTATTTAATAATACATATGAAGGTCAAAGTACAATAAATAATGAGGATGAAAAATTAACAAAAATACGTTCGAGTATATTAAATATATCCTTTTTATCTGGTATTAATACTTTTATACTTAAATTATTATTTGATAGTAATAAAAAAATGTTTAAAGAAACCGCAGTTATTTTTGTATTTGGAATTTTTTTTACATTATTAAGTATGTATAAATTTAATAATCCTAGTTATATAGATAAATTATTAAGCCAACGTATAACGCATCAGTTTACTTTTAATTTTGCTGTATTATTGAATGGTTTTATCATGGTTAATTATTTGTTATATGTATATTCACTTATTAAAAAATAAAGTTGTAATTATATTGTATAAGATTATATTATAAAAATTATTTTATAATATAAAAATTTTGTCATATCATATATCCTAATCCTAATGTGTTCTCAATTTTACCTCATTTTCCTTGTAATATCCTTTATCAACCAGACTTTGAGTATATTCCGCACCACCCCAATTTGTATCCATTGGATTTGGACTAACATTTGATTTTTCTTGAGCCATATCCATTACATCTAATGGTGTTGTTGTTCCAACATAATAGGAAGTGGTATCATAGCCAGGATAAGAATTTTTATTATAGGGTGGGTCATTTCTAGTAGCATCTACTAAAAGTGTAGGATTTGGGTATGCTAAAGCATTTGGGTCTCCTAATGAAGAAGTTTCGTGTATAATATCGCCTGTTGAACTAGCAATACTAGGCGGTAAACCTGCTTGTGGTTCTGAAACGCTTGGTCTTACTTTATAAACAGGATTACCTTGCGTATCATATGTTTCTTGTAAATACAAAACAGGGCATCTAATATTTTGGCTTCTTTGCCAATCTAAAAACTCTGTATAATCTTCTAAATTATCAAATTCAACAGGATTCACACCAGGTACCTTTGCTACTTTAGAATTATACAAATAAAATCGAGATCCTTTTTGAATTAATAAATTAGGACATCTCGTACCATTATTTGAAGTATTTATATTATTTGTTAACCCTTCTACATAATTTGGATCACTACATTTGGCGTAAAAATATAATCCAATTAAAAATATAATTATGAATAAAAAAGTTAGTAACGTCATATATATTTAATAAGGATAAAATAGTAAAAATTTTGTATTTAATTATTTTCTATTAAATTTATATAATGGTATTTTTACATATTGATACTAAAAATTATAATACAAAGGATAAAACTGGAATGAAACCAATAGATACATTAAACAATTTTATTATAAATGGCAAAAAAATATTTATATTAATTTATATGGAAGGTTGTGGACCTTGTAATGCTACACGTCCTGAATGGCAAAAATTAAAACATGTTTTAAATAAAGATATAGATAATAGTAATGAGGTTTTAGTTGTTGACATTGATAAAGATTTGTTAGCAAAGGTTAAAAATATTAAAATACAACCTATGGGGTTTCCAACAATAAGATTTATTTCAAATAAAGGTACAATAAGTGAAGATTTTGAAGACTCCAAGTTAAACGAAGAATACAAAAAAAGAACTATTGATTCATTTGTTAAATGGATACAATTTAAATTAAACGAACCAACTAAAAAACAAATAGGTGGAAAAAAAATAAATAGCAAAAAAAGAAAACAATATGGAGGCAAATGGAGTTTAAAATACAAACGAAGTATTAATTGTAAAAGACCAAAGGGTTTCTCTCAAAAACAATATTGCAAATATACTCGTAAAAGACGTTAATCTATTTTTATATTTTACACCCTTGAAAAACGCTAATGTAATAAATAAAAATTATATTTTTAATCAATTACATTTTATAATATAAATTATATATATTTTTTAATATATAAATAAATTGTTGTTCCTTTTCTATATTCACTCAATAATACAAGATTATTTTTTGTAGAATTAAAAAAATCAATATAAATATTTGTAATTGGTAATCCATATCCATATCCAGATAAAGGACTAGAAAGACTATAATCATCAAATTCTAATATATTTTTTTCATCTATTTTAGAACTACTATAACTAAAATACCATATTCTATTTTTATTTTCATCTTTAATTCCTATCCCATTATCTTCTATCCTCACTAATATATAATGTTTACAATCTTTTATATTTATATCAATATTTGGTAAATAATTATTTTTTATATTGTCTCTCCTATCAATAACTGCTTTAACACTATTTTTAATTAATTCAAATAATATATAATATAGATAATTATCTATAGTTGGAAAATATAAATTTTTATCGATATTTACTTTTATTATATTATCTAACTCAATATTTAAATATTCTTTATCACAAATATATTGAATATTCTTTATAACGTCATTTAATATCAAATGTGGAAAACATTTTAAATTTACTATTCCAAGGTTATTTTCTTTTTTTTTATTATCAAATAAACAAATATAATGCTCTAATAATATTCTTATTTCTGTTCTATTACTATAAAATCTATTAAGAAATTGTTGCATAGTTGGTTCCTCTATATCACTAATTATTTTATCTCTTTTTAATTCATATAAACCTTTTGATATAGTTAATAATGTTGACGAATGTCTGTTATAAATATTTTCAATAGTTAATTTAAAATTTATTATATCTTCATTTGTTTTTGGTTCTTTTGTTTCAAATAATTCTAAACATGATAGTAAATACCATTCTCTAACTCTATTTATTGAATGATTTTTTGCTAATCCGAAAGGTAAATTATTTAAATCTGTTACTCTATTTGCTAATCTAATTGGAAGTTCATTGTATATATGTTTCGTTGTTATATATATATTATCTTTATTATCAATTATTGTTCTTGTTTTTAAAATATCAATAAATTTTATATGTGTTGCTTTTTTTAAACTATAATCAAATATTTTATTATAAAATTTTGGAAAATTATTCATATATATATTCTAAATTATGTATATGAATTGTGTTTAAATTAAAAAAGGTTTAAATTAAAAAATGTTTACACCTTTAAAGATTTAAAATAGTACAACAACGACAAATTTAGACTGAGTTTGTATCGTTTATCATTTCGGTCGGTGTAATTATATAATCTATCATACCACTAAAATTAGCATTTGTATTTTTATTTGTTTATCACTTGTTTGTCTTAAATCTTCAATGGTGTAAACATTATAATCTAACATTATAATAATAAGTATGAATCAATATATTATTGAATTAATTTTAGGTTTAATAACTGGTGCTTTTTTAGGAATTACAGGAATAGCTCCTACTAGTATAATTTTAATATTGCTAGAATATTTCAAAATTGGCGAATACAAATCCAATTTAGGTGCTATTTTATTAATAAATTTATTTCCTTTAACTATTGGATCAGTTAATGAGTTTTATAAAACAAAAAATATTAATTATGAGTTAGGTGTAATATTATTAGTTTCAGTTGTAATTGGTAGTTATCTTGGTTCAAAAATAATAGTTGGTACAGGTTTTAAATTAACTATCAAACAAATAAAATATATTACTTCATTGTTAGGGTTTATTATATTTGTTTTATTTTTGAATTCTGCCTATTATGAAAAAAATTAATATTTATTTTTATTTAATATAAAATTGAATAAAAATAAAGAAGATAAACATAAATTATTATAATTATTAAACAATGGAACACATTTTTAGAATTTTCGATTTTAATGTCTATAATGGTAAGAATTCATCAATGGATGATTCCAGTAATAGTGACGAAGATAATTATGTATCAAAAAAAGACGCAACCAATTTTATAATTCAAATCTTCGGAGTAAATGAAGAAGGGGAAACATGTTCGATTATTGCTGAGGATTATCGTCCATTCTTTTATGTAATGGTAAATGACAACTGGACAATTCAAACGAAGGATAATTTCTTAACTCATATTAAAGATAAAATCGGAAAATATTACGAAAAATCAATTACGGAATGTATAATTATTAAACGAAAAAAATTGTATGGTTTTGATGGAGGTAAAGAACATAAATTTATAAAATTTGAATTTGCTAGTATGAGTGCTTTTAATAAAGTGAAAAATTTATGGTATACAGATTATAATAAAGGTCACAATTTATTAAAAGAAGGATATAAATTTAATGGTACCAATATACAATTATATGAAGCAAATATTCCGCCATTATTGCGTTTCTTTCATATAAGAGATGTTAGCCCTTCAGGTTGGGTTGCTTTACCAAAAAAGAAAACAATAGAACTTACTGGAGAAACAAAAAGAACCAATTGTAATTATGAATTTATAGTAAATTATAAAAATATAATTCCATTGAATGATAAGGAGACACGTGTTCCTTACAAAATAATGAGTTTTGATATTGAAGCAAGTAGTAGTCATGGTGATTTTCCAGTTCCAATTAAAACTTATAAAAAATTGGCAACAAATATAGTAGAATATTTTGAAAATATAAAAGTAGAAATGACAAAAGATTTGTGTAAAAATATTTTGAGAAAAATTATATTAGCTGCGTTTGGTTATGAAAAAATGGAACAAATTGACTTGGTATATCCAAAAAAGGCACCCGAATCAAAAGAATTAGTAGAACAAATATGTGAAAAATGGTTAACATCACAAGTAAGAAATATTTCAAAATCAAATGAATATACAGAAGCAAATACATTAGAAAGTTTATTCGAGAAAATGGCTGGCGGAGAAGATGAAGACGATTTTGAAAACGGAAAATTTGTTAAGGTATATACAGATAAGAAAGCAACAATAATTGATATTTTATGTGATAAAAAATTTGAAAGAGAAGGTAAATTGAGTGAATTAAATATTTCATTAAATGCAAATTTCCCAAAACTGGAAGGAGATAAATGTACGTTTATTGGTTCAACATTTATGAATTATGGCGAACAAGAGCCTTTTATGAACCATTGTATTGTTTTAAATACATGTTCAGAATTACCTGTTGATAATAGTATTGTTGAGTCATATAATACAGAAAAAGAAGTATTAATTGCTTGGCAAAAATTAGTACAAAGAGAGAATCCAGATATTATTATAGGGTATAATATATTTGGTTTTGATTACCAATTTATGTTTAATCGTGCGGAAGAAACAGGATGTATTGAAGAATTTTTAAAACTATCACGTAATAAAGATGAAATATGTGCAAACAGAGATAATGAATCAGGAAAATATAAAATGGAAGAAAGTAGTATTCAAATTGCTAGTGGTCAACATGATTTACGATTTATTAAAATGAATGGACGTCTTCAAGTTGATTTATATAATTTTTACAGACGTGAAGCAAATTTGACTAGTTATAAATTGGATTATGTAGCTGGTAATTTTATTGGCGACTTTGTTAAAAATTTACAGCATGTTGGTAATGAAACAGAAATAAAATCTGGTAATATGACAGGTCTTTTGGTAGGTAGTTTTGTACATTTTGAAGAAATAGGACATTCCGTTGATTATTATGCCGATGGTGCAAAATTTTTAGTAACATATGTTAATAAAATAGATAGTAAATTTAAAATTGAAGGGTTTGTAACCCCGGATTTAAACAAAAAGGTAAGATGGTGTTTAGCAAAGGATGATGTCACGCCAAAAGATATTTTTAGAATGACAAATGGATCAGCAAATGATAGAGCAGTTATTGCCAAATATTGTATTCAGGATTGTAACCTAGTTCATTACTTATTTAATAAATCAGATATTTTAACAGGGTTTATTGAGATGGCAAAAATTTGTAGTGTGCCTATTAATTTCTTAGTAATGAGAGGTCAAGGCATTAAGCTAACAAGTTTTGTATCCAAGAAATGCCGAGAAAAACGCACCCTGATGCCTGTAATTGAAAAAGGTGGTTTAGATGAGGGTTATGAAGGTGCCATTGTTTTAGACCCAAAATGCGATTTATATTTGGACAATCCAGTAGCTTGTAATGATTATGCATCTCTTTATCCTAGTTCAATGATTAGCGAAAATCTTTCACATGATAGTAAGGTCTGGACAAAAGAATATGATTTAGATGGCGTATTAATAAAAGACTGGGGTGAAAAAGATGAAAATGGAAATTATATATATGATAACTTACCTGGTTATGAATATGTTAATTGTACATATGATACATATCTGTACGTAAGAAAGACACCAACATCCGCAGCAGAAAAAGTAAAAGCAGGTCATAAAATATGTAGGTTTGTTCAACCAAATGACTCTGGTGAAGGTGAAGCTATTATGCCTTCTATTTTAAAAGAATTGTTAAAAGCAAGAAAAGATACACGAAAATTAATACCTCAACAATCAGATGATTTTATGAAAAATGTATTGGAACAAAGACAGCTCGGTTATAAAGTAACAGCAAATTCGCTTTATGGTCAATGTGGTGCCAAAACAAGCACATTTTATGAAAAAGATATTGCTGCTTGTACAACCGCAACAGGACGATTACTTTTAACATATGGTAAAAAAATGATTGAAGAATGTTATGGGAATAATATTTGTGATACAGAGCATTATGGAAAAGTAAAAACACGTGCTGAATATATATACGGTGACACGGATTCTGTATTTTATACATTTAATTTGGAAGATTTAGATGGTAATCCTATTCGTGGTAAAAAAGCATTAGAAATTACAATTGAATTAGCTCAACAGGTTGGTGATATATCCGCAAAATTCTTAAAGGGTCCACACGATTTTGAGTATGAGAAAACATTTATGCCATTTTGTTTGCTATCAAAAAAACGATATGTTGGTATGCTTTATGAAACGGACCCAAATAAATGTAAAAGAAAAGAAATGGGAATTGTATTAAAGCGGCGCGATAATGCCCCAATAGTAAAAGATATATATGGTGGAATTATTGATATTTTAATGAA
>Ga0209358_10000157_pt1 | contig 62607 bp, 54 predicted proteins | sample LauGreFa1BDMLBSN_2_FD_187574 | JGI IMG/M metagenome (GOLD analysis project Ga0209358, IMG submission 187574) | Freshwater lake microbial communities from Lake Michigan, USA - Fa13.BD.MLB.SN (SPAdes) (version 2) | ecosystem: Environmental > Aquatic > Freshwater > Lake | place: Lake Michigan, USA... | reverse complement strand
CGCGCGCAATTCTTCGGGTACGACGAACGGCTCGTGCGACCAGCCGAGTGCCGCACGCGTGGCAGCGATTTCCTCGGTGCCCAGCGGCTCACCGTGGGTCGACTTGCTGCCCTGCTTGTTCGGCGCACCATAGCCAATCACGGTGCGCGCGCAAATCAGCGTCGGCTTGCTGCGTTCGCCGCGCGCACGACGCAGCGCCTTGGCCACGGCCTCGCCATCGTGCCCATCGACATCCTTGATGACCTGCCATCCGTAGGCCGCGAACCGCTTGGGCGTATCGTCGGCCATCCAGCCCTTCACGGCACCGTCAATCGAGATGCCATTGTCGTCGTAGACGCAGATGAGCTTGCCGAGACCGAGTGTGCCGGCGAGCGAGGCCGCTTCGTGGGAGATGCCTTCCATCACGCAGCCGTCGCCTAAGAAAACGTACGTGTGGTGATCGACGATGGCGTGCCCATCACGATTGAACTCGGCAGCGAGCAACTTCTCTGCGAGCGCCATACCGACGGCCGTGGCGATCCCTTGGCCAAGCGGGCCGGTGGTCGTTTCGATGCCCACATCGAGGTCGCGCTCCGGATGGCCCGCAGTGCGCGAACCCAACTGGCGGAAATCTTTGAGATCCTGCAGCGAGAGCGGATGCCCGGTCAGATGCAGCACCGAATACAGCAGCATCGAGGCATGGCCGTTCGAGAGCACGAAACGGTCACGGTTCGCCCAACGCGGATTGGCCGGGTTGTACTGCATGACGTCGCGCCACAGCACTTCGGCGATGTCGGCCATGCCCATCGGCGCACCGGGATGCCCGGAGGCCGCTTTCTGCACCGCATCCATGGAGAGGGCCCGGATGGCGTTGGCGAGCTGGCGGCGTTGCGACATGAAAAGTCCGGGGGTGTTTGCGGGAAACCGCAATTGTCCCTCACCGGAGCCCGTTTTTTCAACGAAAAACACGGTCCGCCCGCACACCGACCACGTGCTTAGTGGCTATAATCTGCGCCCCTTTTCAGCAGCGTGATTCGAGTACGCCATGGCCAACAGCTACCTGTTTACCTCCGAGTCGGTCTCCGAAGGTCATCCGGACAAGGTCGCAGACCAGATCTCCGATGCCATCCTCGATGCCATCCTGAAGGAGGACAAGCGCTGTCGTGTCGCCGTCGAAACCCTGGTCAAGACCGGCGTCGCGATCGTCGCGGGCGAGGTCACGACGAACGCCTGGGTCGACATCGAAGGCATCGTGCGCGAAACCGTTCTCGGCATCGGCTACAACTCCTCTGAGATGGGCTTTGATGGCGCCTCCTGCGGCGTGCTCAACGTGATCGGCAAGCAGTCGGCTGACATCGCGCAGGGCGTCGATCGCGGCGATCCGCGCAAGCAGGGCGCAGGCGATCAGGGCCTGATGTTCGGCTTCGCCACCAACGAAACCGACGTGCTCATGCCCGCGGCCATCACGCTCTCGCACCGTCTCGTCGAGCGGCAGGCGAAGATCCGCAAGCAAGGCAAGCTGCCGTGGCTGCGCCCGGATGCCAAGAGCCAGGTCACACTGCGCTACGAGAACGATCGTCCGGTTGCCATCGAGGCAGTGGTGCTCTCAACGCAGCACAGCGACGATGTATCCACCAAAAAGCTGCGCGAGGCCGTCACCGAAGAGATCCTGCTGCCGGTGCTGCCCAAGAAGTGGCTGCACAAGGGCACCAAGTTCCACATCAACCCGACTGGTCGCTTCGTCATTGGCGGCCCGGTGGGTGATTGCGGCCTGACCGGCCGCAAGATCATCGTCGACACCTACGGCGGCTTCGCCCGTCACGGTGGTGGCGCGTTCTCCGGCAAGGACCCCTCCAAGGTCGACCGCTCGGCCGCCTACGCCGCGCGCTACGTGGCCAAGAATATCGTCGCGGCGGGCCTCGCCGACCGCTGCGAAGTGCAAGTCTCCTACGCCATCGGCGTTGCCGAGCCCACCTCGGTGATGGTCGAGACCTTCGGCACCGGCAAGGTCTCGCGCGAAAAGCTCACCCAGCTCGTGGCCCGACACTTCGACCTCACGCCCTATGGGTTGCGCGAGATGCTGCAGCTCGCCCGTCCGATCTACCGCAAGACGGCGGCCTACGGCCACTTTGGCCGGGAAGATCGCGATTTCACGTGGGAGCGCACCGACAAGGCGGCGGCCTTGGCGGCCGATGCCGGCCTGAAGGCCGGCGCCCGCAAATCGGGAGCCAAGACCCGCTGACCCCGCTATAATCCGCGGCCGCAGGAGCGAGGGGCGCTGCAGCATCGGGTTGGCCGATGCCAGGCTCGCACCGCGGAGTATTGTTCGAACGGCGCCCGTCAATCTTCAACCAAAGATTAACGGAGCCAAAATGAACGCTGTCATCAAGCCCGCGCCCGGCAAGGGCGACTTCCACGTTGCCGACCTGTCCCTCGCCGAGTGGGGCCGCAAGGAGATCCGCATCGCCGAGACGGAGATGCCGGGCCTCATGGCGATCCGCGAGGAGTTCGCCCCGACGCAGCCGCTGCGTGGTGCGCGCATCACCGGTTCGCTGCACATGACCATCCAGACCGCCGTACTCATCGAGACGCTGCAGGCGCTCGGTGCGCAAGTGCGCTGGGCCTCGTGCAACATCTTCTCGACGCAGGACCATGCGGCCGCCGCGATCGCCGTCAACGGCACGCCGGTGTTCGCCTACAAGGGCGAGTCGCTGAAGGAGTACTGGGATTACACGCACCGCATCTTCGAATGGAAGGACGGCGGCTACTCGAACATGATCCTCGACGACGGCGGTGATGCCACGTTGCTGCTGCATCTTGGCACCAAGGCCGAGCAGGACCTCTCCGTGCTCTCCCACCCGGGCAGCGAAGAGGAAGAATTCCTGTTCGCCTCCATCAAGGAAACGCTGAAGCGCGATCCGAAGTGGTACTCGAGCCGCATCAAGCACATCCGCGGTGTGACTGAAGAAACCACCACCGGCGTGAAGCGTCTGTACCAGATGGCGAAGGATGGCGCGCTCGCCTTCCCAGCCATCAACGTCAACGACGCCGTCACCAAGTCGAAGTTCGACAACCTCTACGGTTGCCGCGAGTCGCTCGTGGACGCCATCAAGCGCGCCACGGACGTCATGATCGCCGGCAAGGTGGCGGTCGTCTGCGGTTACGGTGACGTCGGCAAGGGCTCGGCCCAGGCGCTGCGCGCCCTCTCGGCACAGGTGTGGGTCACCGAGTGCGACCCGATCTGCGCGCTGCAAGCGGCGATGGAAGGTTACCGCGTGGTGACCATGGAATATGCGGCGGACAAGGCCGACATCTTCGTCACCGCCACCGGCAACTTCCACGTCATCACCTTCGATCACATGAAGGCGATGAAGGATCAGGCGATCGTCTGCAACATCGGTCACTTCGACAACGAGATCGACTGCGCCTCGCTCAAGCAGTGCACGTGGGAAAACATCAAGCCGCAGGTGGATCACGTGATCTTCCCGGACGGCAAGCGCATCACGCTGCTGGCCGAAGGTCGCCTCGTCAATCTCGGCTGCGGCACGGGCCACCCGAGCTACGTCATGTCGTCCTCGTTCGCCAACCAGACGATCGCGCAGATCGAGCTGTGGGCGAACCACGACAAGTACCCGGTCGGCGTCTACGTGCTGCCGAAGCACCTCGATGAGAAGGTCGCCCGTCTACAGCTGAAGAAGCTCGGCGCCCAGCTCACCGAGCTTTCGGACCAGCAGGCGCGCTACATCGGCGTCGAGAAGCAGGGTCCGTACAAGCCCGAGACCTACCGCTACTGATCGGCTGATCTGACACGACGGCGGCCATGGCGCTACGATGCGCGTCATGGCCGCCGTTCGTTTTTTAAAGCCCGCAGACGCCCCTCTCTCGGGTGATCCGCAACGGTGGGCCGCATGAAACGCCTGCTAGCACTATGGCTGGGCTGCTTCCTCTGCGCAGTCGCTGCGGTGCCGATGTGGGCAGCCGCCGCAAGTTCAAACGGCGCAGGTCTCGTCTATCAGGTGGAGGGGCCCAATGGTCGCTTCTACCTCGCAGGCTCCATGCATCTGCTGCACGCCGAGCGCGCTAGCTTGCCAGCCCCTCTCGAGCGTGCGTACCGCAACTCAGCCTCGATCGTCATGGAAATCGACACCGACGACGGCGATGCGCAGGACGCCGGCGCGCGTCTGCTGGAGGCCGCACAACTCGCCCCCGACACGTCGCTCCAGGCACTACTCGGCGAGGCGCGCTGGAATACCGTGCGCACCGCGCTCGCGGAGGCCGGCTTCGATGCCGAGCGCGCCAGCCGCTTCGAACCCTGGGGGCTGGCGCTGCTGCTGACTCAGGCCGGTTTTGCACGTCAGGGCTACACCTCCGCCGCCGGCGTCGAGCAGCAATTGACGGAGCGCGCCCGACGCGATGGCAAGCCGATCAGCGGGCTCGAGACCGCCGCGATGCAGATTGCGCTGCTCGATGGGCTCGACATGAACGTGCAGCGGCAGATGCTGGATCTCACGCTCGAGGAAGTGCAGGAGATGCCGCAGATGCTCGATGAGCTCGACGATGCCTGGCGCGCGGGCGATCTGCAGCGACTCGAGGCACTGCTGCTCGAGGGCTATCGTCAGATGCCCGAGCTCTACACGGCCCTGCTTGTCGAGCGCAATCGGCGCTGGGTGTCGCAGATCCGCGCCTGGCCGACCACCTCGCCGCCGCGTCTGGTGCTTGTCGGCGCGCTGCACCTCGTCGGCGAACAAGGCTTGCCCGCGCTGCTGCAACGCGCTGGCTACACAGTCGAGCGCCTGACCGGCGGCCCCAAGGTTGGAGAGTAATTCGGATGCGCGCTTTCGCTGTATTCATCGGTCTCTTCGTGATCGGCTTCGCCTGCATGGCGTTCTTCGCGTGGCCCGTGTACGAGTGGCTCACGCCCGAGTTCGACGTCAAATTCCATCGTGTGGCCAATCGACTCGGCATGCTGGTGCTGCTCGTGGGCTTCATCCTCGTGGCGCGGCGCATGCGACTCGCAGATCGCGCGAGCCTTGGCTACGGCCTGCCGCGCAAGCGATTCTTGCGCGAGGCGGCCATCGGACTCGGGCTCGGCGTGGCCACCATGCTGCCGATCGCCTTGCTGATGTTTGCGCTCGATCTGCGCGAACTGCGACCGCAACTCGCCATCGACGCCGGTTGGCTGCTGCGCCTCGCAGTGAGCGGGCTCGCGAGCGGCATCGCCGTGGCGCTGATCGAGGAAACCTTCATGCGCGGCGCTATGCACACGGGCATCGCACGCGAGTCGGGCGTTCGCGCTGCCATCTTTCTTACCTCGCTGCTCTACGCAGCGGTGCATTTCGTCGGACGATATCGGATACCGCTCGAGGAACTCGGCCCCGACAGCGGTCTTCGCCACGTGCTCGGCACGCTCGCCGACTTCGCCACACCGCTCGATATCCTCGACGCCTTCCTCGCCTTGTTCGCAGTCGGCGTGCTGCTCGGCATGGTGCGGCATCTGACGGGCAACATTGCCGCCTGCCTCGGTCTGCACGCGGGTTGGGTGTGGATCATCGCCTTCCTGCGCGAATCCTCACAGCCGCAGGCGCAGCATCCCTGGCGCATGCTGCTCTCCGAGTTCGATGGCGTGGTCGGCTGGCTGGTGCTCGCCTGGACCGTGGTGATCGGCAGCGTGCTGTGGTGGTACTACGCGCGCGTCAGTCCGTCTCTTCGCCCGCACGACGAATCAGCGGCGAGATGAGCTCAAGGCGCTCGAGTGGATCCAGCAACTCGAGGCAGCGCTGCTTGTCGGCCAGATTGATCGGCAGAATTTCGACAAGACGCGCGCCCACCCACTCGGCATCGTCGAGCCGCGGCTCGATGCCCTCATAGATCCCACCGAGTTCCGGCAACACTTTGCGCAGCAGATCGGCCAGATGCCGATGCTCGCCGGGCAGCGACACCGTCGGTGCCCCACCGCCCGCCGGATCGATCCACTTGACCTCGCCCATGTTCAGCTGATCGGCCGCGCGCCAGCGACGCAGCACGCGAAACCGCCGCTCACCACGACAAGTGAGGCCAAGCAGCCCATCGGGCAGCAGGTTGAAATCGACGATGCGCGCGGTAGTGCCGATGTCGCTGTAGCCGGCGACGGGCCCCGTCTCGCCGCCGCCCTGCACGAGCACGACACCGAAGCAGGATCCCTCGCGCATGCAGCGCTTGACCATATCCACATAGCGCGTCTCGAAGATGCGCAGCGGCAGCGGCCCGCGCGGAAAGAGCACGGTGTTGAGCGGAAACAGCGGCAGCTCGCAAGTGTCGCTCAAGCGCCGCGCCCCCAGCGCTTCATCAATTGATGCTCAACGTCGAGTTGGTCGAGGATGCGCGCGACAATGAAATCGACGAGCTCGGCGACCTGCGTCGGCTGATTGTAGAAACCGGGGTTGGCCGGCAGGATGGTCACGCCGAGCCGCGACAACTTGAGCATGTTCTCGAGGTGGATCGCCGAGAACGGCGTCTCACGCGGCACGATGACGAGGTGACCGCGCTCCTTGATGACCACATCCGCCGCGCGCTCAAGCAGGTTTTCACTCGCGCCCGTGGCGATCGCCGAGACCGTGGCCATGCTCGCGGGGCACACGACCATGCGCCGCGGCGCACCTGAACCGCTCGCAACGGGCGAGGTCCACTCCTCATCGCCGTACACCCGCAGCTGACCCTCGCGAGCGCCATAGAGCGTCGACAAATAGCGCGTCTGCTCAGCCGTGCGACCGGGCAACTTGCAGTCGGTCTCGGAGCCGACCACGATCTGCGCAGCCTTGGTGAACATCAAGTAGACCGTGTAGTCAGCTTTGATCAGGCACTCGACGAGCCGCAAGCCGTATTGCGTACCCGAGGCGCCGGTCATGCCGACGGTGACGATGCGTTCATCCTTGCGCGTCATCGCGTTTCCTCCTGCAGGCGTGTACCCGCGAGCGCCGCGAGCAACTTCTCGTGCAGGCCGCCAAACCCGCCGTTCGACATGATCAGCGCATGCTCACCGGGGTGCAAGCGGCCTGCGAGTTCGGTGGCGAGCGCATCGACGTCGTTCGACACGTGTCCGCGTCCCCCTAGCGCCTGCAGCACGGGACTCGGATCCCAACGAACTTCCGCAGGCACATGCAGCCACACCTCGTCGGCCAGCGTCAGTGAGGGCGCAAGCTGTTCGCGATGCACACCCTGGCGCATGGTGTTCGAGCGTGGCTCCAGTACGGCAACGATCCGCTCATCGCCCACTCGCCGCCGCAGTCCCTCGAGTGTGGTGGCGATTGCGGTCGGATGGTGCGCAAAGTCGTCGTACACGCGAACGCTGCGCACCTCACCGCGCAACTCCATGCGCCGCTTGATGCCGCTGAAGAGGCACAGCGCCTGACACCCCACCTCAGCGGGCACACCGGCATGGCGCGCCGCCGCAATGGCGGCGAGCGCGTTGTCGACGTTGTGACCCCCGATCAACGACCACTCGACACGTCCAACGGGCGCGCCATCGCACAGCACCTCAAACGCCGATCCGTCCTCGTGCCCGGCCGCAAGACGGGCACTCCAACCGCTTGCCACCGCGACGGGCTCACGCGCGAACGCTTCGCGTGCGCTCCAGCACCCCATCGCCAAGACCTTGGCGAGGTGCGGATCGCTGCGATGGTGAACGATCAGGCCGGACGCCGGGATCGTGCGCACGAGATGGTGGAACTGCCGCTCGATCGCCTCGACATCGGGAAAGATGTCCGCGTGATCGTACTCGAGATTATTGAGGATCGCGGTGCGCGGACGGTAGTGGACGAACTTCGAGCGCTTGTCAAAGAAAGCGGTGTCGTACTCGTCGGCCTCGATCACGAAGAACGGCTGCTCGCCGAGTCGTGCGCTGACACCGAAGTCCTGCGGGATGCCGCCGATCAGGAATCCGGGCGAGAGCCCTGCGTACTCCATGATCCACGCCAGCATGCTCGAGGTCGTGGTCTTGCCGTGCGTGCCGGCCACCGCCAGCACCCATCGATCACGCAACACCTCGCGCGCCAGCCACTCGGGCCCGGAGGCGAACGGCAGGTTCGACTCGAGCAGCGCCTCGATGACCGGATGACCGCGCGACATGACGTTGCCGACGATCACGACATCAGGCGCCGGGTTCAATTGCGACGCCTCGAAGCCCTCGACAAGCTCCACGCCGAGCGCCTCGAGCTGTGTGCTCATCGGCGGGTAGACGTTGCGATCAGAACCGGTGACGCGATGTCCTGCGGCCTTGGCGATGGCGGCGATGCCACCCATGAAGGTGCCGCAAACGCCGAGGATGTGTACGTGCATCAGGCGCCGCCGAAACCGACCACGAGCATCACGGCGAAGACGAGAAACTCGCCGAGCAGGAACAGCACCACGCACTGAAACATGGGCCGCTCGATCGCTGCGCGCAGGATTCGTGCGTTGATGAACACGAGGAAAAAGCTCAACGCCAACGTGAACAACACTGCGGGCGTGAACTCGACCGGCTGCCCCGCCTGCGGCCGTACGAGGCTCACGAGCGGAATGCTGATCGGCGCCAGCAGGCAAGCGACGCCAAGCATCGCACTCGCCGTCTGCAGGAAACGCTCGGGATGCGCAAACAGTCGCAGCAGCAGTGCAATCCAGGCGAGGGTTACGAGGCCCGAGACAATGGCCTGCGGCAGGATGGCCTTGTCCTCAGGCATCAACCACGCGCCGAGCAGCGCCTGCAGTGACACGAGCAAGCCCAGCAAACCCCACATGAGTCGCGGCGAGGTTGGCAAATCAGCCGGGCCGCTTTTCAGGCGCAGGATGTCGAACAGGGTCTTCAGGGTGTCGGTCATTGGAATCCTTTCCCTAGGGAGTGGAAATTGTTGCATAGTCTCGCGATGTCGTCGTCCAGCCCCCTGATTGCGAGCCACGCGGCCCTCGAGGACCTGCGCGGTCGCCTTGACGGCGTGCCGGCGATTGGCCTCGATACCGAGTTCCTGCGTGAGCGGACCTATCGCGCCGAATTGTGCCTGCTGCAGCTCACCACCCCGCAGGGACCGGTCTGCGTCGACCCGTTGGCGCTTGGCGAACTCGAACTGCTGCGCGGGCTGCTCGGCACCGCTGGTCCACTCAAGGTACTGCACGCCGCCCGTCAGGATCTTGAGGTACTGGCGCCGCTCGTCGGTGCCGTGGGGCCGCTGTTCGACACCCAGGTGGCCGCCGCCCTGGCGGGTCACCCGGCCCAAGTGGGCTACGCCGAACTCGTGAGGCGTCTGCTCGAGCGCGAACTGCCCAAAGCGCATACGCGGACCGACTGGTCGCGACGTCCGCTTGCCCCGGAGCAGATCGAATATGCACTCGACGACGTTCGTTATCTGTTGCCGCTTCAGGAACGGCTGACCGCAGAAATCGAGTCGCTCGGGCGTGCCGAGTGGTTGGCCGAGGAGCTCGCTGCGCTCACCACACCGGCCGGCGTCGGCATCGATCCGGAACTGGCTTGGCAACGATTCAAGGGCGTGGAGAACTGGGACGCAGGGCGCCTCGCGCTGCTGCGCGCCCTCGCCGCCTGGCGCGAGCGACGCGCCATCGCAAAGAACCGTCCGCGCGGTTGGATCCTCGATGACGCCGTGCTGCGGGAGATGGTGCAGCGCGTGCCGCGCGATCGGGCGACGCTCAGCAGCATCAACGAAATTCCCGAGGGCGTGGTGAAGCACTCGGGCGAAGAGTTGCTGACGATGATCGAAGCTGTGGGCATCAGCGATCCGCCACCGCCGCTGCCGCGCCGCGAACGGCCCGATCCGCAGTTTGTTGCCCTGGTCAAACGGCTGAGCGAAGTGGTGCAGGCCTCGGGCCGCGAGTTGAACCTCGCTCCCGAAGTGTTGGCGACGCGACGCGATCTCGAGGAAATCGCTCGAGGTACCGAACCGGAGATCGTGCTGCAGGGCTGGCGCGTCGGCGTGCTCGCAGACCGACTGCGCGCCGCGGCTTAGTCAGCGAGCCGCAGCCTTGTGGCGCGTCGCGGCTTAGCCGAGCGCCGCTTCGACGCGCTCGGTCACCTGCTCGAGCGAGGCGTCGGCATCGACCCGTCGCAACAAGCCACGCGCCTGGTAAAAACCCACCAGCGGACTGGTCTGCGCCTCGTACACCGCGAGTCGTTTCGCGACGGTGTCCTCGCTGTCATCCGGCCGCTGCACGAGGCGCGGCGTGGTGCACTGCCCACTGCAGGGCGGCGGTACCGGCACGGGTGCCGTGTGTACGTTGAAGACGCGACCGCAGTCCTGGCAGCTGCGCCGACCCGAGATGCGCTTGAGCAGCAGGCCGTTGTCCACTTCGAACAACACGACTCGATCGAGCGGCTGGCCGATCTCACCGAGCATCGCGGCGAGACCCTCGGCCTGCGGAATGGTGCGCGGAAAGCCATCAAGGATGAAGCCACGCGAGGCATCCGGCGCGGCCAGGCGCTCACGCACCATGCCGAGGATGGTGGCATCGTCGACGAGTTGACCCGCGTCCATGACAGCCTTCGCCCGACGACCGAGCTCGGTGCCATCGCGTACGTGGGCACGCAGCAAGTCTCCCGTGGAGATCTGCGGGATGCCGTGCCGTTCGATTAACCGTTGCGACTGGGTGCCTTTGCCGGATCCCGGGGCCCCAAGGAAGACTATTCTCATGCGCGCTCTCTGGCGGACAAGGCACGCACAGTAACTGCCCCGTTTCGGCAGGTCAAACCGTGGGGTATGCTCCGCGGCCATGAAAAAGTCCGCCCCCCGCAACGCGTTTTACGCCCAGTCCGGCGGTGTGACCGCCGTCATCAACGCCTCCGCTGCCGGTGTCATCGAGACCGCAGCCCGCTATCCGAAGAAGATCGGCAAGGTCTATGCCGGGCGCCACGGCATCGTTGGTGCCCTCGAAGAAGACCTGATCGACTGTTCGAAGGAGAGCGCTGCGACCATCCGCGGCCTTCGCTACACGCCCTCGGGAGCCTTCGGCTCGGCCCGCTTCAAGCTCAAGGGGCTCGACAAGAACCGCGCTGAATACGAGCGGCTGATCGAGGTCTTCAAGGCCCACGACATCGGCTACTTCTTCTACAACGGCGGCAACGACTCGATGGACACCGCGCACAAGGTGGCGCAGATGGGCGAGGCACTCGGCTATCCCATCACCTGCATCGGCGTGCCGAAGACGGTGGACAACGATCTGCCCTTCACCGATGCCTGCCCAGGGTTCGGCTCGGTCGCCAAATACGTCGCCGTCTCGACCCTCGAAGCGGCGCTCGATGTCGCCTCCATGGCCCGCACCTCCACCAAGGTGTTCGTCATGGAAGTGATGGGTCGGCATGCCGGCTGGATCGCCGCCGCGGGTGGCCTTGCGGGCAAGGGCGCCGACGCGCCGCCGCACATCATCCTGTTCCCCGAAATCCCGTTCGAGCGCGAGGCCTTCCTCGCTAGAGTCAAAAAAACCGTCGAGCGCGTGGGCTACTGCGTGATCGTCGTCTCCGAGGGGACGGCCTATGCCGACGGGCGCTTCCTCGCCGATGCCGGCACCAAGGACGCCTTTGGCCACACCCAGTTGGGTGGCGTGGGCCCGGTGGTTGCGAACATGGTGCGCGAGGCGCACGGCTACAAGTATCACTGGGCTGTTGCCGACTATCTGCAGCGGGCCGCGCGTCACATCGCCTCGAAGGTCGATGTCGACCAGGCCTATGCCATGGGCAAGGCGGCGGTGGAACTCGCAGTGAAGGGTCACAACGCCGTCATGCCGATCGTAGTGCGCAAATCGTCCAAGCCCTATCGCTGGACTGTGGGCCATGTCGAACTCGCCAAGGTCGCCAACGTGGAAAAGAAGGTCCCGCGCGATTTCATCACCGCCGACGGCTTCGGCATCACCGAAAAATGCCGCAAATACTTGCTGCCGCTCATCGGTGGCGGTGACCCACCGCCGTACAAGGACGGCCTGCCCGCTTACGTGCGTATCAAGGGCGTGGCGGTCAAGAAGAAACTCAAACCGTTCAAGGTCTGACGATCCGGGTGACCGGCAGGGCGGCGGCCTGCCGGGCGGACACCCTGTGCTATATTGCGCCGCCTTTTTTGCTTCGTTTTTCTTTCGGGGGGACTACTCAACATGGATGCCAACCTCTGGCTGTGGGTCGCCATCGGCGCCGGCCTGCTCGCGATTCTTTACGGTGCGGTTGCGGCCGCCTCAATCAACAAACTGCCGGCCGGTAATGCCCGGATGCAGGAAATCGCCGGAGCCATTCAGGCCGGCGCGCAGGCGTACCTCAATCGCCAGTACTCGACGATTGCCGTCGTAGGCGTTGTGCTGTGCGTGGTGCTCGGCCTCGCTCTCGATTGGGCCACGGCCGGCGGCTTCGCGGTCGGTGCCATCCTCTCGGGTGTGGCGGGTTACGTCGGCATGAACGTCTCGGTCCGCGCCAACGTGCGCACGGCCGAGGCCGCCAACAACGGGCTCAACGCTGCGCTGCAGGTTGCCTTCAAGGGCGGCGCCATCACCGGCATGCTGGTGGTCGGTCTCGGCCTGCTCGGCGTCGCGGGCTACTACCTCGCGATGCGCGGAGTGGTGGGCGATGACCACGCACTGCACTCACTGGTCGGCCTCGCCTTCGGCGGATCGCTGATCTCCATTTTTGCCCGCCTCGGCGGTGGCATCTTCACCAAGGGTGCAGACGTCGGTGCCGATCTCGTCGGTAAGGTCGAGGCTGGCATTCCGGAAGATGATCCGCGTAATCCGGCCGTGATCGCCGACAACGTCGGTGACAACGTCGGTGACTGCGCCGGCATGGCGGCGGATCTGTTCGAGACCTACGCGGTCACGCTGGTCGCCACGATGTTGCTCGGCGGCGTGATGCTCGCTAGCAGCGACGGTGCCGCAGTGCTTTATCCGCTCGCGCTCGGCGCGGCCTCGATCGTGTCCTCCATCGTCGGCACCTTCTTCGTGAAGGTGAGCGACGGCGGCAAGATCATGAACGCACTCTACAAGGGCGTAATTGTCTCGGGAGTCGTGTCGGCGGTGGCGTTCTGGTTCATCACCGGCTCGATCATGCCCGACAACCAGCTGAGCCTGTTCGGCTGCACGCTGATCGGTCTCGCATTGACGGCGGCGATGATCGTGATCACCGAGTACTACACGGCCACTGAGTTCAGCCCAGTGCAGAAGGTCGCTGAGGCCTCGCAGACCGGTCACGCCACCAACATGATCGCCGGTCTCGGCGTGTCGATGAAATCGACCGCCCTGCCCGTGATCGCGGTGTGCTTTGCCATCTGGGCGGCGTACTCGCTGGAGGGCCTCTACGGCATCGCGATCGCTGCCACGGCCATGCTCTCGCTGACCGGCATGATCGTCGCACTCGATGCCTACGGTCCGATCACCGACAACGCCGGTGGCATCGCCGAGATGTCGGGACTCGACAAGAAGGTGCGCAACATCACCGACCCGCTCGATGCCGTGGGCAACACGACCAAGGCCGTGACCAAGGGTTACGCGATCGGCTCGGCGGGCCTCGCTGCGCTCGTGCTGTTCGCCGACTACACGCACAACCTCGAAACGCATCTCGCGGAGACGGGTCGTGCGATGGTGGAGTTCTCGCTGTCGGATCCGGCCGTGATCATTGGCCTGTTCATCGGCGGCCTCGTACCCTACCTCTTCGGCGCGATGGCGATGGAGGCCGTAGGTCGTGCGGCAGGCTCGGTGGTCACCGAAGTGCGCCGCCAGTTCCGCGAGATCAAGGGCATCATGGAAGGCACGGCGAAGCCGGACTACTCCAAGGCCGTCGACCTGCTCACCAAGGCTGCGATTAAGGAAATGGTCATCCCCTCGCTGCTGCCCATCCTAGTCCCTGTGATCGTCGCCTTCGGCATGAATGCGCTGATGGGCCCGGGCGCCGGCATCAAGGCCTTGGGTGGTCTGCTGATTGGCACGATCGTCACCGGCCTCTTCGTCGCCATCTCCATGTGCACGGGTGGCGGTGCGTGGGATAACGCCAAGAAGTACATTGAGGAAGGTCACTTCGGCGGCAAGGGCTCGGATGCCCACAAGGCCGCGGTGACGGGCGACACCGTCGGTGATCCGTACAAGGACACGGCGGGCCCGGCCATCAATCCGCTCATCAAGATCATCAATATCGTGGCGCTGTTGCTGGTGCCGCTGCTCTGACGAGCCATCGCCTGATGGCAACAAAGGCCCCGGGAGACCGGGGCCTTTTTTTTAATCGTCCTGGCGCCAGCGACATCGTAAGCCGATGGCTAGAAAATCCGTCCAGGCTCGCCGATTTGCGAGCGATACGCCCCGGGCGGCGGCTGCGGATCGTCGGGACTGCGCGGACGGCTGACCTCGTTGGGATCGGGCGCCAGCAAACGCCAAGCCTGCGTCGGGTTGTTTACGCCCCACCATAAGCCGTTAAGCCCCTTCGGCAAGACGCGCTGCTCGGGAATGTCCTCGGGCAAGGGCCGGCTGCGGATGATGATCTCGTCGAGATCGCGTGGCAGCGGGGTGTACAGGTCCGCCGGATCGACATGGCGACGCAGATCGCCGAGTCGCAGGTCGAGCTTGGCCGCGGGCTTGGCCACAGACTCGGCCGCAGCTGCCGTGCGAGAGAGAATTACAGCGCCTGCCCACGACCCAAGCAGCACCACAAAGCAAGCGCTTGCATTGGCCGTGGCGGCCGCTACATTGGCCGTCCTGTATTTCACCGCCGGAGTCCGTCTCGTGACCACCCTGACCTCCCGCCTGGGCGCGCTGCTATTCGCGCTCGTCCTCAGCCTCACCCCGTTGCATGCCGCCACGGCAGCCAAGTCTCCCAAACTTCCGCCGCCGGAGAAAGTCACCTCCGTTGAGGGCATCACGGAGTACCGGCTGGCCAACGGCCTCAAGGTGCTGCTGTTTCCGGACCCGTCGAAGTCGACCATCACCGTCAACGTGACCTACCTCGTAGGCTCGCGACACGAGGGCTATGGCGAGAGCGGCATGGCGCATTTGCTCGAGCATCTGGTCTTCAAGGGCACGCCGCGCTTCCCGAACATTCCGCAGGAGCTGACGGCGCGCGGCGCGCGGCCGAACGGCACCACCTGGTACGACCGGACGAATTACTTCGAGACCTTCGCGGCCACGGACGACAACCTGCGCTGGGCGCTCGATCTTGAGAGCGACCGCATGATCAACTCGTTCATCAAGGAAGAGGATCTGCGCAGCGAGTTCTCGGTGGTGCGCAACGAGTTCGAGGCGGGCGAAAACGACCCGGGCGGCGTGTTGCTCGAGCGCGTGATGTCTACGGCCTATCTTTGGCACAACTACGGCAAGTCGACCATCGGCTCGCGCGAGGATATCGAGCAGGTTCCCATCGCCAACCTGCGCGCCTTCTACAAGAAGTTCTACCAGCCCGACAACGCCGTACTGACCGTCGCCGGCAAGATCGACGAAGCCAAGACGATCGGCTGGGTCAACGAATTCTTTGGCAAGATCCCGCGTCCCACGCGCGTGCTGCAGCCCACCTACACGGTCGAGCCCGTACAGGATGGCGAGCGTCACGTGGTACTGCGCCGGGTTGGCGATGTGCAGGTGACTGCATCCGGCTATCACATCCCGCCGGGTGGGCATCCGGATTTCGCCGCCGTGCAGGTGCTGGCGGACGCGCTCACCAACGAACCCTCGGGTCGTCTCTATAAGGCTCTCGTTGAAACTGGCAAGGCGAGCAGCGTCGGTGGCTTCGCCTTCGGCCTGAAGGACCCCGGTTACATGTACTTCGCCGCCGAGGTACTCAAGGACAAGCCGGTCGCCGATGCCACGCAGACGATGCTTTCGGTGCTCGATGGCATGAAGGCACAGCCCGTCACCGACGAAGAAGTGCAGCGAGCACGGAATAAGTTTCTGAAGTTCTTCGAGCAGACCTACAACAACAGCGATCGCGTCGGTCTTGGCCTCTCCGAATACATCGCCAAGGGCGACTGGCGCCTCTGGTTCCTCTCGCGTGACCAGATGGAAAAAGTCACCGCTGCCGAGGTTAACCGCGTCGCCGCGGCGTATCTGAAGCCCGCCAACCGCACCACGGGCCTCTTCGTCCCCGAGGCGAACCCGGACCGCGCTGCGATCCCGCAAGCGCCGGATCCGGCAGTCGCGCTCAAGGATTACAAGGGCAAGCAAGCGCTGAAGCAGGCGGAAGTGTTCGACCCGTCTCCGGCGAATATCGTCTCGCGCACCCGCTCGGAGAAATTCCCGGGCGGCGCGGAGTACAGCTTCCTCACCAAGTCCACGCGCGGTGGATCGGTCAACGCCACCTTGACGCTGCGCGTCGGCAGTCTCGCCACGCTCGATGGTAAGGCCACCGTGGCCGAACTCACGGCAGCGATGCTGCGCCGCGGTACCAAGACCCGCACGCTGCAACAGATCAACGACGAACTCGACAAGTTGAAGTCGTCGGTGGGCATTGGCGGCGGCGGCCAGACAGTCTCGGTCAACGTCACCTCCACGCGCGAAAATCTGGTCGCAGCGCTCGAGATCGTCGGTGACGTGCTGCGCAATCCGGTGTTCCCGGATGCCGAACTCACCAAGCTGCGGGACGAGGCACTCGCCGGCATCGAGCAGCAACGCAGCGAGCCGCAGGCGATTGCGCTGCAGCAAGTCAGCCTCCTCACCTCGCCTTACCCGGCCAACGACTTCCGTCGCACGCTCAACTTCGACGAGCAGGCTGCGGCAGTCAAAGCCGTCAACGTCGAGCAATTGCGTCGCTTCCACACCGATTACTACGGTGCGAGCCACGCAACGGCGGCCGTTGTGGGCGACTTTGACGAGACGGCGGTGCGCGCCGCGCTCGGCGCCATTCTCGCCGGCTGGCAGGCCAAAGTGCCGTACGAGCGAGCGGTCTCACCGTACTTCGACGTGCCGGGCAGCGCGCGTCAGATCAAGACGCCGGACAAGGCCAACGCGGTGATGTTTGCGGGCGTCAACCTGCTGCTGCGCGACGACGATGCGGACTACCCTGCGCTCGTCATCGCCAACTACATGCTGGGCGGCGGCTTCCTCAACTCACGCTTGGCGGTGCGGATCCGACAGAAGGAGGGCATCAGCTATGGCGTGTCCTCGTTCCTGACGGCCGATCCGCTCGATAAGGACGGCAGCTTCGGCACTTTCGCCATCTACAACCCGCAGAACTCCGCGCGACTCATTGCAGCCTACAAGGAGGAGCTCGCGAAAATACTGGGCGAAGGGTTCACCGAAGCCGAGCTGAAGGATGCCAAGAGCGGTTGGCTGCAGAGCCGCAACGTCAGTCGCTCGCAGGATCGGGAACTGGTCGGACGGTTGTCCACGTATCTGTTCCTCGATCGCACACTCGAATGGGACGCTGACTTTGAGAAGCGCCTCGGGGCGCTCACGGTCAGCGACGTGAACGCGGCGGTCAAGCGCTGGATCCAGCCCGACAACCTCACCATCGTCGAAGCGGGCGACTTCGACAAGAAGCCCTGACGCAGAGCGCAACCGGGAGAGTCCATCGTGAAAGTCCGAGCCGCCATCGCGTATCAGGCCAAGGCGCCACTCGTGATCGATACCATCGATCTCGATGGGCCCAAGGAGGGCGAGGTGCTGGTGGAGGTGAAAGCCACCGGGATCTGTCACACGGACGAGTACACGCTATCGGGTGCCGACCCCGAGGGGCAGTTTCCCGTGATCCTCGGACACGAGGGTGCAGGTGTGGTGGTCGAGGTGGGCAGAGGCGTCACCTCGCTGAAGAAAGGCGATCACGTGATCCCGCTTTACACACCGGAATGCCGGCAGTGCAAGACTTGCCTCAGCCGCAAGTCGAATCTCTGCACCGCCATACGCGCGACGCAGGGCAACGGTGTGATGCCAGACGGCAGCAGCCGTTTCTCCTGCAGCGGCACCCCGGTGCTGCACTACATGGGCTGCTCGACGTTTGCGAACTTCACCGTACTGCCGGAGATCGCCCTCGCCAAGATCCGCCCCGATGCACCATTCGACAAGGTCTGCTACATCGGCTGCGGCGTCACGACCGGCATCGGCGCGGTCATCAACACCGCCAAGGTCGAGCCAGGTGCGAATGTCGTCGTGTTTGGACTTGGCGGTATCGGCCTGAACGTCTTGCAGGGCGCGCGCCTCGCGGGCGCCGATATGATCGTCGGCGTGGATATCAACCCTGCGCGCGAGGCGATCGCGCGCAAGTTCGGTATGACGCACTTCGTGAATCCAAACGACCTCAAGCAAGACGTCGTCGCGCACATCGTCGAACTCACCAAGGGCGGCGCCGACTACTCGTTCGAGTGCGTGGGCAACACGACGCTGATGCGCCAGGCGCTCGAGTGTTGTCACCGCGGCTGGGGCGTCTCGGTGATCATCGGCGTGGCGGGCGCAGGTCAGGAAATTGCCACACGACCATTCCAGCTGGTCACGGGTCGTACCTGGAAGGGCACGGCGTTCGGCGGCGCTCGCGGCCGCACGGACGTGCCGCGCATCGTTGACTGGTACATGGACGGCAAGATCAACATCGACGATCTCATCACCCATGTCATGCCGCACGATCGCATCAACGAAGGCTTTGATCTGATGCGACGCGGTGAGTCGATCCGCACCGTGCTGACCTACTGACGCGTTGCGCGGGCGATGACCGGTTCATTGAACACGCGATCCGAGCACGCCTGCTTTGGCGGGATTCAGGGCTTCTACCAGCATGACTCGGCCTGCTGCGCGGGGCCGATGCGTTTCGCGGTCTACGTCCCGCCGGCCGCTCGCGAGCGGCGACTGCCCGCGGTGTACTGTCTTGCCGGACTCACCTGCACCGAGGAAACCTTCACCATCAAGGCCGGCGCCCAAAGAATCGCTGCAGAGCTTGGCTTGATTCTCGTCATGCCCGACACCAGCCCCCGCGAACCGCAATTGCCGGGCGATCGCGAGCACTGGGACTTCGGCCAAGGTGCAGGGTTCTACGTCGATGCGATCCAGCAGCCCTGGCGGCAGCATTACCGCATGTTCTCGTGGATCAGCGAGGAGTTACCTGCGCTGATCGACGCCCACTTCCCCACCGACCCGACCCGACGCGGTATTTGTGGTCACTCGATGGGCGGACACGGCGCTCTCGTGCTCGCGCTGCGACGCCCCGACGTGTTTCACAGTTGTTCGGCCTTCGCGCCCATCGCCGCGCCCTCGCGCTGCGCCTGGGGACATAAGGCCTTCGGTCACTACCTCGGCGACGATCACTCGGTTTGGGAGTCCTACGATGCGAGTGCGCTGATGCGTGTGACGCCCTTCCCCCGCGAGATCCTCGTCGACCAGGGACTCGCCGACAATTTTCTGAGCCAGCAGTTGCTACCGGAGTGCCTCGAGGCCGCCGCGGCCGAATCGGGTCAGGCTCTGAGACTGCGTCGCCATGCCGGATACGATCACGGCTATTACTTCATCCAGTCTTTCGTGGCGGACCACCTGCGCCATCACGCGCTCCACCTTGGCTAGGCTCGCGCCGCGCTGAGAGACTTGCGGCCCGCGACGAAACTCGCAAGGATTCCTCTCCACCGACCCACCAGGAGTCTCTACATGAACACCCGTAACTCGTTGATCATCGCTGCCGTGGGCAGCCTCATCGGCCTCGGCGTCGCCCAGGCGATGGGTCCGAAGGAAGGCATGGAAAAGTGCCACGGCATCGTCAAAGCCGGCAAGAATGACTGTGGCGCCAACGGCCACGGCTGCGCGGGACAAGCCAAGACCGATGGCGACAAGAACGAGTGGATCACCCTGCCGAAGGGCACGTGCGAGCGCATCGTCGGCGGCAGCCTGACTCCGGGCGGCTGATGCCGCGAGGCTGGCAGGCCGGCCCGGCACCACGGCGAGCCGGGGTCGGCCTGCGCGGCATCCACCACGCCGAGTGGGACGCGAGACCCGCCTGCGGCTGGCTCGAGGCACACGCCGAGAACTATTTCGCGGACGGCGGTCCGCTGCCCGCACTGCTCGAGTCGCTGCATCGCGATTACCCGCTGTCCCTGCATGGGGTAGGTCTCGGTCTCGGCAGCTTCGACCCCCCCGACGCAGAGCACCTCTCGCGGCTTGCCGCCCTCGTGCGCCGGCATCAGCCCGAGGTCGTATCCGAGCACCTGTGCTGGGGTCATCGGGACGGCCTGCATTTCAATGATTTGCTGCCACTGCCCTTCACCGAAGAGACGCTGGCGCTGCTGACCGCGCGTGTGGACCTGCTGCAATCGACGCTTCGTCGCACCGTGTTGATCGAGCATCTGGCGAGTTACCTCACCTTCCCCGAGTCGACGCTGGCCGAAGCGCAGTTTCTGAGCGAACTCACTCAGCGCACCGGCTGCGGATTACTGCTGGATCTCAACAACCTGCACGTCAATGCGGTGAACCACGGGATCGACCCGGACGCCTTCCTGCGCGCATTGCCGGCCGCAGCGATCGGCGAAATCCATCTTGCGGGATACACACCCGTGCAACTCGATGGCGAAACGCTACTGATCGACACGCATGGCAGTGCGGTGGACGAGGCAGTATGGGCGCTCTATCGGAACGTGCTGCGCCTTATGGGCCCACGACCGACCTTGATCGAGTGGGACACCGACATTCCCTCGCTCGATATTTTGCTGGCCGAGGCCGCGAGAGCGGACGCTGAAGTGACCGAGTTCGGAGAGCGCCTCGAGCCAGTCATGGCTCCATCGCAGTCAGGCCCATGACACGCAGCCTCGCTGACATCCAACGCGATTTCGCTACGATGCTGCGCGCGGATCGCCCCCCGGGCGGACGCGCCGACATCTACCACAACAATCGCCGAGCCAATTTCTGCAAAGCGCTCGCGCTCACCTATCCGGTAACGGCGCGGATTGTCGGCGAGGAGTTCTTTACCCGCCAGGCTATCGACTACCTCGCGTTACATCCCTCTCGACAGGGCGATTTGCATCACGCCGGGCGCCGGTTCCCGCAGTTTCTCGCCGCCGGATTTGCGTCGCAGGGCTCTGAGTTCGCCTACCTCGCCGATCTCGCGAAGCTCGAATGGGCGTGGGCCGAGGCGCTGGTGTGTGCGGATGCATCTATCGTAGGCAGCGAGTCGCTGACAGCCTTCGAGCCGCCGACGTGGCCACTGCTGCGTTTCAGTCTGCATCCTTCCGTGACGCTGATCCGTTCGACCTGGCCAATACACACGATTTTCGATGAGCACCGACGCGACCAGCCGGCGCTCGTCAGCCTAAGCGCGGGCGGCGAGTACGTCGCAGTGCTGCGTCGCGCACAGATCGTCGAAGCGCATCGCCTCAACGCGGGCGAGTATCGATGGTGGACTGCGCTGCAGTCCGGACGGACGCTCGGTGAGGCCGTGGAAGAGCTTGTCAACGAACCCGCACCTGCGACCGAGACCGGGTCCAATGCCGCTGAATTCGTGCTACGTGATTCCCTGGCACGCCTGTTTGCTCTCGGCGCAGTCACGGCGGTGACCGTCCCCTAGCACTGAGCACTCAAGCGGCCCGTGCTTGGCACTCCTCGGAAAAGACAGTATGTTGCGCGGCCTGGGGTTAGGCACAGATCGGGCTATTCGCATGTCAATGACCGCTAACGACTTGAACGCCGCGCGCGAGCAGATGATCCACCAGCAGTTGCGGGCGTGGGACGTGCTCGACCAGGCGGTGCTCGACACTGTGAGCCGTGTGCCAAGAGAAGCTTTCGTACCGCAGGGTTATGCGGAATTGGCGTTCGCAGACATCGAGTTGCCGCTCGGGCAGGGCGATCGCATGCTGGCGCCCAAGGTTGTCGGACGAATTTTGCAGGCTGTGGCTCCGAAGCCGACTGAGCGCGTCCTCGAAGTCGGCACCGGCTCCGGCTTCCTCACCGCTTGTCTTGCCGCATCCGCGTGCAGCGTCCGATCCCTGGAACGCCGCGAAGATCTCGCTGCCGCCGCTCGGCGCCATCTCGAGGCCGCTGCGGTTCGCAATGCGACCGTGGAGACCCTGGATGCTTACGCCGAGGGGGCGCTCGGCTCGATCGCTTGGGATGTCATCGTGCTGACCGGATCGCTACCGATCCCCGATTCGCGGTTCGAGCAACGGCTCGCCGTAGGCGGACGCCTGTTCGCAGTGATCGGCAACGGCCCCGTGATGGAGGCGACGCTGATCGAGCGGCTCGGTTCGCAGCAGTGGCGCCGAACCAGTCTGTTCGAAACCTCGGTCAAGGCACTGGTCGGTGCTCGCGCGCCGGAACGCTTCGCGTTCTAATCGGTCCCACGCACGGCAATCCATGATTTTCGACTGACAGGAGCTGCCATGGTCGAAGAAATCAGCGTCGAGGAATTGAAGGCCCAGGTCGATGCCGGGACGGCGCCGCTCGTCATCGACGTGCGCGAGGGCTGGGAACTCGACATCAGCCGGCTCGACTTTGCCCGTCACCTGCCGATGGGCGAGGTCGGCGCTCGGATGGCCGAACTCGACCCGCAGACGCCGCTCGTCGTGATGTGTCGCTCGGGCGGGCGCAGCATGCAGGTGTGCTGGTTTCTCGAAAAGCGTGGATTTCGGTCAGTGAGCAACTTGGCCGGCGGAATTCTCGCCTGGGGTGAACGCATCGACCCTTCCCTGCGTCCATACTGACGCCTGTTGAGCCGACTGGCTGCCAACTGTTATAGTGATATATAACACCGTTTGAGGATTCGATATGAAGCGCGTATTCGTGCTGTCGCTTGGTTTGCTGATTTCCGCCTCCGCCGCCCAGGCTGAAGACCTGAAGGCCGTATACGAGCGCGCGCTGGCCAACGATCCGCAAATCCGCGAGGCCGACGCCCTGCGCCTCGCCGCACGCGAGGCCCGGCCGCAGGCCTGGGCTGCCGTGTTGCCGCAGATCTCGGGCTCAGCCAGCAAGTCCAAGGCGGATACGACGACCCTCGGACAGTTTCCGCAGGAAATTGAACAGCCAACCGGCTCTGGCAACCGCGTGGTGTTCAACTTCATCTCCTCGAGCACCTCGGAGCCGGAGACTGAACGCTGGAGTCTCGATCTGCGCCAGAGCCTGATCTCCTGGGACAACTGGGTGGCGATCAAGCGGGCGAGCCGTCAGGTCGCGCAGGCGGAAGCGGATTTCCGCGCCGCCGAGCAGCAACTGATCCTGCGTGTCAGTGAAGCCTACTTCAACGTCCTGGCGGCGCAGGACAACGTCGATGCGCAGTCCTCGGCCTTCGAAGCCATTTCACGTCAACTCGAGCAGGCGGAGAAGCGCTTCGAAGTGGGCTTGATCGCCATCACCGACGTGCAGGAGGCCAAGGCCGCGCGCGACAGTGCTGCGGCCGCCGTGATCGCTGCCAAGCGCCAGCTCGCCTCGACGGAGGAGTTGCTGCGCGAAATCACCGCCGAGAAATACACTGTGCTGTCCAAGCCCGGCGACACCATGCCGCTCAAGTCGCCGGAACCGGCCGACGAAGCGCAGTGGGTCGAGCGCTCGATGGAACAGAACCTCGCCCTCGTCTCGAGCCGCCTCGCAGCCGACATCGCCCGCGACAACGTGCGCGCAGCTTTCGGCGGTCATCTGCCTGAGCTCGACCTCGTGGCCAGCAAGAGCAACACCGACCAGACAAGCCCGATCAAGTTCTCGAGCGGCAACGTGGGTACCCGCACCAACGACAGCGACGATACGACCTACTCGCTGCAACTGTCTGTGCCGATCTTCAGCGGCGGCGGCACCCAATCGCGCGTCCGTCAAACCGAATACCAGTGGCAGGCCGCTCGCGAGCGCCTCTCACGTGTATCGCGTCAGACCGAACGCCAGGCACGTGACGCCTACCTCGGCGTCATCAGCGAGATCTCCCGCGTCAATGCCCTGCGTCAGGCACTCGAGTCGAGCCAGACGGCGCTGAAGGCGACCGAAGCCGGCTACGAAGTGGGCACACGCACGGCAGTCGATGTGCTCGAAGCGCGTCGCAGTCTCGCTGCTGCGCAAACCAACTACTCTCGCAGCCGCTACGACTACATGATCAACGTGATGCGCTTGCGTCTCGCCTCCGGCACCCTCGATCGCGCCACGCTCGAAGAAATCAATGGCTGGTTGGCCGAGGCTCCCTCGGCCCGATAAGCGGCTCGATCAGCTGCAGCAGGCGGCGCGTTGTGCCGCCGTTGCGGGTCACGAACTGCTGACCAATCGAACCGCGGTGGGCACGCTCCAGCGTGTCGGATACGAGCGTCTCCAACTCCGACACCAAATCCCCGACGTTGCGCACGATGTGCACCGCACCCGCCTCGACGAGGGCGAGGGAAATATCGGATGCGTTGTAGAAGTGCGGCCCCGTCAACGAGGGTACGGATAACGCTGCCGGTTCGATAAGGTTGTGGCCGCCCACATCCTTCACCAAGCTGCCCCCCACGAAGGCCACGTCGGCAGCGGCGTAGAACCCCAGTAACTCGCCGAGTCGATCGAGCAGCAGCACCTCGACATAGGTGGGCACCGACGCGCCTAGGAAACCGATCGACTCGCTGCGGCGGAGGAACATCACGCCATCGCGTGCAAGACGCGCCGCCACCGGCTCGAACCGCGGCGGATGGCGCGGCGCAAGCACCATCATAATGTCGTGTCCACGCGCCTTGAGCTGGCGTTGCGCCTCGAGCAACACCGTCTCCTCCTCCTCGTACGTGCTGCCTGCGACCAACACGAACCGCGAGCCGAGGCCATATTGCGAGCGCAAGCGTGCGCCCAGTTCGGCGATGTTCGCCGGCAACTCGAGATCGAACTTGATATTGCCGATGACGTGCACGCGCTCAGGCGGAGCACCCGCTTCCTTGAAGCGTTCGGCATCACCACCGGTCTGTGCAGCGATGGTCAACCCGTCCGCCAGGGTGCGCGGGAACAAACGAAAGAGCAGTCGATAGCGGCCGATGGCGCGTCGCGTGATGGCAGCACTCGCGAGCACGAGTGGAATACCGCGATCACCGCACACCCGAAAAAGATTCGGCCAAATTTCCTTCTCGATGACGATACCGATCCGCGGTCGCGCCCGTCGCAGGAACAAACGAACGCACCACAGCAGATCGAACGGCAAAAAACTCACGGTCACGGTTTCGCCGAACAGCGCCCTCGCACGCTCGGCCCCAGTGGGTGTACCGCAGGTCAGCAGCAATGCCGTGTGCGGGTAATGGTTGCGGAATTCCTTGACGATGGCGGCAGCAGCCTGCACCTCACCCACCGACACGGCATGCAGCCAAATCGAGCCTTCGGGTTGCGATGGGACGAAGCCGAACCGCTGGGGAATGTCCTGCCACCAGCGGTGATCCTTGAACCCACGCCACAACAGGTTACCCAGCGCGAGTGGCAGCGCCAGCAGCAGCAGAACCTGATAGATCACCTGCAGCATCAGTCGATCATCGCACCGCCAGCCGCGCGATGCCAAAAAAATAGCCGTCGAGCAATGCCGACCAGCCGGCTTCGTCCACCGGTACGGCCGGTGATGCATCGGCCACCTTGCATAGGGAGCGGCGCAGACGCGCCAGAGTGGCGTCCTTCCACCAGCCCGGCGGACGCTGGCGCCCGCGGTCAAAGTCGATCAAACGGATGGTTCCCGAGGCATCGAAGAGGATGTTGTGGGCGTTGAGATCGGCGTGAAAAATACCCTCGGCATGGAACGCGGCGATGACGCCGCCCACTGCGCGCCACTCGTCCGTCGTCAGCCCGCCCTCGCGCAGACGCGTGGCGAGCGTACGCGCGCCGGGTACGCGCAAGGTGAGCAAGTCGCCGCGGTAGCCGTTCGCCGCACGAACGAAACGCGCAGCAACCGGCGACGCCACCGGCAGACCGGCCTGCACACACTGCCTCAACAAAGAAAACTCACGAAACGGACGCGATCGCTGCGGGTCGCGCCCGAGGTACAGATCCGCGTTGAACCGGCCGATCAGTCCGCCGCGCCGGTAGTGCCGCAACGCGTACTCGCGCCCTTCCGCGGCGAAGAACCATGTGCTGCCGCGCCCCGGCGCCGCACCCGCGAGGGCGCCGCGCTGCTGCCAATAGCCCGGATCGAACCACTCGGCTGCGAAATTGCCGCACAGGGAGGGGTCATATAGCATCACCGAGTCGCCGGACTCGAGTCGGGTGATCATCGTCGACTCTGTACCGGATTCCGCCATGCTGCCGCTGTCCACGCCACCTGATTCCGTGTGCCTGTTGCGACTGTCCGCCATCGGCGATACCTGCCACGTGGTGCCGCTGCTGCGCTCTCTGCAGCGCGCGTGGCCCCAAACCCGCTTCAGCTGGGTCATCGGCAAGGCGGAGGCCCGCCTGATGACTCTGCTGCCCGAGATCGAGTTTATCACCGTCGACAAGCGCGCCGGCCTCCGCGGACTGCGCGAACTGCGTCGGACACTCGGCGACCGTCGATTCGACCTGCTGCTGCACCTGCAACTGTCCATTCGGGCGAGTGCGGTTGCCGCCGTGATCCGTGCGCGGTGCAAGCTCGGCTTCGATCGAGCGCGAGCGCGCGAATTGCAGTGGCTGTTCACCGATGCACGCATCGAACCCAAGACTCGCGAGCATGTCCTCGACAGCTTCATGGGGTTTACCGAGGCCTGCGGTGTGCAAGAGCGGCAGCTGGTGTGGGACTTGCCCCTGCCTGAGCCGGCGCGGGAGCGTGCGCAGGCGCTCATTCCCGAGGCGCCGCGCAGCGCTGCCCGGACACTCGTGATCAGTGCCTGCTCGAGCCACGCACTGCGCAACTGGCGGGCGGAGCGCTATGCCGCCGTCGCACGCCATGCCATCGAGCGACATGGCATGCGCGTCATCCTCGCTGGAGGACCGGCCCGCATCGAACGCGAGATGGCCGAGGCCATCCGTCGCGACTGCCCATCAGCCATCGATCAGGTGGGACAAGACACGCTGCCGGAATTACTGGCCCTGCTCCAAAGGGCCACCGTACTGCTCGCGCCGGACACGGGACCTGCGCACATGGCCACCATGGTCGGGACACCGGTGATCGGCCTCTACGCGGCCACCAATCCCGCACGCAGCGGCCCTTACCTCTCGAGGCAGTGGTGCATCGACGCGTTCCCGCGCGCCGCAGCCGCCTTCCTGAACTCCACGCCGGAGCGCCTGCCTTGGGCGACGAAGATCGAGCGACCGGGCGTGATGGACCTGATCAGCGTGGGCGAGGTCTGCACGCGTCTCGACGAATTGCTAGCATTGCCCCCATGAAAGACATCCTCGTCCCCATCTCCCCGGGTGAATTGCTCGACAAGATCACCATCCTGCGTATCAAGTCGGCACGCATGACCGATGCCGATAAAGTGCGTAACGTCCGACTCGAACTCGATGTGCTCGAGAAAACCTGGCGTGACAGCGGGGCTGCCATACCCGAAGTCGCTGCCGACGAGGCGGCTCTGCAGCGGGTCAACGAGGCGCTGTGGGACATCGAGGACAAGATCCGCGATAAGGAGCTTGCGCAGCAATTCGATGCGGAGTTCATCGAACTCGCCCGCGCGGTGTATGTCACCAATGACGAGCGAGCAGCCGTCAAGAAGCGCATCAACGTGGCGCTTGGCTCGCGAATCGTCGAAGAGAAATCGTACAAGCCCTACAAGCCCGCCTGATCGGCCGCTCACGCCTGATCACTCCGGATGGCGCCTGACGACGGCGGATCGTCAGGGAGGTCTACGACGTCCGCGACTCAGCGTTGCAGCGTGTATTCGGCGCCGCAGTAGGGGCATTTCGCCCAGCCCGTCTTCTCGATCGGCAGATACACCCTTGGGTGTGAATTCCACAGATGCATCTGCGGCATCGGACAGGACAGCGGCAGATCGAGGTTCGTGACCTCGTACTTGTTCTGCGCGTTTGGCTGGATAAGCATGCTGGATGTCATTGTGTTGAATTATACGCCGCAGCCGGGTCCGTCGCGGAAGGTCTCCGCCCAGATCCGACACACGCCCTCGCGCTCGGCAACGAACTCGCTATCTGCGATGACGGTCCCCTCCTCGCGCAGCGACCGATGGTGACTGCGCGCCCGGTAGGCGCGATAGGCGCTGGTCAACTGATCGACCGTGTGCTGCGGCACCAGATCTCCCGAGGCCAGAGTCTCGAGCTGACGGATGGTGTCGGAAAACATCAACACGATCGGCTGCTTCGCCGCCTCCCGCAGTGTCCAGTACTGCGCCAGAAACTCGATGTCGGCGATGCCACCTGCCCCCTGCTTGAGGTCGAACTCCCCCTCGCGCGCCTTCGACAGCTCGCGACGCATGCGCTCACGCATGCTGCGGACCTCCTCGCGAAGGCTGTCGCGGCGTACGGCCTCAGTCAGCACACGACTGCGTACGGCTTCGAATTCGGCACGCAATGGTGTTGAGCCTGCAACAGCTCGTGCATGCAGCAAGGCCTGATGCTCCCAGGTCCAGGCCTCCTGCCGCTGATACTCCTCGAAAGCTTCGATACGCGTGATCAGCATGCCGCCCTTGCCGCTTGGCCGCAGCCGCACATCGACTTCGTACAGACGCCCGGCAGCCGAGTGGACAGTGAGAATGTGCACGATGCGCTGCGCGAGTCGTACGAAGAAAATCTGGTTGTCGATCGGTCGCTCGCCCGAGGTTTCCTGCTGATCACCGCGTGAGTCGTGCAGAAAGACGAGATCGAGGTCTGAACCATAACCAAGCTCGATGCCGCCCAACTTGCCGTAGCCCACGGCGCAGATGCGAACCTCGCGCCGACTGCCGGCGGCGGTGTCTGCACACTGGGGCGTGCCGAACTGCGCGGTCATCTGCGCCCAGGCTTGCTGCATGGCGCGCTCGATAATGAGTTCGGCGATGTCGGTCAGGCGATCCGAGACGCGCATCAGCGGCAGCCGGCCCGCGAGATCCGCTACAGCCACCTTGAACATCGCCGCACGTTTGAACTGCACGAGCGCCTCGACCAAGTGCTCCGGGTCCTCGTCGGCCACGCGGGCGAGGCGATCCTCGAGATCGGCGGCCAACTCCGCCCGGCCAGGCACATCGGTCAGCGCGCGATCATCGAGCAACTCATCGAGCAGCAACGGGTGTGCGGCCAGCTGCTGGACGAGAAAGTCCCCGCCGCGGCACACGGTCAGAAAGCGGGCCCGGGCGACTGGGTTTTCGTTGAGCAGTGAGAAATACGACGAACGACCACCGATGGCCTCGAGCACTCGCAGGATGCGCATCACGAGCGTGCGGCACTCGTCATCGGCCGTCAGCGCCGCCAGCAATTCCGGCAGCAGCAACTGCAAGCGACGCATCGCCACCGTATCGAGGCGTCGCACCGCGGCGCTGTCGCGAAAATCCACCAGCAGACGCGCTATGTCCGCCGCATCGCCCAAACCACGCGACTGCAACAACTCACGCAGACTCTCGGGCGTCGTGACCTCCTCCCACAGTGCGGCCAATCCGGCGTCGGTCCGCACGGTAGTGACCGCCTCGCCTGCCCCGTCGCGCTCGCCGATCGGTGCGAAGACCAGAGCATTGAATTCCCGCTGCACCCGATCGAGGTGGTGCTGCAGCTGATGCATGAGATCCGACCAGCACGACTCACCCATCGCTCGCGCCAGTTTCCCCTGCGCGAGCTCATCGATCGGCAACGTGTGGGTCTGTGCGTCGCGCAGCATCTGCAGTCGGTTCTCGAGCGTACGCAGATATCGGTAGGCGGCATCGAGCTGCTGCACGACCTGCGGTCGAAGCAACTTGCTGCGGCCGAGTTGCGGCAGGATTTCGAACAGCCGCTGCCCCTGCAGCCGTCGATCCTGTCCGCCGCGGATCAGCTGCAGCGCCTGGACGATGAACTCGATCTCGCGGATGCCACCCGGCCCAAGCTTGATGTGACCGACGAGATCGCGACGTGCCACCTGCTTCTCGATGAGCTGCTTCATCTCGCGCAGACTCTCGAAGACGCCGAAATCGAGATAGCGTCGGTAGACGAAGGGGCGCACAGCCTCGGCATAGAGGTCGGCATAGGCTTCCGGCGCCGTAAGCGCGCGAGCCTTGACCCAGGCGTAGCGCTCCCAATCGCGGCCATGCTGTAGAAGATAATCCTCGAAGGCCGAGAAACCACAGGCGAGCGGGCCCGAGTCTCCGAACGGTCGTAAACGCATGTCGACGCGGAATACGAAGCCATCGACGGTCACGCTGGCCAGTAGCCGCAACAATGCCTGTCCGACCCGTATGAAGTACTCATCGTGGCTGACCGGCGCGGCATGCGCCGTTTCGCCGTAGCCTGGAAACAGGAACACGAGGTCGATGTCGGAGGAGAAGTTCAGCTCGCGACCACCGAGCTTGCCCATGCCCACGACGACAAGCGGCATCGGCGAGCCGTCAGCATACTGAGCGGCACCGTAGCGTGCCGTGGTGATGAGGGTCGCGACCTCGGTAGCGAGAGCCACTGCGTCGTCGGCGAACGCAGAAAGGTCCTCCAGCGTTTCCTCGAGGGTGGCGCGCCCGCTCAGGTCGCGCCAGGCGATGCGCACCATTTCGCGGCGGCGCCAGCGACGTAGCCACGCTTGCCACTCGCTCTCCGGCGCTGAGAGCTCAGGCCGTGAATCCCCCGGCCAACATGACCGTCCGCCGGTCGTTCGCAACTGGAGCAACGCCGCATGACGCTGCAAGTCGCTCCATAACTCGGCATCGCGAGCGAAGCTCTCGGCGACGAAGTCGCTGCAGCCAAACACATGGGCAGCTTCGTCGCGTAGCGGTGGGGGGAAATCTTCGCTGTGCATCGGGGAAATCCGCAGCAAGGATACAAAAAAAGCCCCGCGCAAGGCGGGGCTTGATGCAGACGGCAGCTCGGGAGGGGGGATGAGACTGCCGCCGTCGAATCAAGACTAATCGCACGACGCATGGCAGTATGTACGGACTAATACCTAAGCACCTTGAGTGATCCGCGACAGCCCGGATCTGCCGCAGGATTCTGACCATGTCCGTGACCGAGACCGACTACCGCGATGCCATCAGCCGCTTTCTGAGTGGCGTAACCGTCATCACGACCCGCCATGGCAGCGAGATCCAGGGCATTACGGCGACGGCCGTGACCTCGGTCACCCTCCAGCCGCCCACGCTGCTTGTTTGCCTCAATCGGCAGTCGGCCACGTGTCGAACCTTGATCGAGAGTGGCCAGTTCGCGGTCAACGTGCTGGGCGCGAACCAGCAGGACCTCGCGCAACGCTTTGCGACCAAGCAGCCCGACAAGTTCGCAGGTGTGCCGACGACCGCGGGAGTTACAGGCGCCCCGCTGATCACCGGGGCGCTTGCGCATCTCGAGTGTCGCGTCAGTGCCCAGAACGACGTCGGCACGCATCGGATTTTCTTCGGCGAAGTCTTGAGTGTCGCGGTCGCCGAGGGTCGCCCGCTCGGCTACTTTCGCGGCAAGTTCTCGGCGCTCCCGCCCTAAGCTGCAGGGGTCTACGAAGTCGCCCTCACCGGCAGAGGTAATGGCGCCTCCCTTTGCTGCACTGCAGCGACGCGCAGCAACACGGCCTCGGCAAAGGGTCTCGCCACGTATTGTGCGCCGATCGGCAAGCCGCGGCCGTCGAGTCCTGCGGGCACGCTGATCGCCGGCAAACCCAGATAGTTGAACGGCGCCGTGCAGCGCACCAGTTGCGCGAGCAGTTCCCACAGCGCCGGTCCTGCACCGACATCAGTTTCGTCGCGACGGGGCACGGGAATCGGAATCGTCGGCGTCTGCAAGACATCGCAGCGCGAAAAAACCTGCTCGACGAAGCGACGCAGCACAGGCAACCGCCAATGCAGGGCTTCGAGGTAGACGGGCGCCGGGATGCCGAGACCGGTGCTTGCGCGTAGCCGCACTTGGGGGGTGTAGCGACTGCCCATGTTGCGCAGCCCCGCCGCGTGTAGCGCCGTTGCCTCGGCATACACCACGGCACGACTCAACTCCGCCATCGCGGCCACCTCCTGCGGAACATCGAGCGGTACCAGCGTTGCGCCGGCGCGCTCGAGCAGGCCGAGCGATGCCTCCATCGCGGAACGGATGCTCGGCGCAACGCCGACGGGGAAGTAATTACGCGGCACACCGATGCGCAATCCGTCGACCCCAAGCGACATCTCCTGCGTGTAGCGGGGTCGAGGTCGCGAAGAACTGCAGGCATCCAGGCCGTCGGCACCCGCGAGCACCTCGAGCAGCAGCGCAATGTCACGCGCCGAGCGCGCCATGGGTCCGATCACATCGATGGATGGCGAGAGCTTCATGCTGCCCGTGCGCGGAATCAGCCCGTAGGTGGGCTTGAGACCGATGACGCCGTTGGCCGAAGCCGGAATGCGCACCGAACCCCCGGTGTCGGATCCGAGGCTCGCAAACACGGCACCGCTCGCAACGGCCACAGCCGAGCCACTGGACGAGCCACCCGAGATGAACTGCGGATCCCAGGCGTTGCGACAATCACCCATCGTCGCGTTGTGCCCGGTGGCGCCGAGCGCAAACTCCGCCATATTGAGCGTGCCCAAATCCACGGCGCCCGCCAGATCGAGGCGGGAGATCACGGTCGCGCTGCCTAGTGCAGCACGCGGCTCGCGCACTTTGGACGCACAACTGGTCGGACGCCCCTCGCGCTCAAACATGTCCTTGTGTGCCAACGGCACACCCAGCAGAGCACCCGGCGGGCGCACCCCCTCACGAGCACATCCCTGCAGCAAGGCGTCGGCCATCTCGGCGGCAGCCATTGCGCCCTCGGCATCGATCTGCACGAAACAGTTGTGACGCAGTTGGGCAAGACGCGCCCGGGCTATGGCTTCACGTACCAACTCGGCGCTCTGCAGTCGTCCTTCACGCAGCCCATCGACCGCCTCGCAAAGATCCCTCATCGGGCATCCTCGACCAACGGATCCTCTGCCAACTGCTCGAGCAGCGCGAGGTATCCCGAGGGCTCTAGCTCGAACAACCACTGATCGAGAGCCACTTCGTTGTGCGCGACCGCAAGGCTGCGTACGGCCTCGACCGCCGCCGCGGCGCCGGCGGCGATGCGCTCGGCCATTGCGGCATCGTCGACCGGGATGCCGCTGAGCGACGACAGTTCCATCAGTGCCGGTGGGGACAATGGCTCGGACACGGTGTGCTCCTTTGTATCGGTCATCACAAGCGACGGCGCCACACCTTACACCGTGGCGTATATGCTTTAGAACCCACTCCAGCAGCGTCCAGCCGCCATGACCAGCGCAGACACCGAGGCCGATGTCATCGTGATCGGAGCGGGGCTATCGGGCCTCGAGAGCGCTCTGACGCTCGAAGAAAACGGCCTGCGGGTCACGGTGCTCGAAGGACGCCGACGCATCGGCGGTCGCCTCTACTCGCTGTTCGATTTACCCGGCCAACCTGAAGTCGGTGGCAACACCGTCTCGCGCGCCTACGGCCGAGTGCTTGCGGCGGCCAAGCGGTACGGTGTCGAGTTCGACAATGTGGCCCCGCGCTACGCCGCGTATCCCGACCGGCAGGAACTGTTCATCGGCGGCGAACACATCAGCGCTGCGCGCTGGCCGGATCATCCCCGTAATCCGTTCACGGGCGACGCACGGAACCTGCTGCCGGGCGCCTGGGGTCGCACGCTGCTGCGACGGCACCGGCCGTTCAAGGATGTCGAGAACTGGCACGACGACAAGCACGCGGCCTTCGACGTCTCGGTGCACGAATTCCTGCGTGCCCAGGGCGCGAGCGATGCGCAGATCGCGCTCGGCTACGAAACCAACATGCCTTACGGCACCGACTCGGCTCACGACGTATCGGTGCTGCAACTGGCTTTCGTCGATCATTGGCAAACGATCAACCAACGCAATACGAACACGGCCGACACCTTCACAGGCGTCGTGCGCGGTGGCAACCAGAACCTGCCGCTCGCCATGGCGCGCCGTCTGCGCGGCGATCTGCTGCAGGGTAAGGCCGTCACTGCCATCGAGCTCACCGACCGCAACGTACAAGTGCTCTGCAGCGACGGCAGTCGGCACCGTGCCAAGGCGGTGGTGTGCTCGATTCCCTTCCCGGTGTTGCGCCACGTGGCCATCGATCCGCTGCCACCGCCGCCGCAGCGCCGCGCCATCCACTTGCTGGGCGCCAAGCCCATTACGCAGTTCCACCTGCTGCCAAAGCGCGCCTTCTGGGAGGACGACGGCTTGAGCCCGGCGATGTGGAGCGATGGAATTTCCGGCTCCATCCTCGCTAACCGTGATCTCGAGAACCCCGCGCGAGTCACCACACTGACCGTCTGGTGCAGCGCGCGCACCGCGCGCTACCTCGATCGCTTTCCGCAGGCCGAGGCTGGCCGCTTGGTCATCGCGGAGATCGAGCGCTTGCGTCCGGCGGCGCGCGGCGCCTTGCAGATGGCCGCCGTGCACTCGTGGGAGCGTGACCCGTTTGCCGGCGGCACCTGGGCCATCTTTGGACCCGGACAGGTCAATGAATTCGTGCGCAGTATGGCCGTACCGCACGGCAGACTGTTTTTCTGCGGCGAACACACCGCCATCGCGTCACGAGGCATGGAGGCCGCGCTCGAATCTGCTGAGCGGGCCAGTCTCGAAGTGCTCGCTGCGCTGTAGCCGGATCCGCGTCAGCGAAAGTGCGGGATAACCTCGGTCGCGAATAAACGCGCCTGCTCGACCATCGCGGCCTGACGCGCCCCATGCGGATGCGGCACAGGCGATCCGCCGAGCTGGTAGACGTGATCGAGTCCCATGTCGATCAATTCCCCAAGCCGGGCGCGGCACTTGGCCGGCGGCCCACAGATCGAAAACCAATCGACGAAGTCATCCGGCACCACCTGCAGGTGCTGGCCCTCTTCCTGCGCGTGGTGCTTCATGTCGTAACCCGACTGCATGTGCGCTGCGAGCGTTTTCAGCTTCTCAGGCAGATGATCGAGCGGTGCGTCTTTCATGCCGGCAAAGTGGGCGACCATCCCGGAGATCATGCGACCGAGGTTGATGGCCCGCTGCTCATCCGGGTCGCAGACCAGATTGACGTAGGCCCCGATGCGCAAAGACTCACGCGGCCGACCCGTTTCTTTGAGCCGTGCCAGCGCCACATCCATCGCCCAGCGGATGCGCTCCGGCGCGCTGCCGACGGCGAAACTCACACGGTCACCCACATCGACCGCCATCGCGATGGTCTGCGGTCCCGTGCAGGCCACATCGACGATCACCGGATCGACCTTGAGGCTGTCAAACCATCGCAGCCGCGATGGCGTGCCATCGCGGTCAATCGTCTCGCCACGCGTATACGCCTGCAGCCGCTGCACGAACGTGCGCAGCTGCGCCGTGGTGCCGTTACGGATGCCAATGTGCGCAGCCGACGAATCACCACGACCGATCCCGCAGATCACCCGCCCCTGCGACTCGGCCTGCAGCGTGGCGAGTGCACAGGCCGTGACCGCCACATCCCGAGTGACTGGGTTGGTAACCCCGGTGCCGAGTTTCAGGCGCGTGGTCGTCTGCGCCGCCAGCGCGAGCTGGGCGAACGGATCCGGGCTGAGATTTTGCGTGTCAGGGCACAGCAGAATGTCGAAGCCGAGTGCCTCGATCTGCTGCGCGAGGCGTGCGGTATAGCCGGGCGACGCCTCCATGACGATGCCAAATTCCGTGGTCATTGGTACTGGATTCCCGCATCGATGGCGTGAAAGGTGCGATTGGTACAGCGCGGGTCGCGAAAGCACTGCACGGTCAAGCGCGCCACGCCCTCGCGGGAGACGGCACCGAAGGTCAGCGGATCCTCGAGCAGTTGCGCCCGATCCTCCTGCCCGGCCGGCAAGGGACGCAGCACCGCGTTACGGATGATGGTGTAGGTGATCCCGCTGTCGCGTACCAACTTCTCCGCAGCCCCTTTGCTGACGAACAGCGGACTGCGCTCCGGGAATCGATTGGGCGGGTAGGCTGCTCGACTCTCGGCGACACCCACCGAGCCGTGGTGGATGAGATGCTTGACCCCGGTGGCGGCCGCTGCGCGGGTAATGTGCTGAGCGGCTTGCTCGTAGAACTCCACTCCCGACTCGCTACGCCCGAGCGCATCGACCACGATATCGAAGGACTGACTCTTGAGAGCCCGATCGACATCCGCGGCCACGCGCACGTCACCGCGGATCACCGTGACCGGCAAGCCCTGCAGACGCTGCATGTTGGAGGATTCGCGCGCGAACACGCTCACCTTGTGACCATCGGCCAGTGCTGCACGCGCCACGAGGGAACCGAGTTGACCGGAGCCACCGAAGACCAGCACGGACACGGGCGACGAGCTCGACGGCGTTGCGGCAACGAGGCTGGCGGGCGCCAGCGCCGACAGCATGATCAATATTGATGCCGCCCAGCGTCGTAAGGCCGTGGGATGTACTGCCGAGGCTTTTCGGAACTTTGTAGGGCTGCTCATAGTCCATGCAGTGTAACCAAATCCCAAACGCGGTAGCATTCGCGGAGGGTTCTCTCGCTCTGGAGTTGCCGACCATGATCCAGCCCGTTCGCAAAGCCGGTATCGCACTGCTGACCCTCGTGGCCCTCGCATTCACTGTTGCCTCACCGCGCGCTGCAGCAGACGAGTACAAGAAAACGGTCGGGCTTTTCCAGAACGCGGGTGAAAGCGGCGAACTCTTCGCCCGCAGTTACGGTTATGCGGTGTTTCCGACCGTCGGCAAGGGCGGTTTGGGTGTCGGCGGTGCGGTCGGCACGGGCCGCGTTTACGAGCAGGGCCGCTACATTGGTGATGTGCTGCTAACCCAGCTCAGTGTGGGCTTTCAGGCCGGCGGCCAAGCCTACAGCCAGATCGTGCTGCTGCAGGACAAGCGTGCTCTAGACGAATTCACCTCCGGCGAGTTCGGTTTTGGTGCAGGCGTCGGTGCGGTGGCGGTGACGGCGGGTGCGAGCGCCTCGGCAAGCACCACCGGCTCGAGCGCCGGCATCAGCGCTGGCAAGAAAGACGCGAAAAATCGCGGCGAGTTCTACAAAGGCATGGCGGTGTTCAGCATCGCCAAGGGCGGCCTCATGTACGAAGCCTCGGTCGCCGGACAGAAATTCACCTACAAGCCGCGCAAGCAGTGAGCAAGCCGCGAAGCGACTGACTCGCCTCGCCAGCGTTCACTTCGCAGGGTTCACTTCGCAGAACTCGTCTGCCAGCCCGGCGTGTCGCCCACGAAGGGCTTGATGCCCAGCTCGCGGAACACCGCGGACGGCTCGATGCTCCGCCCCTGCGTTACCACGAGTGCCACGCGCCGCAAGGCCGTGATGTCGGTGGTCGGATCTCCATCGATCAGCACCAGATCGGCGAGTTTGCCGACTTCGATGCTGCCACGGTCAGCCAGCGCACGACTGTACTTTGCGCCGTTCCAGGTCGCGATACGCAGCACCTCCTGCGGCGGGATGCCCGCTTGCACGTAGAGTTCGAGCTCGCGCTGCAGGGTAAAGCCCGGGATGTGATCGGTGCCCGCCACGATGGGGATGCCGGCGCGATGCATCTGCCCGACGAATTCCACCATACGCGAATACGAGCGGTTGTAGAGCGCCTGCACGCGAGCATTCGGGATCTCCATGCCACCGCTCAAAAAACTACGCTGCAAGGTCGCGGGCAGATGGGAGGCGATGGCCGCAAAGGCCTGGGACATCTCGCCGTCGCGCTGGCGCAGGAAGTCGAACGTTGTCAAAGTCGGGTCGATGTTCACGTTCCTGCGACGCAGCAACTCGACGAACTCGCGCACCGCCGGTCCCTCGAAGTCGATCCCGGCTGTTTTCTCGGCAGGTAGGTAAAAGCGCTGCAGCGTACGCGTATCGGTCTGCGGATCGACAAGGAAGTTCAGCACCATCTGGTTGATGTGATTGAGCTCGTCAAAGCCTGCCTCCACCACTTCACTTGCCCGCATGAACGCGGGCACGTGACCGCTGACTCGCAAGCCGAGCGAATGCGCATACGCCACGGTCTCGGGCAGGTGCTGACGCGGGAAGCTGTTGTAGATCTTGATTTGCGGATAGCCGTGCGCGGCATACCAGTCGACTGCGCGCTTGGCTTCCTCGAGCGTGCTGATGACAAAACCATTTCGTGCCGAGTAAGGGCTTTCGCCCTCGAGAAAGCCCGTGGGCACGATGCGCGGCCCGAACACTGCGCCTGCCGCCGTCTCCTCGATGATCTTCTGCAGGGTGGCATTGTCGTTGCCTAGGTCACGCACGGTCGTGACCCCGGTGGCGAGATTCAAGCCTCCTTCCCATCGGCCGACATGACCGTGCATGTCAAAGAGTCCCGGCAGCAGCACACGCCCACCGGCATCGAGCGTACGCGCGGGTGTCACATGATCCACTGAACCACCGGCCGGACGAATGCCGGCGATCCGGCCCCGCAGCACCTGCACGTCGTACAGCCCCTCGCGCAGTCGCGCCTGCTCGCTGTCGAAAAGACGCGCGTTGCGGATCACGCTAAGACCTTCCATCGGGGTACCGAGCCGTGCCGTCATGCTGCCGAGCAGCGCGGTCTCAGCTTCGTTCTGCACCCGGCCAAGGTCTGCGGCGTAGGCCTCGTAACCCTGCGGCATCGTCGCCGAGTAGCCGGGGCTGATCGAGGCAAAGAATGACTCCTCGGCACCCGTCGTTGCCCAGATGAAATACGGCGTAAGCCCTAGCCCCGTGATGGCGATGAGCGCCACCTCGCGCTGCGCGCCACCGCTACCGACCTGCACTGTGCGCAAGGTCCGACGCGACAAGGTGCCGACGGGCAACAGTTCGACACTTTTGCCATCGCGAGTGAGTGCGAGTACGCGATCCACGACGGCTTCGGTACCGTTCATCGGCAAGTACAACTTGCCCGCCACCTGCGCCGCGCTGCCCCGTTCGGTCGTCGACTGCCAACGCCCACTGCTGCCGCGCACCGAGTATCGCTCGTCGACCCGGGAACCGAAGGTCGTGCTGCCCTTGGCTTCGTAATTCGCGAACGTGCCGTCCGCGGCGATGCGGAACGTCTCGCTGATCTCCGGGCCGCGTCCGTTATCCTTGAAGATGTAGCGGGTTGAGCAATCGCCATCGACAGCGCAACGGATGACCAACTCCCCCGCCGGCTTGCCATTGTCGACCGTGACGATCCAGCGGCGTTCGGCGGCTTCAGCGATCGAACTGCTCAACAGCAGCAATGCGGTCATGACAAGCACTGAGCGGTACATGCGGCGAGCCCTCGGTCAAATTATGATGGCGAGGTCGATACTAGCGATTTGCCCCACTGATACAACTGGCGCACCCTCGCGCGGTGCGCCGTCGTCAAGGAGTCACACCATGGTCCGCCATCGATCGCTGCCGTTCGTCTTGCTGGTCGCGCTGTGCAGCGCGCTGGCGACCGCCCAAGGCCCCAAGGGCATCGCCTACGTGGAGGCACCGGAGCGGGCCGCAGGCGTGTGCGTGGCGGGCTCGCCGGACAAAGCCTTCGCCTGTGCCCGCGAACGCTGCGCGGAGCCAGGCGTCCCCGGCAACGAGTGCCTGCGGCGCGCATGGTGCTATCCGGCTGGCTGGAGCGTCGATATGTTTCTGCAGGATCGCAACGGGATCCACTGGCACGAATTCACCTGCGGTCTGCCGTCACGCGAACTCGCGCAGGCACTCGCCAAACTCAAGTGTGAGCCGGCGCATGCCGAGCGCTACATCGAGTGCACACCCGTTCGCTACTTCGATCCGGACGGGCGCGAAATCGCCCTGTGAGCGGCTGAGCCGCCCACGATCAGATAGGCAGCGCCAAGCGTCGGTAGGCTTTGCCCAGCACCCAGACCGGGCCGATCATGAGGTACACGAGATCGGTAAAGAAGCTCGGGCGCTTGCCCTCGATGTGGTGACCGATGAATTGACCGATCCAAGCGAGCACGAACACGCCCGCTCCCAGCAAGAGCAAGCCCTGACTGCCCAACGAATCGTGCAGCGCCCCCGTGAAGGCCAGGGTCGCGAACATGATCACCACCATGCCGATACCTAGCGGCAGCGACAGCCAAAGCCAGAAAGCCACCGAAGCCACGGTCAACACGGCCGCAAGGGTTCCGGACGGCAATCCAGGCAAGGGCACGACGTAGAGCATCGCGAGCAGCGACCAGACGATCGCCGGCACGCACAGCACGTGCAATTGCTGATTGGTGACGTTGCGATGGTCGTCCGAATACGCGGCAAACCAACGCTCGACGGGACGGGTTTCGATGTTTGCGTTCACGACACACCCCTCTTGAGACCGATCGACAAAAAAATCATAGCGGTACTTACCGGACAACACGTTACCATTTTGCCCATGAACACGCGCCATGCCTCCTGGATCAGCATCTTCGTTTTCAGTCTCTTCGCCTGGACGGCGAGCAATCTCGATCAGTCGCTCTTCGGCTATGCGATACCGGGCATCCTCGCCGAGTATCAGGTAGGCCTTGAAGTCGTCGGCCTGATCCTGACGGCCGGCTTCATTGCTGCCGCGATCATGGTGGTATTCGCCGGCCTCGCAGCCGATACCTGGGGCCGGCGCTGGACGCTGGCCGGTCTGCTCGCGCTGTCCGCGCTGTTTGTGGGCCTGCACGGCCTCGTGCGCGACCTGACCGAACTCACCGTGGTCCGCGCACTCGCCTTCGGGCTCGCCGCCGGACTCGCTCCGATCACGGCGGCCTATGTCGCGGAAGCGGCCCCCGCCAAGCATCGGGGCATGCTGATGGGCGTGCTGCAATGCGGCTACCCGCTCGGCTGGTTCCTGGCTGCGATGCTCGCCGCGCCGCTGCTCGAACAAAGCGGCTGGCGGTCGATCTTCTACATCGGTTTCGCGATCGTACCGATCGCTTTTCTGATCGCCTGGCGCCTGCCCGAAAGCGAGCGTTTTACGCGGGTTGCGGCCGGTCGCAGTGCCGAGAAGACCGCAGTGCTCGACTGGGGTCTGCTGCGTGAAATGTTCTCGGGCGAGTATCGGCGCCGCTCGATCGCCTCGATCGTGCTGTTCTTTGCCTTCGGCTGCGCGTATGCCGGCACGGCCTTCTTTTTCCCAACCTATTTCATGGAAGTCCGTGGCTACACCCAGGCGGAAGCGACCCAGCTGGTCGGCTTCTCGAACGGCATCGCCATCGCCGGCTATCTCGCTGCCGCTTGGGTCGGCGAATACGTGCTACCCCGTCGAGACACCTTCGCCATCTGGACCGTGCTCGGCGCTGCGGCACTGATCGCGCTGATGTGGCTGCCGCAGGAGCGCTGGCAGGATCTGGCACTGTTCGGTCTGACCGGCGCCTTCTTCTACGGCAGCAATGCGGTGGTCGGCGCCTTGCTGACGGACCTCTATCCCACGCGCATGCGCACCACGGCGTACGCGGCTTGCGGCTCTGCGCCCTTGAGCATTGGCTTTGCACTATTCCCAGCGCTCGTGCCGCTCGTCGTGCAATCCATGGGCTGGCAGTGGTCCTTCTCTGTGATGATCGCGCCACTGCTGCTCGTCGCCGCGCTCGCCGCACTCGCCCTGCCGCGGTTGCGCTCGGGTCGCGACGTGGATGAGGGCTGAGTTAACCGTGACTGACGGTATCGTCGGGGACTTCCGTACGATCTCGTGTGCCGCCGCTGACGAGCGGTTCGGCGCCCGCCGGGCGCTCGATGTAGCGTCGCACTGAACCGCGCTCACCGTCGATAAGTTCGGCGATCTCCTTACGGATCGCCTGATCGGCCAGCGTCGGTCGGGTTTGCCGTCGCAGGTAATCGGCCCAGGTTGGGCTTTCGAATCGTTCGATCCACTGCACGGGATTATCGAGATCCTGACAAACCGACCAGCGGCGAGCACCGTCACGGCGGCGGATGCGACCGAGCTCATTGATAGCCGCTACGAACCGTTCGGCATTCACCGCGGGCACCTCGTACTCAATGGTGACGACGATCGGTCCCGAGGTCTCGTGCAGATCGACTCGCGGCGGTGCCAAAGTCGTGACCGTGTGTGGATCCAAAGATCCCATCCGCGCTACGGAAATCGGCAGCCAGTGGGCCACCGCGAAGGTCGCAAGGCAGGAGACCCCCGCGATGGTGAGCGTTTCACGCAAACCGACGCCTGCGGCGAGGTGGCCCCACAACCACGCACCCGCTGCCATGCCCGCGAAGGCAAAGGTCTGGTAAAACGCCAGAGTGCGTCCCGTCACCCAACGTGGCGAGGACAACTGCACCGCGATGTTGAAATTGGCGAGACCCAGCGTCCACACGGAGCCGGCGATGACATGTGCCAGCAGCGTGGTGATCGCCCAAGGGCTTTGCGCAATGGCGACGATGGCCACCGCGGCCACGCCGCACAAGGTGCGCAGCAGTCGGTCGCTGGTAAATCGCGCACGCAGCGTGGCACTCGACAACGCACCGAGCATGGCACCAACACCAAAACCGCCAAGCAGCACGCCGTAGGTGGGTGCGCCACCACCGAGCAGATCGCGCGCGACGACGGGCATCAACGCAGGCACGGCCGAGATCGGCACCGTGAACAGCACGGCACGCACCATCACCGCCATCAAGTGCGGCGACAAGCGCACGTAGCGGATGCCGCCTGCGATCGCGGCCACCAGCGGCTCCGGCGGCAGCGGGTTCACGACCCGCGGCAGCCGCCACCAATACAAGGTGGCCAGCATGCCGATGTACGAGACGGCATTGATCACGAACGCGGCGACCGCTCCGGCCGCGGCCACGATCACACCGCCGATCGCCGGACCCACGCTGCGCGCGAGATTGAAGCCGACCGCATTGACGAGCACCGCGGGGGCAATCTGATCCCGCGGTACCTGGTCGGCGATCGAGGCTTGCCAGGCCGGAGCAAACGAGGCGGCGCCGCAACCGATCAGGAAGGTCAGCAGCAACAGCACCTCGGGCGTGATCTCGCCAAAGAGCGTGATCAACGCCAACGCCGCGGAGGCGAGCAGCATCAGCCATTGCGAGAACAACATCAGTCGGCGCCGATCGTAGAGATCGGCCAGAGCGCCGGCGATCATCGATAGAAAAAAGAATGGCAAGGCACCGGCGGTCTGCACCAGAGCGACCCGATCCGGAGAGGGCGCAATGGTCGCCATCAACCATGAGGCACCCACCGTCTGGATCATGCTTCCAAAGGAAGAGACGACCGAAGCCCACCAAAAGAGCGCGAATGCGCGATGCTGGAACGGCGCAAACGTTGTCGTTCGCCAGCGTTCGAAACGGGAGGTGGAAGATACGCTCATCGATCGGGAATCAACTGCCGGCAGCGCATGCCGTGGCCTCTAACGGTATCATGCCGGCATGAGCGTCACCTTGGAAAAAATCCGCGCAGCGGCCACGCTGCTGGCCGGTCATATCGTTAGAACACCGTGTCGCAAATCCGAAACACTGTCGGCCATGACCGGAGCCGAGGTGTACCTGAAGTTCGAGAACCAGCAGTTCACGGCGTCCTTCAAGGAGCGTGGCGCGCTCGTAAAGCTCTCGCGCCTCGATGCCGAGCAGCGCCGCCGCGGTGTCATCGCCATGTCGGCCGGGAATCACGCGCAGGGCGTCGCGCATCACGCCACGCGGCTCGGCATACCGGCCACGATCGTCATGCCGCTCAACACGCCATTCAACAAGGTGCAGCAGACGCGGCTGCTCGGTGCGCGCGTGATCCTGCATGGGCAGCACCTGACCGAAGCCGGTCAACACGCGCAGCATTTGGCCGAGAGTGAGAACCTCGTTTTCGTCCACCCCTATGACGACGAAGACATCATCGCCGGCCAAGGTACGGTGGCGCTCGAGATGCTCGAAGATTTCCCGGATCTCGATTGCCTGTGCGTGCCCATCGGCGGCGGCGGTCTGCTTGCCGGCATGGCCATCGCCGCGAAGGCGCTGCGCCCGCAGATCGAGCTTATCGGCGTGCAAACCGAGGCCTTCCCAGGCATGTACGCCGAGTTCCACGGCACACAGGCGAACTTCGGCACGCAGACCATTGCCGAAGGCATTGCCGTGCGCAGCATCAGTGCATTGACTCGGCAGATCATTCGCGAACATGTGCAGGAGATCCTGCTGGTCAGCGATGCCGATATCGAGAACGCCATCAGCCTGCTCGTCGCCATCGAGAAAACTGTCGCCGAGGGCGCAGGTGCCGCCGGGCTCGCGGCGGTGATCGCCCATCCGCAGCGCTTCCAGGGTCGCAAGGTGGGGCTGGTCATCTGCGGCGGCAATATCGACACGCGACTGCTCGGCCTCGTGCTGCAACGTCAGCTGGTGCGTGAACGCAAGCTCGTCACCTGGCGGTTCGAGAGCGCCGATCAGCCCGGGGCACTTGCCCGTATCGCCACCATCATCGGGGCTGTGGGCGGCAACATTTTGGATGTCACCCACCACCGTCTGTTCCTCGATATCTCCGCCAAAGCAACCGACATGGACTTCACGGTGGAGACTCGCGATGCCGAGCACACGCAGCAGCTCGAGGATGCCCTGAACGAAGCGGGACTCCAGCCCCGGCGCTTGTCATCGAGCGGCAGTTGATTCCCCTTTAGTTCAGCGACATGCCGCCGTCGCGAGCGCGCTCGTTGCGGCGAGTGTGCGCAACTCCAGATGCTGGATCAGGGCGGGCCGCGTCGGCGCCAGCGTGACGGTCGCCAGCACCGCACCGCGTTCGCAGTCATAACGCCATTCGCCGCGAAGGGCGTTCTCGATCGAGACGTAGCCCGGCTGCTCACGACAGGCACCCAGTTCTTCGCGAAGTCGCAGGAACTCGCCACGACGGCGTTCAAGACTGCGATCGAGAAAGAGATTCATTGCCGCAAGCTCGCGCGCCTGCCCATCGTCCCAGCGCTCGAGCAGCGCAGACACGCCATGACGCGCCCGCACGAGAGCCGGCGCCGGTTCGACGATGCGCGGCTGCAGGGCACCGGTGGCTGCGAGCAACTCGAGTGCATCGTCAAACGGCTTGCCCCAACCCGTGTAGGTTCGATTGCCGAACGCAATGAGTCCTACGCCGTACTCCGGTAACCAGCGCATCTGCGATCCGAACCCGGGCAAGCCACCACTGTGCGCGACCACATGGGCGAAGCGGCAACTCTGCGATACACGCAGGCCGTAACCGTAACCCCCTGCGTTGAGCTCGGGCTCACCCTGTGCCGTGCGCCCCACCGTCGCCCGACGCTCACGTCCGGTTTGCTGCATCTCGCGCAGCGACGCACGCGACAACGGCATCGTGTCCGCGCCGTCGCGGGCGGGCCATGCCTGCAGATAGAGGCCCACGTAACGACCAAGGTCCTCGATCGAAGTCAGCATGCCGCCCATTGCACCGAAGGCACCATCGGCCAGTTGCGGCTCGCGCTTCCACAGACCGTCTTCGTAACGGTACCCCTGCGCCAATTGCGCCGCCGCCACCGCGGCGGGCTCCAGCGTCGTATCGCGCATACCGAGCGGACGCAGCACCTGCTGCTCGATGTAGCGTGCATAGGGTTTTCCCGACACCACGCTGACAATGCGGCCGAGTAGCGCGAAGCCGTAATTGGAGTACTCGTAGGCCACACCCGGCGCATTCGACATCGCGATACCCTGTTCGAGCAGGCGGTCGAACTGCGCTTCGGAAATCGCCAGTTGTTGGTCGCCCCAGGGATTGTCTTCGGGAAAGCCTGCCGAGTGCGTCAGCAAGTGACGGATGGTGAGCCGTGGAGAGTCGGTCGTGGGGTATCGAAGTTTCCGCAACTGCGGAATGTAGCGATCGACCCGATCATCGAGCGACAACTTGCCCTGATCGCGCAGACGCAGAATTGCGAGCGCCGTGAAGCTCTTGGTCATCGAGGCGATACGGAACACACTGTCTGGCTGCACGGGTGCGGAGGACGCCACATCACGCACGCCCGTGACCCCGACGTGTGCGAGTCGCCCATCGACGACGATGCCCCAGGCTGCACCCGGCACATGCTCACGAGTCGTGAACTGCTGCATCAACTCATCGACGGCGGGAAACGCTGCGGACAGACGCTCGAGGCGGGCCGGGTCGGCAAACTTCGCCGGTGGCGCGAGGTAATCCGGCGCATCCGCCGCCGTTGCCTGCTGCAGCAAGCCCTGCGCAAAAAACAAAGCAGCGCAGCCGAGCATGACGGAAAACAACCGAGTCTGGATCATGGCCTGCACTCTCACGACAACAGGTTGAGGTAAGTGGTGATGATCAGCGCGTTGGCGAAATCGATGAAGAACGCGCCGACGATCGGCGCCACGAGGAACGCACGGGGCGCCGGCCCGAAGCGCTCGACGATGGTGCGCATCACCGCCATGGCGTTGGCCGTAGTGCCCAGCATGAAACCGGTAAACCCGCCGCTCATCACCGCCGCGTCGTAGTCCCGCCCCATGACCCGGAATACCACCCACCAACAAAACAGGGCGACGAGGGCGACCTGCACGACGAGATTGATGATCAGCGGCAAGGCCACGGCGGCGAGTTCCCAGAGCTTGAGGTTCATCAACGCGATGGTCAGGAACAAGGTCAAACACACGGCACCGATGCTGGAGGTGCGGCTTTCCGGTACGACCAAAAGACCCGTGGCATCGGCCAAATTGCGCATCAGCGCGCCGACCAGCATGGCCCCCACGTAGCCCGGCAAGGTTACGCCCAGATCGACGAATACTTGGCTGACGAGCGAACCCACCCACATCGCCACGAGCAGCAAGGTCAGTGCTGCAAGGGTGGTGCGCAAATCCTGCTCATCCTCCGGGTCCTGCACGGACGCGGACAAAACAGCCGGAACGGGCAATACCGAGTCTTCCCCGGGCGCCGCCCGCAGCGCATGGCGCTCAAGCAGCCGCGTGGCGATGGGCCCGCCGGCCAAGCCACCCGCGACGATGCCCGACATGGCCGCAGCGATCGCCACGCTGTCGGCCGAAGGCACCCCCGCCGCGGCGAACTGTGGCGCGAAGGCCAGCGCCGTTGCCGGCCCCCCAGTCAGCGCCGTGGAACTGATGAGCACGCCAAGCAGCGGTGGCTCGCCGAAGGCGCTGACGATGGCGATACCCACCACGCCTTGCAGGATCGCGAGAAAAGCCGCCAACGCCAGAAACAACAGCGCCTGGCCACTGCCCGAACGCAGCAGCGAGAGACTCGCGCTGAAGCCGATAGAGGTGAAGAAAGCCGTCATCAACGCCGGCTGTAAGGAAGTGTCGAGCGTGACGGTCATCCCACTGCTGCGCCGCAGAGCCAGGATGGCCAAGGCCACCAACAGACCGCCGATCACTGCAGCCGGGACGTTGTAGCGGGCGAGCACGGGGAACCGGCGCACCACCGCAAAACCGACGAACAGCGCGACACCGCCCGCCGCCAAGGTCTGAATCATGTCGAGTGCCAGCATCGATCCCCCGCGCAGCAGATTCGAGGGTAGCACCATCACGCGCTTGACCGCACCCGAGCGCACGGCTGTACTGTGATCATGAGTCGTACAGTCGCCATGAGCTGCAGAGTCTCAATGACACGTTCGATAGCCCTGCTTGCGTTGCTGATATGTCCGCTCGCCGATGCGGCCGCGCTCGTCGACGACGCCGTGATGACCCGGGCCGATCGGCTCATCGAGGACGCCATCGCAGCTAAACAAATCCCGGGCGCCGTGCTGCTCGTCGGCCGGGGATCCTCGGTGGTGTACCGCAAGGCCTACGGCCAACGCGCCGTCGAACCGATTCCCGAGCCGATGACGGTCGACACGATCTTCGATCTTGCCTCGCTCACCAAGCCCATCGCTACGGCAACCGCCGTCATGCAGCTCGTCGAAGACGGTCGACTGCGACTCGATGATCGGGTGGCGAACCACTTGCCCGATTTTGGTCGGCACGGCAAAGACACGATCACGGTGCGCCACCTGCTGACGCACGTGAGCGGATTGCGCAGTGATCTGGATCTCGAAGACCCCTGGGTCGGACGAGACACGGCACTCGCACTCGCCGCCGAGGAAATCCCGCTCGCAGCGCCTGGCGAGCGCTTCATCTACAGCGACATCGGCTTTCTAGTACTCGGTGCGCTCGTCGAGCGCCTCTCGGGGCTGCCGCTCGAGCAATTCGTCAGGCAGCGCATCACGACGCCGCTCGGTATGAAGGATACGGAGTTCACGCCACCCGCGAGTGCTCAAGATCGAATTGCGCCGACGCAGCGCTGCACGCCGCTCGGCCCACGTTGCGAGGGCAGCGGTCAGATCCTGCTGCGCGGCGAGGTTCACGACCCTACCGCGCGCCGCATGCGCGGTGTCGCCGGACACGCGGGGCTGTTCGGTACGGCGGACGATCTCGCCCGCTACGCACGCATGCTTCTGGAGGGCGGAGCTCTGGGTTCAGCGCGTATCCTCTCGCCGCTGTCGATCGTGAAAATGACCTCACCGGCCACACCGCCCGACATGGTCAGCATTCGCGGTCTCGGCTGGGACATTGACTCGAGCTACTCGAGCAACCGCGGCGAATTGCTGCCGATCGGCTCGTTCGGCCACACCGGTTTTACCGGCACCTCGATCTGGATCGATCCGCTGACCGAGACCTACGTGATCCTGCTGACCAACCGGGTCCACCCCGACGGTCGCGGTGATGTCGTCGCCCTGCGCGCTCAGATCGCAACGCTCGTCGGCGCCGCGCTGCGTCGCCTTCCAGACGGTGCTCGACTACGCGAAGCGCAGTGGACGAGTGGGCAGTTCCAGCCTGCGCCAGCAAGGCGCGCGCGCAGCACCTCGGAGACCACCGCCGGTCTCACACTGAGCGGTATCGACGTGCTGCGCAGCGAAAACTTCAAGCCGTTGATCGGCAAGCGAGTGGGCCTGCTGACACATCAGGCCGCCATCGCACGCGGTGGCGAATCCACCGTCGAGCTGATCGCCAAGGCGCCGGGCGTAACCCTGGTGGCGCTGTTCAGTCCCGAGCACGGTCTGCGCAGCGATCTCGATGCAGCGGTGCCCTCCAGCGTCGACGCACGCAGCGGTCTGCCGGTGTTCTCCCTGTACGGCGAGACGCGACGCCCGACGACGGCGATGCTGCGTGGCATTGATACGCTGGTGGTTGACCTTCAGGATGTCGGCGCGCGCTTTTACACCTATGCCACAACCATGGGGTACCTGCTCGAGGAGGCGGCTCGATCGCGTATCGAGGTCGTTGTACTCGATCGTCCCAATCCGCTCGGCGGTACGACCATCGAGGGCCCCTCGCTTGAGCGTGGCGAGCTCGGCTTCACGGCCTATTTTCCGATGCCCATCCGTCACGGCCTGACCTTGGGTGAATTGGCTCGAGTGTTCAATGCGGAGGGGAAAATCGGAGCGAACCTCTCGGTCATTGGCGTTCGATACTGGCAGCGTGATGCGTGGTTCGACGAAACGGGCCTGCCGTGGGTCGCACCGTCGCCCAACCTGCGCAGTCTGCAAAGCACCCTGCTCTACCCGGGCGTCGCCACGATCGAGGGCGCAAACGTATCGGTAGGTCGCGGTACCGATACACCCTTCCAGCTGATTGGCGCGCCGTGGATCGATGGCGTCCGACTCGCCGCCGAACTCAATGGTCGCGAGATCCCGGGCGTTCGCTTCTATCCGGTGAGCTTCACGCCAACTTCGAGCCGCCATCAGGGTGAGCGTTGCGGGGGAGTGTCGATCGTCCTGACCGACCGCGAACGTCTGCCCATCGTACGTCTCGGTCTCGAACTCGCCAGTGCACTCGACCACCTGTACGGGCCACGCTTTGAGCTCGATCGTATCGCCGGCCTCTTCGGTCGCGAGGTCGTCAATCGCCTGCGCAATGGCGAGCCTCCGCAGCGCATCGTCGACAGCTGGGCTGCGCGGGAAGCGGCGTGGCGACGCCTGCGAGCGCCGTATCTACTGTATCGCTGACGATCGTGTTTGAACTTCGTGGTCGAGTCATGCAAAGTCCCGCCCATGAAATCCGCCGCTCTGAAGCAAAAAGCCCTGCAGCAACGAGAGGCGGGACAGCGCGCTTCCGCTGGGCGCAAATGGCCCGCCGCCATTGCGGCCTTCGAGCGCGCGCTGGCACTTGACCCAGACGACGCGCAAAGCTGGCTGTTCCTCGCCCATGCACAGGTGCACTCTGGCAACAATGCCGGAGCACTGATCGCCGCCGAACGAGCCTTTGCGCTCGAGCACACCAACGTACTGATCTGTCGTCTTCTGGCAGACATACACACGAGTGGCGGTCGCTATGCACAGGCGATCAGCGTGTATGAGGCACTCGACCCGGCGTCGCCGCGCGATCACGACTTTTGGGCCGAGTACGGCAATGTGTTGTGGCTGGCACGCCGTAACCGCGAGGCCGTCGATGTGCTGATGAAGGCGCTCGAACAACGCATCGACAGCGCCATCGTGCACCACCGTCTGGGACTGGCGTTCCGCGACCTCGGCATGTCGGGCGAGTCCACCGAGTGCTTCCGCACGGCAATTGCACTCGATCAGGGCCGTATCCGCACCGCTGCGCTGTCGCTCGTGCTCTACGACAGCCGCAATGCGTGTGACTGGAGCAAGCTCGAGGAAGACACGACGGCGCTGCTGGCCGCGCTCGATACCGCCGACGACTCCAACGGCAGCCTGCTGTCCCCCTTCGCTTTGATCGCGCTCGATACGACGCCTTCGCAGCAACGCCGCATCGGCGAACTGCGCAGTCGCAGCATCGCCCGCGACATCAAGCCCTTTTCGCCACCACCGATCGGCACTGCGCGCCGTCCAGGACGGATTCGTGTCGGCTACCTCTCCGCGGATTTCAGCCAGCACGCCACCTCGCAACTGATCGTCGAATTTCTCGAACGGCGCGACAGCACGCGCTTCGAGACCTTCTTGTATTCCCACAGCATCGCCGATGGGTCCGCCCTGCAGCAGCGGGTTCGTGCCGCCTGCGAGCATTTCGTTGACGTCAATGATCTGAGCAACCTCACCGTCGCCGAACGCATGCGCAGCGACGAGCTCGACATCGTCATCGACCTCAAGGGGCACACCCGCGACAGCCGCTTCGAGTTGCTCGCCTATCGGCCTGCCGCCGTACAGGCAGCCTGGCTCGGTTATCCCGCCTCCACCGGCGCACACTTCATCGACTACATGATTGGCGATCCGATCGTGCTGCCGCTCGAACATGCGCCAAACTATTCCGAGCAGATCGCTCAACTACCGCTCAACTATCAGCCGAACGATCGGCATCGACCGCTGCCCGACCCTACGCCCCGCAGCGAACTCGGACTGCCCGAAGATGCGATCGTGCTGTGCTGCTTCAATCAGACGTACAAAATTTCGCCGCCTATGCTTAATATCTGGGCCGCAATCCTGCACGCGGCGCCGAACACCGTGTTGTGGGTCCTCGCATGGGACCGACACGTACTCGTAAACCTGCGGCGCGAGTTCGATGCCCGCGGTATCGCTGCCGAGCGGGTAATTTTCGCCCCCAAGATGCCCCCGGCGATGCACCTTGCACGACTTCGGGCGGCTGACCTCTTTCTCGACACCTGGCCCTGCAACGCCCACACCACGGCGAGCGAAGCGCTGTGGTGCGGCGTGCCGGTGCTCACCGTCCCTGGCGAGACCTTCGCCTCGCGAGTTGCCGCCAGCCTCGTCAGCGCCTGCGGTCTCGGAGATCTCGCCTGCAAGGACGCCGAGTCGTATGCCCATCTCGCCGTAGCGCTCGCTAGCGAAGCGGAGATCCGTCACGGTCTGCGCGCCCATCTCGAGCAGATGCGCATGGAGTTGCCGCTGTTCGATAGCGAGCGTTTCACGCGCGAGTTTGAAGCCTTGCTGCTGCGGATGCACGAGCGGGCGCAAGCGGGCTTGCCGCCCGCGCCGCTGCTCGCCGAACCCAACACACAATAGCACCAAGCCAAAAATTGGCGATCCGCGAATCGCGCCTCAGCGGGAATGCGCGTCGTACCAACCGATGGTGCCGAGGATGGCCGCCAGCCACTGGCTCGGTCGCCCGAAACCGTGGCTCGCCTCCGGCAAGCGCATCAACGCGCTCTCCACACCGCGTAACTGTAAGGCCTGAAAATACTGCTCCGAGTCGCTCATCGGTGTGCGCCAATCCTCTTCGCCCGTGATGATGAGCGTGGGAGTCGTCACTTTGCCGACCAGCGACAGCGGCGAGCGGGCCCAGTATTTCTCAGGCTGCTCCCAAGGCATGCGCTCGAACCAGTACTGACCCATCACCGCACCGATGTCGGTCGTCAAGGTCGTCGAGGCCCAATTGATGACCGGTCGCTTGACGGACGCCGCGGCAAACCGATCGGTCTTGCCAATAGCCCAACTCGACAGCACGCCACCGCCCGAGCCGCCGCCGATGTAGAGCCGGCGCGGATCAATGAAACCCCGCGCGAGAACACTGTCCACCGCGCTCATCAGATCATCGTGGTCACGACCCGGGTAAGCGAGGTGGATGAGCGTGGCGAATTCCTCGCCGTAGCCGATCGAGCCTCGCGGATTGACGAACACCACGACGTAACCCGCCGCCGCATAGAGATGATGCGTGATCGAGAACATCGGACCGTAATCGAGATGGGGCCCGCCGTGGATGTCGAGGGCCAGCGGATAACGGCGGTTCGGATCGAAGTCCGGAGGGTACAAAATCCAACCGTGAATGCTGCGACGGTCGGCTTTGGACGGTATGCGGATTTCTTCGAGTCGACCGATCCTCTTGCCGGCACGCCATTCGGCATTCATGTCCCACAGCACGATTTGCCGTGAATCGCGCCACAGGGCGAGCGTCGCCGGTCGATCCGCCTCGACGCTCGGATAGGCGAAGGTCCCGGCCGCTGCGGAATACGTGCCTCCACTCGAGGACGGCAACAGCAGCCGCGTGTTGCCCACCTGCGGCACGAGCACGCGCGTCTGACCGTCGAGGGTCACGAGCCCGACGCGATTCACGCCTTCATCCTGATAGAGGAAGTGAATGCCGGCGCCGTCCTCACGCCAGCGTGGCGATGCGGCACTCCGATCCCGCGATACAGTGAGATTACGCGCACGCTGTGCACCATCGAGCGGCAGCAGGAATATGTCGGTGCGTTGGAACGAGTTGGCGCGCTTGCGCCAGCCGACGTACGCGACGGAGCGGCCGTCCGGGCTGACCGCAGGGCTCGTCTCGAAGCCTTCGTCCTCGGTGAGTCGCTGCGCGGGCTCGCCCTCGCGCAATGAAACCCGCCAAAGGTCACCCTGATTGGCGCGTCGCCGCGCCGCAGGGTCCGTGTCCGCCGATACGATGATGGCTTGACCGTCGGGTAGCCAAGCCGGTGCCTCGTCCCGTGCACCCCAATCACCAGCGCCACTCGTCAGTTGACGTTGCCGTCCGCTGCCGAGCTCGAGCACGAACACATGCATGTCGCCGGGCACCAGCCACCCCTCGCCATCGGCGCGGTATGGGTAATCGCGTACGATGCGCGGCGGACTCGCCCACTGCGCACCATCGGGCTTGGCGGGCAAGGCAAAGAATTCCGCGGCCTTGCGATCGACGAGCGCTACGTAGGCGATGCGCTGACCATCCGGCGACCACGAAAAACTTCGTGGCGGTTGACGCAGTGAGGACAGCACCTGCACTCGACCGTCGGCGGGCGACACCCGCAGCAACTGTGCGCTCGAGCCCTCTTTGCCGATGAAGGCGATCGATTGTCCATCCGGCGACCAGCGCGCAGCGCTCGGCGAACGATCCGCGCCCACGAGTAATCGGCGCGCACCGCCCTCGGCAGCCACCAACCACAGTTCACTGCGTACCCGATCAGTCTGGATATCACGCAGTTGTCTCACTACGGCGACCGTTCGCCCATCGGGCGACAACTGCGGATCGAGGGGTTGCTCGAGACGATACAGGTCGAGTGGTTCGACGGGTTGGGTGTTCTCTCCTGCGGCGCTCGCAAGTCGGCCGCCGAGCAGCCAGACCAGGCCAACCAGCAGCAGGAACGATGTGCTAAGGCGATGTCTCATGACGGACTCCTTCAAATTGCGACAAGCAGCGCATGCTGCTGCCAAAGATCACTCAGATGCTCCTGCCAGAAGCGCGGCGACGCAAACCACGGGAAGGCGCGCGGAAATGCCGGATCGTCCCAGCGCGCAGCGATCCACGAGGAATGATGCAGCATGCGCAGCGACCGCAAGGGCTCGACGAGCTCGAGCTCATGCTCATCGATATGCGCAAACTGCCGATAGCCCGCTGCCAACTCTCGCCACTGTCCCTGTCGATCATCCTCGGAGCCAGATAGAAACATCCATAGATCCTGGATGCGTGGACCCGTCATGCAGTCATCGAGATCGACGAATACCGGCCCTTGTGCATTCCAGAGGATGTTGCCGAGATGACAATCGCCATGCAGCCGTAGACGAGAGGCGGGCCCATACCGCTCGAGGTGCAGATCCACCTGCTCGAGCAGGGCCGCCGACACCTCCGCGTACTTGTCGATCACGGCCTCATCGAGCGTCGCGGAATTCATGAATGCCGAGGCGAGCAGACTGTCCCGCGCCTGCCATCCGAGACGCTCGGAGTTGAGCGCAGGTCGATGACGAAACGAGCGCAGGGCACCAATCGCATGAATTCGTCCTAGAGTGCGACCGATGAGCTCGAGCGAACCACGCACGTCGATCTCGGCGGCCCGCGCCTCGAGCTTCGGGAAAATGGCATATCGAAGGCCCGCATGCGTCTGCAACGTGGTGCCCTCGAAAGCGATCGGCTCGGCCACGGGCAACTGTGCAGCCGCCAACTCGTGCGTGAACTCGTGCTCCTCGAGGATCTGCGCATCGCTCCAGCGTGCAGGGCGGTAGAACTTCAACACCAGCGTGCCGTGGGACTCCGAGCCCAACTGGTAGACGCGGTTCTCGTACGAGTTGAGCGCGAACAAGCGCCCATCGCAGACGATACCTACGCGCTCGGCCGCCTCGAGCACGACATCAGGCGAGAGCAGCGCGAACGGTTGCGCGGAGGCGACGCTCACCGGCCCTGCTGTTTGAGGTACTCGGTATCCTCGAATACAAAGTCATGCCAGTTGGCCGTATCGAGGATCTCGGGTACGTACTTGCGGATGCCGTCCTTGACCGGTTGCGGTAAGGCATCGAGATTGCGGATCTTGGTGCCGAACCCGCGCGCCACCGTGCCGCCCGGTCGCTCCTCCATGCCCATCCACGGTGCCCAGCGATTCTTGTTCTGCAGTTGCAGACTGGTCGACGCCGACAGGCACTTCGGGTCAGCCACTTCGGCCAGCGGTGCCGACATGGTCATGAACGAGTTGGTGTAGCTGATCTTGCCCGGACGAATGATGTCCGGCCTGTTTTCGATGGACTCGGTAGCCAGATAGACGCGATCGCCGATGGTTTCGATCGGCAACAACTTGGGCGTATAACCCATCGCGATCACGCCCTGCGGCGTGTACATGCGCGGTACCGGTCCGAGTTTGAAATGATGGATCCCCATGCGCTGGCCGGTGATCGGGTTGTCGAAGTACTCGAGCGGCTCGTAGCTGTCGTGGCGGGTATAAAACCCGACCTCGTACTTGCGCATCTCGTGCTGGTTGTCTTCCTTCGGCTCCCAGTAATCGACCAAGATGTTGTTCATGGTGAAGAGCGGCACGAAGTTGCCTTCACCGAGATCCGCGTAGATGTTGAGCCGCATGAAGGAGTAGACGACCTCCTTGCCGAGGCTGCCCACGAGCTTCACATGCGTACGCAGGATGGTGAGCGGATCGGTGAAATCGGGCTTGGCCGGCGTCGCAGCCTCCGCGCGGGTGGCGAGCACGCTCGAGGCAAGCCCCGCGCCAACGGCGACCTGCAGTGCGGTTCTTCGGGAGAGTCGGTTCATCGGTGGTCCCCTGTGATCAACGTGGTTCCTAGAGTCGGGCCGCAAGCAGCGTAGCCTGCCGAATGGCGCGCTTGGCATCGAGTTCGGTGGCGACGTCTGCACCGCCCACCTTGTGCACGCTCACACCGGCCGCACGGAGTGGATCGAACAATTCGCAACGCGGTTCCTGCCCGGCACAGAGCACGATGCTGTCGACCTCGAGGAGACGCGATGCATCACCCTGACGGATCCGCAGGCCGGCATCGTCAATGCCGAGGTACTCGACCCCCGAGAGCATCTGCACGCGCCGCATCTTGAGCACGCTGCGGTGGATCCAACCCGTGGTCTTGCCAAGTCCTGCACCCGGCTTCGACACCTTGCGCTGCAAAAGATAAACGCTGCGTGCAGGCGGCTCAGGCTGCGGGCCTACAGGGCTCACCCCGCCGCGCGCCACGGCAGGATCGGTCACGCCCCACTCGCGCATCCACGCCTCGCGATCAAGACTGCTGGATGACCCCTGCTGGGTCAGCAACGTGGCCACATCAAAGCCGATGCCGCCCGCACCGATAATCGCCACACGCGGGCCCACCGGACGAGCACCGCTGATGGCCTCGATATAGGTCATCACTCTAGGATGCTGCTGACCCGGAATACGCGGATCGCGCGCGTTGACGCCGGTCGCAAGCACCACCTCGTCGTAACCGCCCTGCTGAAGCATCTCCGCGGTGACCACCGTCGACAGGGACAACTCGACACCGGTTTCGCGCAGCCGCTCGGCGAAGTAACGCAGCGTCTCGCTGAACTCTTCCTTGCCGGGAATCTGCCGCGCGAGATTGAACTGCCCACCGAGCGTATCGGCCGCATCGAACAGTCGCACGGCATGACCCCGCTCCGCGAGCACCGTAGCCGCTGCGAGCCCCGCAGGGCCCGCGCCCACCACTGCGATATGTTTACGCTGCGGTGCCGGAAGCACGCGAATCTCGGTTTCGTGACACGCGAGCGGATTCACAAGACAAGAGGCGAGCGTCTTCGAGAAGGTGTGATCGAGACAGGCCTGATTGCAGGCGATGCAAGTGTTGATGCTCGCCGCGCGACCACTCGCTGCCTTGCTTACAAAATTCGGATCGGCCAGCAGCGGCCGCGCCATTGAGACGAGGTCAGCATCGCCCGCCGCGAGGATCGACTCGGCGAGTTCCGGCGTATTGATGCGATTGCTGGTGCACACCGGAATCTTCAGTTCGCCGCGCAGCTTGCGCGTCAGCCACGCGAACGCGCCTCGCGGCACCGAAGTGGCAATCGTCGGCACGCGCGCTTCGTGCCAGCCGATGCCGGAGTTGATCAGCGTGGCGCCGGCGGATTCCACGGCCTTGGCGAGTGTCACCACTTCGCTCCAGCTTTGGCCTTCCGGTATTAGATCAAGCAGCGAGAGTCGGTAAATGATGATGAAGTCGCGCCCCACTGCCTCGCGCATCCGCGTGACGATCTCGACCGGCAACTGCATGCGCGCATCGAACGCACCACCCCAACGATCGGTGCGTCGATTGGTATGGGTCAGCAGGAATTCATTGATGAAATATCCCTCGGACCCCATGACTTCGACGCCGTCATAGCCCGCTTCCCGCGCCAGGGTCGCGCAGCGCACAAACGCGCGGATCTGCCGCTCGACTCCCGCAGTGCTCAGTTCGCGCGGCGTGAATGGCGTGATCGGCGATTTGATGCGTGAGGGTGCCACGCTCAAGGGGTGGTACCCGTAACGACCGGCATGCAGGATCTGCAGTGCGATACGACCGCCTTCACGGTGCACGGCGTCTGTGATCATGCGGTGCCGGGCTGCCGCACGATGTGTGGCGAGGCGCGATGCAAAGGGGGCGAGCCAGCCTTCAACGTTCGGCGCAAAGCCGCCTGTGACCATCAGGCCCACACCGCCCCGCGCCCGTTCCGCGAAGTAAGCCGCAAGGCGCGGGAACAACTCGGTCTTGTCCTCGAGCCCGGTGTGCATGGACCCCATGACCACGCGATTCGGCAATCGGGTGAATCCGAGATCGAGCGGAGCGAGCAAGTGCGGGTAAGGAGAACTCACGTCAAAGAACCTCGCTCTGCATGAGATCAGCGGCTTTTTCCGCGATCATGATGGTGGTGGCATTCGTGTTGCCACCGATGAGCCGTGGCATCACCGAGGCATCAACGACACGCAGACCCTGCACGCCGCGAACCCGCAACGCCGCATCGACCACCGCATCATCGTCCGTGCCCATGCGGCAGGTGCCCACGGGGTGATAGATCGACTCCGCCTTCGCCCGAATCGCTGCAGCGAAATCGGCGTTGGACCTGCACTGTGCACCAGGAAACACTTCCTCGCCGCGATACCGATCGAAGGCTCGCGCCGAGAGGATTTCCCGCGACAGACGCACCCCCTCGATCAGCACCTCAAGATCCGCGGGTTCACTCAGGTAGTTGGCAAAAATACGCGGTGGCACGCTCGAATCGGGCGAGCTCAAGGCAAGATGCCCGCGACTGTGCGGCCGCAGATTGCAGACGTGCAACGTGTAGCCGTGACCCGGCAGCTTGTTGCGACCGTGATCGTCGAGCTGCGCTGGAACGAAGTGGAACTGCAGATCGGGACGCGCATCATGCGCAAGCGGCGAGCGCATGAAGCCGCCCGACTCCGCCACGTTCGAGGCGCCCGGCCCCGAACCGGTGGCAACAAAGCGCAAGCCCGCCCAGGCCTCCTGCAGCAGATTCAGATCGTAGGTAATGGGCTCACGACTTTTATAGAGCGTGCAGTAATCGAGATGATCCTGCAGATTGCGCCCCACACCGGCGAGCGCCACGCGCACGGGCACACCCACGGACTCGAGCATCGATGCAGGCCCAATGCCCGAGCACATCAGAATCTGCGGTGAACCGATAGCGCCACCGCAGAGCAGCACTTCGCGGCGCGCCCGCACCTGTTGCACACGCCCTCGATGACGAAACTCGACGGCGACCGCGCGCTCGCCCTCGAGCACAACGCGGTTGGTCATGGCGTGGGTGCGCACCGTTAGATTCGCGCGCTTCATCGCAGGCCGCAGATAACCCACCGCTGTGCTGCAGCGACGGGCATTACGGAGCGTCGCCTGATAGAAACCAAACCCGTCCTGGCTGGGTCCGTTGAAATCCTCGTTGCGCACCCCGCCGCATTCGACCGCTGCATCGATGAACACCGCGCTCAGCGGGTTGCGATAGCGTAGATCCTCGACGCTCAGCGGACCTCCGCTACCGTGATGCTGGCTCGGGCCACGCGCCTGCGCTTCGGAGCGCAGGAAGTACGGCAACACGTCGCGAAAGTTCCAACCCGGCAGCCCTTCCCGCGCCCACTCGTCGAAGTCTGTCGCCGCGCCACGGATGTAACACATGGCGTTGATCGAACTGCTGCCACCCAACACGCGACCGCGCGGCCAGTAAAGGCGACGATGGTCGAGATTCGGTTCGGGCTCGGTGTAGTAGTCCCAGTTGATGCGCGTATTGCCGACAAGCCGCGCAAGGCCCGCCGGCATGTGAATGAGCGGATTGAGGTCACGACCCCCGGCTTCGAGCAGCAGCACGCGGGCCTCGCCGCTCTCGCTCAGCCGATTGGCGAGCACGCAGCCGGCGGATCCTGCGCCCACGATGATGTAGTCGTACTCCGCTGTCGACGCGCGGCCCATCAGAGAAATTCCACGTCCGACAAGGCACGCAACTTCTCTTCGCTGCGTCGCCGCTCGTAATACGCCTGACCGGCTGCAGCCTCGGCCGCCGCTTTTCCTTGATATCCACCGGACGCCGCGACGATGCGCTCAGCCTCGGATCGCGGCAGCACCACGACGCCCTCGAGATCGCCCAAGATGATGTCCCCGGGATAGACGATGACGCCGCCACAGATCACCGGGGTGTTCAGCCAGCCCGGTCCCTCAGCCACGCCCGCGCGAGCCACGCAGCCGCGCGCAAAAATCGGCAATTGCACGCGCTCGCGGATCAGCAACGCGGCGTTCATGCACAGACCATCCAGCACGACACCGGCGCAGCCGGCCTCTCGCGCTGCGGTGGACATGCCGAACCCCCAGCAAGCCGTATCGAGGCGCGCAGCGCCGTCGACCACGATGACATCGCCCGGCTGTGCGTACTTGCCGGCCACCTCGCCGACCAGCAAATCCGCGGGATCCTCCGGGCGAACCGTGAAGGCCGGCCCGCAGATCCGCCACGACGGGTCGAGCGGCTTGATGGCCGAGTGCATCACCTGCCTCGGCCCGGCATGCACCCCCGTGACACCCACATGCGTACTGGCAACACGCGCGAGCAGTTCAGCCGATGGCCGCTCGAAGTCTGTACGAATCGTGTAGCGCATGCGAGGGAGTATATTCCCCCCGATGCAACGGCTGTATCGACTCTGGCTTGCGATCCTGTGCGCCGCACTGCTGCACCCGGGGGCATTCGCGCAGTCGACAGCCCCCGCGCAGTCACCGCTCGGCAAGTCCCCGACCACGCTCAGTCGCGGCGCGTTCGGCGAGCCCGATACGCTGGCGCCGCGCGAGTCCGGGGTCACGAGTGCGCAGACCATGGTCCGCGACCTCTTTGAGGGCTTGACCACCTTCGACGCTGCCGGCGAAACCATCCCGGGTGCTGCCCTGTCGTGGAGCGTGTCCACCGATGGGTTGGTCTATACGTTTCGGCTTCGCCCCGGCCTGCGCTGGTCGGACGGCGCGCCGCTGCAGGCCGCGGATTTTGTCTGGGGCTGGCAGCACTCCCTGGACCCCAAGCGGCCGGCGGCACGCGCGACGCGCTTGTACGCATTGCGCAACGCGGCACGTATCCACCGCGGCGAAGCGCCCGCTTCAACCCTCGGGGCGCGCGCCCTCGATGCGCGCACGCTGGAACTGACGCTCGAGCATCCGGTTCCCTGGCTGCCCACCCTGCTCGCGGGCGAGGAAGGATTCCCCTTGCCCCGGCACGTGATCGAGCGCGCGGGAAGGGATTGGGCCAAAGCAGGAACCCACGTCGGCAATGGTGCGTACCGCCTGCTGTCCCGACGCGCCCGCGGCAGCGTGCTGCTCGAGCGCAATCCGTTTCACCATGATGCACGGCGCATCGCCATCGACCGAATCGAATACGTGCCTTCGAACGACACACCATCGCTCGTCATGCGGGTGCGTGCCGGAGCGCTCGCGATCAACGGATGGCCCGGTTTCCCCGGTGCTCAAGCCAGCGCGCTGACGCAGGAACTCGGCACCTCTATCGTGCGCAGCGTGCCCTTGCACAGCGTGCGCTACCTCAGGCTCAACGTGGCGCGAGGCCCGCTGCGCGACCCGCGGCTGCGCCGGGCACTCGCGCTCGCCGTCGATCGCGACGTGCTCGTGCGTCGGGTAATTGGCAGCGGCGAACGCCCCTCGACACGCGTGTTGCCCGCAGGCTTGCCCTTCGATCTGCCGCCTTCCGAGGATCCACTGCGTCGCGGCACTCAGGCCGCGCGCAACGCCGAGGCGCGCGCCTTGCTCGCCGCTGCAGGCTACCCGCGCCCCGGCGCGACACCGCTCGTATTCCGTGTACCGAGCGGCAACGGTGAGCAGATGTGCGTCGCGGTGGCGGCCATGTGGACGGCGCTCGGCATCCCGGTGCGCATCGAACGCAGCGAGATTTCCGCCATGATCAGCGATCTGCGCCAGGGCAACTTCGATATCGCGCTGACAGGTGCGCAGGAACCCCCTGCCGTGGAACCCTTCCTCGAGAGATTTCGCGCAGCCTCGACGTACAACTCGGGCCGTTACTCGAGTCGCCAGTTCGAGGAAGCACTGGATCGAGCCTTGCAGCACGCCGACCCGCAGCAACGTGCCCGCGGACTGCAGCAGGCCGAAATTCTGCTAAATCGCGATCAGCCGGTCGTGCCGCTGATCGAGGAGGTGGCGCGCAATCTCGTTCGCCCCAACGTCGAGGGCTGGGAGGATAATCCGCTCGACATACACCTCAGCCGCTGGCTGCGGCTTAAGTAAGGAGACCTGACCTCATGATGACGCCCCCTCCCCGCCGCCGCCTCGGCCACTCCACACTCGAACTGGCCCCGCTCGTTTTCGGCGGCAACGTACTCGGCTGGACTGCCGATGCACAGCGCTCTTTCGCTCTGCTCGACGCCTTCGTCGAAGCCGGCTTCAACATGATCGACACCGCGGATGCCTACGTACGCTTCATCCCCGGTCATCAAGGTGGCGAGTCCGAACGAATGATCGGCGCCTGGCTCGCCGCGCGCGGCCCGGCGATGCGCTCGCGGGTACTCATCGCCACCAAGGTGGGCCTGGAGATGGGGCCGGGCGAGAGCGGTCTGTCGGCCGAGTACATCCGCCGCGCCGTCGATCGTTCGCTGCAGCGCCTGAACACCGATTACATCGATCTTTACCAGGCACATCGCGACGATCCGCAAACACCGCTCGAAGAAACGGCCATGGTCTTTGATGAACTCGTCAAGGCGGGGAAAGTTCGTGCGATCGGCGCCTCAAACTTCAGCGCCGCGCGTCTTGCAGCGGCGCTGCAGACGAGTGATCGCATGGGTGTCACCCGATATACCAGCCTGCAACCGGGATACAACCTGATGCAGCGCACCGATTACGAGGGCGAGCTCGCGGCGCTGTGCGCACGCGAGAACGTCGGCGTGATCGCGCACAGCGCGCTGGCAGGCGGCTTCCTCACCGGCAAGTACCGCAGCACCGCCGATCTTGGCAAAAGCGTGCGCGGCGCGCGCATGGGTGCATGGCTGGATGAATCGGGCCTGCGCTTACTCGGCGTCCTTGATGAACTGGCGGCTGCGCATGGCGCAACGCCCGCCGCGATCGCCATCGCTTGGGTATTGGCCCGGGGCGTGACAGCGCCCATCGCGAGTGCAACCGATGTATCGCAACTGCAGAGCTTGCTGCAGGGTGCGAGCCTGACGCTGAGCGATGAGCAGATCGCGGCGCTCGATCAGGCCCGCAGTACGCGCAGCTCCACCTGACCCGAGGACAGCGGCACCGCGCCGTTCGGCGTGCACACCATCATGTCCTCGACA